>ENA-OZDX01000132-OZDX01000132.1-human-gut-metagenome-genome-assembly--contig:-NODE-132-length-50725-cov-8.441524_pt1 | contig 50725 bp, 37 predicted proteins | sample MGYA00245062_ERZ653597 | MGnify/ENA primary metagenome ERZ653597 (study PRJEB26926, sample SAMN06165186) | human gut metagenome | biome: ENVO:00009003; feature: ENVO:2100002; material: ENVO:00002003...
GATCGTCGGCAGCGTCAGATGTGTATAAGAGACAGGTATTATAAGCATTAATCTTTGTATATATTACACAAACATTACAAAAGAAGTTGCAATGTAAAATAATTCATGATATAAACTATGCATGAGATGCGAATATGACACGCCCAGAAAGGAGCGGATATCGCATAGATACCAAATTATTGTTTGGCAAATACCGTATTATTTCGACTCTTGGTGCCGGCAGCAGCGGCACTGTCTATCTTGCCGAACATCTCAAACTGAAAGTTTATCGTGCTATTAAGTGTATCCCCAAAGACACGGCACGAAACACTTCCAACTTTTCAGAAGAACAGCTTTTAAAGGAAGCCGGTCTTCTGAAGAATCTTAATCATCCTGGCATCCCCCTCATATATGATATCGACGAAGACGATCATTTTTTTTATATGATAGAAGAATTTATTCAGGGTGATTCACTGGAGGATCTTATTCTCCATCAGGAAATAATTCCAGAGGAACAATTCATAAATTACGGCATGCAGATTTGCGCCGTTCTTGATTATCTGCATCATTTATCTCCATACCCTATCCTGTATCAGGATTTAAAACCGGAGCATATTATATTATGTGGAAATCAGGTAAAAATAATCGACTTTGGAATTGCTTCATTTATTACCGTTTTCGGTAAAAATTTCCAGTTATACGGAACAGAAGGATATGCAGCGCCGGAAGCTCTTAACGGAGATACCGTAACTACAGCTTCCGATATCTATTCTCTTGGGAAAGTGTTAGAAGCACTCGCCAGAGCATGCACACCTGACTGTTCTGAAACACTCACGCATATTATAGAAAAAGCGGCCGACCGGAATCCGGATTCCAGATACCAGACAGCCACAGATCTTATGCTTGCACTGTCAGAACTTGCCGGGGGAAAAAATCCGGTCAAAAAAGGTCTTATCTTCCGACAGTCATCCAAAAAGAGATATTCTGCGTGTCACTCATTTGCACATCTCATAAAAAACATAGCCGTGATCGGCAGCCGTTCCGGTGCCGGTGCAACATTTTTTTCAGTATCCCTGGTAAACACACTGAATCACAGACATATTCCCTGCTGTTATATACCAATGGATCATTCTGACAACCTTATATCCATGACCCAGACAGGGATTTCGCTCACAGAACACGAGGGAATCTTTCAGTCAAAAAATTTTACCGCCACTCCCTGTTATGGTCCCGGAATTGAAGATCCTGTTTTACCATCTGTCATCCGGGTAAGGGATTTTGGCACTCACACCAGCGAATATTCTGACTTTGGTCATTTCGACCTGACATTTATCCTGTTAAGCGGCAGTCCATGGGATTTTGCAGATACACTGTCTTTTATCAGCCGGCTTGAAAATACTGGATCTTACATATATATCTGCAACCATGGCAATAAAAATGCTGCAAAAAAATATGCCAGATATCTGAAAAATCCGGTCTATTGTTTTCCTGAAGACACCAATCCTTTTTATGTGACTCCAGAGAAGGAACGTCTTATTATGCAAATTCTACAACGAAAGGAGCTGATACATCATCCGGAACATCGGAAAAACTGACTTAAATAAGAGACTTACCATAGGTATTTTAGGCTGCACAGCCGGTGCCGGTGTAACACACCTTGCAATTACACTTTCAAACCTGTGCCATTCCAAACTGCATAAAAAAACTGCACTGTTAGAGCTGCATAAGAGAAAAAACCTTTCAACGATTCCCTCTGAAACCACGCTCCCATGCAGATGCGGGTTTATGGGTGACCGGACTGTTTTTGACATTCATGGAGTAGATTACTATCCGGACATAACACCGGACGAACTGCCGGAGCTATATAATCAGGGATACCATATCCTGCTCCTTGATTTTGGAAGTTTTAATGAATGCTGTATCAATGAATTTCTGCGCTGTGACAGAAAACTTGTCATCGGAAGTCTCGCACCATGGAATATCAGGCAATATCGGGAATTATTAGAATCGATCAGTCACTATACAAACCTTGGGGAAGGTTTTTACTGTCTAACACGAACGGAAAGTCCAAAACAGATTCGTGATTTTTCCCGTCTTTATCAGATTTCCATAAGCAGTGTTCCATCCATTCCGGATCCATTTTATATAAAGAAAGAACACTTTTCCATTCTGCAGGAATTTATCTGCTGAAAAGTTTCTGCACAAAACATTTTTTTAATATATCACATAATTGTAACCAGCGAATTTCCTTTTGGGAACAAAGGACTTTGATCCGCTTTGTCATACAGTAAGTAATAACGGGGGATAACTACATTGGATTCTAAACATATGAAAAAGCTTTATTTAGAGCTCTCTTCCTTAGAACATATGGGGACAACCATCTGGTTCGAAGGTGTGCCAAGCAATTCAAAAGAGGTCACAGAAGAGCTTTCCGTCACAGAAGAAAATTCTTACATGAGAGATTATATATTCAACGAGGGGGTGTTAACAGAATTACATTTTGATAAGATCAAAAAAACGAACCTTTGATAACGGTCTGTACATTTTGCAGACAGATCCGGTATCATAACAGTTGACAGGGATGGAGTACCTCAATGCCCACCCAGTCAGAATAAGAAAAAATATCTAAGACGATATACAAATCCGACAAAAAGAAACGGCAGAGTTTTACCGAATATAAGCTCTGCCGTAAAATAAGAGTAAATAACTTTGAATTTACATATCATTATGCTACAATAGGAACACAAACGATAATTCTTAAGAAGAAGAGGGTTCTTAACATGAAGAAAAAATTTGTCCCTATTTTGGCTGCCGGCGCTCTGATCGTCGTCATTATCTGTTTTATGCTTCTCGGAAGCATCATAGAAAAATATACACCTTCCAAAGAACATATGAATTTATCTGATTATTATAATCTGTCCGGCGAACAGGACGTAGCCCTGATCTTAGATAACCAGATTCTCGACGCAAAAGGAAAACTCCTTAACGGAACTGTCTATCTTGATTATGAAACTGTATGTTCTTATCTGAATGACCGTTTTTACTGGGATCACAATGAAAATAAACTTCTTTACACAACTGCAACAGATTTGATTTCTGCGGATGCAGACAGTACCAGCTATTATGTGACAAAGGATTCTCATTCCTTAGATCACCCAATTGTCAAGGCGGATGCCCAGACTGCATATATCGCAATCGACTTTTTAAAACTGTACTCCGATTTCTCCTATGAAGTACTTGACTCACCAAACCGTGTAATTCTTACGACTGCCTGGGGTGACTACACCACTGCGCCGGCGAAGCAAAAAACACAGCTCCGTCAAAAAGGCGGCATCAAGAGTCCGATCCTCGCAGATATCGGCAAAAACACGGAAGTTACTGTTTTAGAAACAGGAGATACCTGGACAAAAGTATCCACTGCAGAAGGAATCATCGGATATATCAAATCAAAAGCACTTGGCGCAACATCCACAAAAACGCTGACCAGCGATTATGTTGCGGAAGAATTTACACATATAAAAAAAGATTTTAAGATCAATATGGCATGGCATCAGATCACAAACGCAGATGCCAATACAACCATTGCATCCGTGCTTCAGAACACCAAGGGGATCAATGTTATCTCCCCTACATGGTTTTACCTGAATGACAATAACGGAAACATTGCCTCACTTGCAAGCTCCGACTATGTAAATTACTGCCACCAGAAAGGTATTGAAGTCTGGGCACTTGTAAGCAATCTGGAAAACAAAGATGTCGACACCACATCCGTTTTAACTTATACATCCAAACGTGAGAACCTGATCAATAACCTGATCTCCGCAGCTATTCAATATAATTTTGACGGTATCAATGTTGACTTTGAAGCATTAAGTTCTGAAGTCGGTGACTCTTATATTCAGTTCATACGGGAGTTGTCATTAAAATGTGCAAACAATGGCATTGTTCTTTCCGTGGACGATTATGTTCCCAGTAGTTTTACTGCATTCTATAATCGCGCAGAACAGGCAACTTTTGCAGACTATGTTGTTGTCATGGCATACGATGAACATTATGCCGGTTCTGAGGAAGCAGGATCTGTAGCTTCGATCGGCTTTGTAAAAGAAGGCGTTGCCAATACCTTAAAAGAAGTTCCGGCAGATCAGCTGATCTTAGGCATGCCGTTTTATGCCCGTGTATGGTCCGAGACACCTGTTGATGACACCACAGGTGCTGACAGCACAACACAGACATCCGATAACAATAATAACGACACTGATGAAACAGACAATGCTGCTGCCGATGCCCAGGCTGCCGATGAAGCTGCTGGCACCAGTGACTCAGCCGACAGCTATCAGCTTTTTACACTGGATTCCTATGCAACAAGCATGTCAGAGATTCAAAAACTGATCAGTACAAATGCTGCCGAACCGGTATGGTCAGACATTGACGGTCAATATTATGTACAATACGAAAACAATGGTATCACTTACAAAATATGGGTGGAGGATGCTGCTTCCCTGGAAGAGAAATTAAAAGTCCTTCAGGAAAACCAGCTTGCCGGCGGCTCCTTCTGGAAACTTGGTTTAGAGCTGCCTTCTATCTGGGACACTATCATTAAATACATCAATTAAATACAATCATTCAAATATTCAATCATTTTATTATGACATAAACCCCGGATATCGTGAATATTTTATAAAAACGATACTCCGGGGTTTTTATGAAAAAAAAGATAGAACTTATCATGGCTGTCTGTCTGGTGATCGCCGCATTTTTTCTTGGAAGTCAAAGCGCCATACTTGTACAAAACAGTCACATAGACACAAAAGGCACACCGGACACAGATTCCGCACATAATACAGAGCTTACCGGGGACACCGGACAGACCAGCTCACCTTCTGGTAATTTATCGATCGTGATCGATGCCGGGCACGGCGGTATCGATCCCGGCAAAGTCGGCACCAATGACGCACTGGAAAAGGACATCAATCTTGCACTGGCACTGAAACTTCGGGATAAATTCAAGCAGGATTCCATCCGGATTATCCTAACACGCGACTCGGACATCGGTCTTTATTCTGAGGGAAACACCAACAAAAAAGCGGAAGATATGCAAAATCGCTGTAAAATCATCACGGAGGCAGCCCCCATCTTTACGGTCAGCCTGCACCAGAACAGCTATCCGTCTCCGGAAGTCTGCGGTGCACAGGTATTTTATTTTGGTCAGTCGCAGGATGGAAAAAAACTGGCAGATACGATCCAGGACAGCCTGATCGCAAATGTTGATCCTGATAATCACCGCGTTGCAAAAGCAAATGAAAGCTATTATCTGCTCAAAAAAACACCCACACCTACCGTTATTGTAGAGTGTGGGTTTCTAAGTAATCCGACAGAGGCAGATCTTCTTTTGACAGACGACTACCAAAATAAGCTCGTAAATGCCATATATATCGGTATACAAAATTATCTATCGGAATCCATGTAGTCCGAAAATCAATTTTTATGCCTCCTGTGCGAGTGTTCCTTTTACTGCTTTGATAAAATGCTCTGCAATTCCATACAAACGTGAGGTCTGCACACGGTAAGTATCCTGATCCTCAGAGGTCGGAGTTTCATTCTTTGCATCGACTCCAAACGCTCCCATGGAGAAATGATTCAGATCAAGGTCCTTTATGTGTGCACAGTGTAATTCTGTAACATCATCATTCTCTCCGCCAAGCGAATCCATAAGATTCTGTGCCTGTTCTTCAAAGAGTTCTGCCGTCTCCTCTGAATCTGTGGCGACCAGTCCATGTATACCATCTTCCTTTGCCTGGAATGTCGCCGCGATCTTTCCGCGCAATTCACTTTCCATCATGATATCGACGATTCCTTTTTTGTCCACACCGCGCACGATTTTAACAGAAACATTCATAAGTTCATCATTGACCATTACTGGAACAGCATACTGCTCTTCTTTTGCAAGAATACTGTTTACGGAAAGCTGCGCGGAAAGCATTTTCATCTCACGCACATCAAGACTCGTCACATGATCGCTGTTTATCATCGTCTTCATCACATTTTCTGCAAGTTCGCCTAACTTCTCCTGCGCAGCCGCCATATCTGCCGGTTCTGAAACAGCTTCTCCAAATTCCTCTAACAATTCCTGCTTAATTGCTTCTAAATCATCCGCATCTACCTGATTGTCTCCATTGTGGTCTGCCATACTGCTTCCAAAAATCTTACGAAACATCTGATTACGCTGGTTGAGCATGGATTCCATTGCCAGCACATTTGATATTGTATTTGGAATATCATATTTATCCAAAATACGATAAATACTCTCATCCGCATTTGCTGCCTGCTCTAACTGCGCAAGCTGCTCTTTTGCATAATCTGCATCAATGCCACTCTCATCTGCCTGTTCTTTTGCCAGCTCCAGCGCTGCTTTAAATTCCTCCGGCGTCATGTTCTCCCAGTCAGAATCCTGATCAAACAACACTTTCGCACGCTCCGGTGTCAGTAATTCCGAAGCATCTTTTAAGCAGTTATTCTGATAGGCTGCCTCAATCTGATCCGTAATCGAGCTGCCATTGGATGTCCCGGATACGCCATTAAAATCAGAATCTACAGAATAATCCATCTTATTGCTGCGTTTTTCAGACCGCACAGCTGTCAGAAGATTTTTCATCGTAAGGGGCGATCCCTGCTGTATCAGTGCACCGATTGCTGCACCATCTGTATTTTCTACCTGTCGGATCAGACGATAGATTCCTATATAAGAGCTTCGCTCCTCCTCACTGATTTCGTGATTCTGTTCCATTTTCCAGAGATATTCACTGAATCTGCGGTTATCCTCCCTACCAGACTCCTCGCTCTTAATGTTCTCTGCCTCCTGGTTTAACGATGTAAAATCCATTTCCAGTGGGTTGATCCCGCGTTTTATCATCTGTGTGACAACCGCCGGAGTCATATTTTTAAAGACACGCTGCACTTCTTCATCTGCTGCTTTCATCTGAAACACAGAATCCTGGGTGATCTCGATACTGTTATATCCAAGAATCCGAACCGCACGACGGTTTTCATCCGTCAGTTCCATATCAAGGTCGTTTAAAATATCATCCACGTTACGGAATGCCTTCTGGATGGAATCTCCCAGATCAGTTCTCGGTGCTGTCATCAGGGTCTCATACTGCTGACTTGCCTTTTCAAAAGAACTTTTCAGTTCCATACCGGCTTTATGGACACCATTGATCGTCGACACCTCGGCATCTTTCATTCCAAGCACATATGCCGGAACATAACGCATATCGGAAACTTTTTTATCGACCTCTCTAAAAAGTTCCACCTGCTCGTCGTTCACATCCACACCTTCAGATATCAGGAGATTTTTATAATATGCATTTTCCTGATCCTTCAGCTGTTCCACCAGTTTTACCAACGGCTCGGTGTCAATGGAAACCCCCTGTTTTAATAGACGGTAATTTGCTTCCACCGTCATTGCAAGACGAATTTCTTCTAACTGTCTGCGTGCCGTCAGAAGCTGCTGCCCTTTTGGGGTATAACTCTCGTTCGCAATGCTCTGCGCTGCATCCTCACTCTGAGCTTCAGGTGATGCCACAGTTCCCACCGTCTGGCTTTCTGATGCCGCCGTTCCCGATGTCCGATTTGCCGCAGCTTCCCTTAAACTGTCCAGGGTAAGTGGCAATCCTTTTTCCACGATATAAGCAAGATCTTCATCCGTGGCATTTTCTACGGTATCCACAGCGTCTTTCGCCTGCTCCATCCATGTATAGCCGGACAGGATCACCGCATCCTGTGCGCTTTTCCCTTCGCTGACCGCCTCTGCTGCAAGTGCGGCAATATCTTCTGCCCCCGTGGTCAGTCCCGTCTGGCGCAGAGCCTGTGCATAAGTAAGATTCTCCTTCGTCAGCGGTATATCATTTTCTAACATCCACTTACTGGTTGCAATGGTATCATCATTTACTTCCAGTCCTGCTGATGCGATCACGTTTTTCACCTGTGGAAGGAAGGACGAAATATCCTGCTGTTCTGCCGAAATATAGCCTGCACTTGCAGAATGCTCAGCAAAATATATATTTCGCACCGTAGGCTCTAACCGATTATCAATCAGATATTTTACAGCGCCATCATCCAATGCGGATAAAGAATCCGCCATATTTACTGTCTCTGCGATCTGTTTAAAATTATCATCCGCAAGCGGCAGATCCGCTTCCCGCAGACTGTTTGCGATCTGAACTGCAAGTTCCGGACTGCCCGTGATCTGTGCAAGCTGTTCGAGATCAAGATCATCTCCAAATTTAGAAATATCCACCCCCGCCTTTGCCAGCTGTGCTTTGATCTTATCCGTCACGGTCACAATCTTATTGCTCGTGGTATCATCCAGCGAAAAGCCATCCTCCTGCATTTTTTCATAATCTTCCGGTGAAGTAGTTTCCGCAAGCACAGCCATCTGTGCTTTTCGCTCGCCTGCATCCATGGAACCGGACTGCTCTATTTCATCTATGACCGTCTTTTTCTCTTCTTTTGCCGGATTCAGATAAGTAACCTCTTTTGCCTGAAAAGACGTAGTTCCTGCAGATTTTTTACTACTCTCTGTCTTTACCGCATCCGCAAACATCTGAATTCCGTTTTTTTCTTCCACGGCGCCTGTCTGCGGCATTAAATCCATCACGCCCTTATTCTGCTGCTGTTGGTTATCTATTCTCATGATCCGACTCTCCTTGTCATTTCTGTTCTTACATACTTTCCGTACAGTTTTTCCTTGCCTGATTTCTGCTTTTCACTCAGTTATATCTGACCAATCCGGTTATATCAGGACAAAAGAATGGCGCATACTTTCACTTCCCTGAAATATCTGCGCCATCCATAGCTGATGTATATATCGGATACATCAGCACATTTATTAAGTTTTTCGATACGATTCCAAACGCTGTTCTGCTATTTTATACAGTTCTTAATAGCGGAATACTGCCACACCAAAGCCCGGAAGCGGATATGCAAACGAGTATGGTCTTCCATCACATTCCTTCGACACAGATTTATAATTTACCGGACGCTCTTTGCCGCTTCCGCCAAATTCTGCATCGTCACTGTTTAAAATCAGTTTATAAGTCTTGTGTTTTGGTACGCCTACGCGGTAGTCGCTGCGTTCCACCGGTGTAAAATTGCATACAAAAAGCAGATTATTCTTTCCGTCTTTGCTCTTTCTGATAAAGCTGAAAATACTGCGCTCAGCATCATTTGCATTGATCCATTCAAATCCACCCCAGCTGCTGTCAAGTTCATAGAGTGCCGGATTTTTCTGATAAATATGTAATAATTTCTTTACCCAGTTCTGCATATGCTTATGATCCGGGTTTTCCAGCAGATACCAGTCTAATTCTCTCGCCTCACTCCACTCCTGAAGCTGTGCAAATTCCTGTCCCATAAACAGAAGTTTTTTGCCAGGATGTCCCATCATAAACGCATAGCCGACCATCAGATTTTTAAATTTATCTTCCATCTCGCCCGGCATCTTATTGATCATGGAACATTTCAGATGTACCACTTCGTCATGGGAAAGCACAAGAATGTATTTCTCACTCTCGTTATAACTCATGGCAAAAGTCATTTTGTGGTGATTATCTTTGCGGAAATACGGATCAAGTTTCATATAATCCAGGAAATCATGCATCCATCCCATATTCCATTTATAACTGAAATTCAGTCCGTCATCTTCCACACGGCCGGTGACTTTCGGCCATGCCGTAGATTCCTCAGCGATCATGACTGCTCCCGGGTTTCTTCCAAGGATCAGTGTATTGACATGCTTAAAAAACTCCACTGCCTCAAGATTCTTATTATCACCGTATTTATTCGGAACCCACTGTCCCGGCTGCTTTCCATAATCCAGATATAACATAGATGCCACTGCATCCACACGCAGCCCGTCAATATGATAATGCTCGATCCACATCAATGCACTGCCGATCAGGAAATTCTTTACTTCATTCTTGCCGTAATCAAATATCTTTGTACCCCAGTCCGGATGTTCTCCTTTTCTTGGATCCGCATATTCATACAGACATGTTCCATCAAACTCAGCCAGTCCATGTGCATCTTTCGGGAAATGCGCCGGCACCCAGTCTAGGATCACACTGATCTTGTGCTTGTGACATTCATTGATAAAATATGCAAAATCCTGCGGCGTTCCATAACGGGAAGTCGGTGCATAATAACCGGTTACCTGATATCCCCAGGAACCGTCAAACGGATACTCGGAAATACCCATCAGCTCAATATGTGTATATCCCATCTCCTTCACATACGGGATCAGATATTTCACAAGATCCCTATAACTGTAAAATCCGTCATCCTCTCTGCCCGGATGGCGCATCCAGGATCCCGGATGTACCTCGTAGATCGTCATAGGTTTTGCATAGATATCTTTGGTCTTTGCACGCTCTTCCATCCATTTTTCATCGGTCCACTTAAAATGCTCTATATCCGTGACGGCAGATGCCGTTCCCGGACGAAGCTCTGCATAATTTGCATATGGATCCGCCTTATAGAGCCGTTTTCCATCTTTCGTCTCTATCAGGTATTTATACAGTGCACCTTCCTCGATCCCCGGAATAAACAATTCGAATATTCCCATGGTATCCGGCTCTAACCTTGTCATTTCATCTGCCGTTTCATCCCATCCGTTAAAAGAACCAATCACCCATATTCTTGCGGCATTCGGAGCCCACACATCAAAACATACTCCACGAATTCCATATTGATCCGTAAAATGAGCCCCCAGTTTCCGGTAAATCTCGTAATGCGTCGCCTGTCCAAATAAATAGCGATCCAACTCTGAAAAATTAGCCATACCCTTACACCCCTTTATTTTTATGTCATGATTATAGCCTGTATATTTTAGATTCCAAAATCTTTTTCGCGAAGAATCACATAATCTTCATCATCATATCTTCTGGACGTAATAATGCTAAATGCTTTTCGTAAACCGCCCTTCTCAGATTTATGAATCGCATCGTCCACAATCTCTTTTACCTCTGTAAGCGTTGTTGCCTTGTCATATTTCTGAATATTGCTGATACTGTTGTAAAGTGCCAGAATACCCATCTCATCTATTGTATAGCCAAGTTCGTTTGCATACGCTTTCGCAAATGAAACAAGCTCATCACTGGTAAATATCGGAATATTGATCTTCTCAGAGAAACGGGAAGCAAATCCTTCATCTCTGCCGAGTGCCTTCTCAATTCCACGGTGTGTATCTTCCATAATGACAAATAATCCGCTTGTATCACTTTTCAGAAGAAGTGCCAGCCGGACTGCCGTTTCTTTGGAAATATCTCCGGCTTTCTCTATGATCAGACAGCCCCCGGAAATTTTCTTTAACAGTGATGCTACATCCTTTTTATTCAGTGCGGAAGCTTCAATCTTTCCAACCTTTCCTTTTGGTTTTCCGGTTTCTTTCTGAAGTGCTTTCACCATAGCCGTTGCAAGGACTGTTTTGCCACTTCCGCTGCCACCCTGGATCACCATATTTCCGGTAGAAGCATCCTTTCCTGTTATCAGATGTCTTGCCGCACCTGTAAGTGCCTGACAAATCTGTTCTTCCATTCCCTTGATCGAAACAAAATAGGTAAATATCCCCCGAAGTTCTTCACCCAGTGATGTAACTGCCTCAAAACCGGTCTCATCCTCAGGCTCTGTGATCTCCGGAAGGACTCTTTCCACCCGGTCCTCTTTCTTAAGAACCTCTTTCGTTACCTCAACTGCCGTGTTGTCAGCCAGCTCTTTCTGTGTGATATCATCCGTCGCGCTTTCCGTATCGGTAATATGCTCTACCGCTTCGGCTAATGCCTGTTCCGTTACCACTTTGCCAAGATCGATCGTGTCTGCGGTAACTATATCAAAATCATCTGCTTCAGATGTTTTCTCTTCACTAATATCTGAAACTTCTTCTGCCGCCTTCTCCTCTGTACTGAGATCTACAGTTTCCTCATCCGTTTCTTCTGCGGAGAGATCTGCGATTTCCTCATCCGGCTGAGATCCCGGTATCTGCTCCTGTCCGGATATTTCCACATCTTCTGTCTCCTGCATCATCCCGGATACTTCTTCTGCAAGCTCCGCTGCATTCACTCCTGGCCCAGATATCTCTCCCATTGACGCTGCTGTTCCGGCTGCCTCTGCCAGCTGTTTATCGATATCCGCCGTCTCTGTCGATATCCGGTCAATCTCTTCCTGTAAGATCTGATTCATGTTTGCAACCATAGCTGCTGCCCTGTCATTTTCTAACGGCTTGCCTTCTATGTACTGATCCTGCAGTATATCTTTTGGAGCAACACCTGCATCAAGCTTTGGAATAATGTCTGCAAGACGTCCCATAATTTCTTCTGCTTCCTGCAGCGCACGCGCCTTTGCAGATTCAAGTCTGCGCTGCTTTGCATCTTCTAATGCAACTTCTGCGGCATATTTCGTCTTTTCCCACTCAGCAAGCACTTCTTCAATGCTCATCTGACCTGTGATCTGGTGCTCTAATGCCGTTTTCTCCGGCATATACATCCCAATCTGTCCATCATGTTCTTCTGCAAGCAGCTCTTTGAAATTGATCTTTAACGAATCATCGATCTCGTGATCCGTCTCTATATGTTCCAGCGTATCTTCCTCTTCCTCAGATGGATCATATTCTTCTTTCGGAAGCTGCAGATATGGAATCTCCTCCACAAGCTTTTTGATGTTGTCCATACTGTCTGTAACAGTTTCTTTTTCCGTCGCCTGCATGATCTGCTGCATGCTCTTTTGCAGCTCTTCCTGCAGATTCTGTGTATTAAACCGTTCCGGTGAAAGCTTCACATCCGGTATCTGTACGGTTTCATTCACGATCTCACCGGAGTCAAGCTCCTCCTCCGGTCTGACCTCAACAACACCTTCGCGTTTCTGACAAAATCTGCGATACTTTTCTTCCTGCTGTTTATTTAACGGCTGATAGATCATCTTCAGTTCTAAGGCACGCTCTACATATGGACCGTCACCAAACCACAGTACCAGTTCATCACATGCCTCCACACACTTATCTGCCATACCTGCTTTATGATACAGACATGCAAGTTCAAATGCCCATTCTTCGGTATATTCCTGCTCTTTTAACTCCTCTAAAATTCCGATCAGAGTTTCTATATTTGCACCCTGGGCTTTGCAGATCTCGTATTTCAACACATATTTCAAATTATCATGTGGTGCGATCTCCACAAATTCCTGATAATAATCTTTCGCCTCATCAAAATTTTTCATTTTAATGGCAACTTTTGCCAGGCGATAAATGATCATTCTTCCAATTGGAGACCGGTCATATGCCATAAGCAAAACCTCACGGCTGTCTTCTAAACGACCGGTATTCTCATAAATCTCTCCAACTTTTACAAGTGCATTTACATTTTTTATTTTATTCCAGTTAATCGTATCAGCTATCTCTGCTGCCTTTTCATAATTATGTTCGGCCGTCAGAGATTTCATCTGATCCAGCTTTAATTTATATTCATATTTATCCAAATTATGCCACCTCAGAACGCGCTATTCTTTTGCTGCTTCTTTTGTTCTTAGTTTATCATACGCACATATAGATGTCAAAATTTAATCTTAGAAAAAAAAGCCATGATACAGGCAAAAAAAGAGGGTTTGCAGTCTGCCATACCCTCTTTTCTGTCATTGATCTTATTCTTCTTTTTTACTCTCTTCTATGGATTCCTCGATATGTTTTCCATGATGTTTTTTCAACTCTTTTTTTGACGGATTTTTATCATAAACAGGCTGATTACTCTCCTTGTCAACTTTAGTCAGATATACATATGCCAGTGTATCTGTTGTAAGTCCACGCTTCTTTAAGAAATAAGATACCGTTTTCTGTGCAACATAATAGATCACTGCCATAAGCGGCACACCGAGCAGCATTCCCGGGAATCCCCATAATCCGCCAAATACCAGAATTGCAAATACAACCCAGAATGCCGATAATCCGGTAGAACTTCCAAGGATCTTCGGTCCAATGATATTTCCGTCGATCTGCTGTAACACAACGATAAAGATCAGGAAATATAATCCCTGTATCGGATTCTGAAGCACGATAATGATAAAGGACGGCACCGCGCCGATAAATGGGCCGAAAAACGGTATAACATTGGTGACACCGATGATCACGGCGACTAACACCGTATCCGGCATCTTCATGATTGCAAGCACGATATAGGCGAGCACACCAATGATCGCCGAATCTAATATTTTACCACTGATAAATCCACTGAAAATCTCATTGCTCTTACGGACAGTATCAACGATAACATTTGCCCGCACCGGTTTAAACATCGCATATACGATCTTTTTCGCCTGTCCTGCAAAATGTTCCTGGTCTGCCATCACATAGACTGAAATGATCAGACCGACGATCACATTTAAAACGAATTTGACACCATAGATCACACCGCTTGTGATCGATGTAAGATAAGTCTGTACCTTTGAAAAAATATCATCTTCAAAAAAGGTCTCAACCGTATCCGTTATTTTGTCCACGCCCTGCTGTATCATGGACGCAAGTTCCGTATCACCGTTTGTCACCTCGTCTACCCATTTCGTCAGATTCTTTGCTTCCTGTGGAAACGATGTGATCATGCTCTGGATACTCGCAGAGATAGATGGAACGATCGCCGCCACTAAAAGCACACAGATTCCCACTAAAAATACCAGTGATCCGGTAATTGCTATTCCCCGTGATGTCTTTTTCGCTTTGCGTTTGCTTTTCATCCGCGGCTCTAAAAACTTAAGCAGGTGTCCCTCTAAAAATTTCATGATTGGATTTAACAGATATGCGATCACTACACCGATAATGATCGGCTGTAAGATCAAAGACAGCTTCTTCCAGAAGTCTGTGAATCCATTGTAACGGTAGATCATAAAGAAAAACAGTATGCAGCAGCAGAAAGTCACAAATACGACCAGTGCGATGATGACATACTGTGGTTTTAATTCCCATTCTGTTTCCTGGGATGTTTTTTTTATCTTTTCCTGTTCGTCCAAATTGCCATCCTCCGTCTTATCTAATATTTTCATTATAACCTTCGCAGACAGGCAACGCAATCAGATTTTGCTGAAATTTTTGTTAATTACTGGATTTTGCAAAAAGGGACACCGGTGCTCATGCGCCGATGCCCCAAAATATCAGTCTGCGGTTTTACCCTCTGTAATAATTGATCAGACAGCCCTTTAAGATGATCTCTCTCTCATCATCAGTCATCGCACCAAGTCCAAGTTTAAACTCTTCTGCCTTTCCATCTTTGATCACATACGCTGTAATCTCGGACTGTTTGTCCTCGACTGCTTTACGGATATTCGGGATGTATAAGTAGTCAAGATTCTTGAACGGCAGTTCGCCCTCCGGGATGATGAACGGAAGCATACCCCAGTTGATGAGGTTCGAGCGGTAACGCTTGGTTGCATACTCATTTGCAATGTTTGCCCAGCCTCCAAGTACTTTCTGGCAGGAAGCAGCCTGCTCACGTGCGGAACCATCGCCCGGTTTTACTGCAAAGATCGTACTTCCAAAACCGATCTCACCATTGGAATGGTTATCCTCAAATTTTGTTTCCGGGAATACTTTATCGATGACATCCATAACCGGTTTTAACTCTTCTACTGCCTCTAACGGACAGTTTCCGGCTTCTAACGCTTTCTGCGCTTTCTGGATCTCTTTTGCCCGGCCCACGTACTGCGGATCTTTTCTGGAAAGTGCAAACTCTGCAAGTCCAAGCGGGTTGGAACGGAAGGAGGATGTCTCTCCGGACGGGATCAGCTCGTCTGTGGTCGTGACCGGATCGTGGATCTCGGATACCACTTTTAATACCATATTTTCCGGCAATGCACTCATTGCCGGCCAGTCTTTGATGTTTGGTCCAAACTGGATTTCAACGGAAGGATCTGCTACACCCTTGCTGTCAAAGACACGGTTTGCGTAAATATTTTTATCGAAGAAGTACTTCGGTTTGCTAAAGTTCACATCCACATCGGTTGCGGCTGTCAAAAATCCCTTGTTTGCGGCTGTTGCTGCGATCGAACGTGCATCCATCAGCGCAACGGAGGCAACCTGTCCCTTCTGTACCTTGGAGCCTTCACGGTTCGGGAAGTTTCTGGTGGAGTGGCGGATGGAAAATGCGTTGTTTGCCGGTGTATCGCCAGCGCCAAAGCACGGTCCGCAGAATGCCGTCTTAACGATCGCACCTGTCTCCATCAGGGATGCAACTGCACCATTCTTTACTAACTCCATATAGATCGGCGTACTTGCCGGATATACGCTTAACGTAAACTCATCCGGTCCGATGCTCGCACCCTTTAAGATGTCTGCTGCATCACAGATATTCTCAAATCCACCGCCTGCGCAGCCTGCGATGATACCCTGATCTACATAGAGTTTTCCATCTCTTACTTTGCTCTTTAAGTCAAGCTTAACTGCTCCGTCAAAGCTTACCTCTGCGCGTTTCTCGCAGTCGTCTAAGATATCCATCAGGTTTGCATTTAACTCTTCGATCGTGTAAGTGTTGCTCGGATGGAATGGCATTGCGATCATCGGTTTGATCTTTGAAAGGTCGATCTCGATCATTCCGTCATAATATGCCACGCTGCCCGGATTCAACTCTTTGTAATCCTGTGGTCTGCCGTGGATCGCATAAAACTCTTTTACTTTGTCATCTGTTTTCCAGATGGAAGAAAGACATGTCGTCTCTGTGGTCATAACGTCCACGCCGATTCTGAAATCAACGCTTAAATTTGCAACACCTGGTCCGACAAACTCCATGACTTTATTCTTTACATAACCTTTATCAAACACTTCTCCGATAATGGCAAGTGCAATATCCTGCGGTCCAACACCTTTCATCGGTGTACCTGTCAGATAAACGCCGATCACGCCCGGCATATCGATATCATAAGTTTTATTTAAAAGCTGTTTTACAAGCTCCGGTCCACCCTCACCGACTGCCATGGTGCCAAGTGCGCCATAACGTGTGTGGGAATCAGAACCAAGGATCATCGCTCCGCCAGCCGCAAGCATCTCGCGTGCAAACTGATGAATGACTGCCTGATGAGGCGGTACATAAACCCCGCCGTATTTCTTTGCACAGGTTAAACCAAACATGTGATCATCCTCGTTGATCGTACCTCCGACTGCACAGAGGCTGTTGTGGCAGTTCGTCAGCACATATGGGATCGGGAACTTCTCTAATCCTGATGCTCTTGCTGTCTGGATGATTCCGACGAATGTGATATCGTGGGATGTCAGCTTGTCAAACTTGATCTGAAGTTTGTCCATATTGCCAGATGTATTATGATTTTTTAAGATACCGTAAGCAATCGTATTTTCTGCCGCCTGCTCTTTGGTCACTGCTGCCCCGGTCTTTTTTACGACCTCTTCGATGGCATTTGCACCGTCCGGTACCAGTTCATTTCCATTTACGAGATATACACCGCTATCGTATAATTTCATGGTTTCCTCCATTCTTTTGCCCATTTTCTATTAGATCCATTGTTTAAAATTATATAGACAGCATCAGCAAAAATCAAGTACTTTTACACGTTAAACCGAAAGCATTGGAAAGCGCATGCCCTATCTGCTGAAAACAGCCGTAAATTTACTCTCTTATTCATCCGTATCTATTGTTTCCCTGTACATCGGGAATGTGATCGAAGCCTTAAACAGATCTCCGTCCACCCCGATGAAAAAGATGCCGCCCATAAGCTGTGTCAGACTCTTTGCAATGGAAAGCCCCAGTCCGCTTCCCTCGGTCGTTCTTGAGGCATCCCCACGGATAAAACGCTCTGTCAGATCTCCCGCATTACTGTTTTCCAACGCAAGGGAACGCTCCGAAACATTTTTGATGGAAAATGTCACTTTTTCCTCCAGTACATGCACATCCACATAAACTCTTGTTTTTTCCAGCGCATATTTTGCAACATTATTATAAAGGTTTTCGATGACACGGTAGAGCTGTCTGCCGTCCGCAAGGATCATCACTTCCGTTTTCGGGAGTTTGGTGACGATTGTAAGCTCTTTCGCCTCAAATTTTTCATTAAACTCGCCTGCCGTCTGATAGATCAGCTCCACTAAGTCAATCTTTTGCATATCCAGTTTGACATTTCCGGATGTAATACGCGATGTCTCAACCAGATCCTCCGTCAGCTGCTTTAACCGCTGTGACTTGGCATCCAGGATTCGGATATAACCATTCACCCGTTCATTATCAATATGTTCCAGTTTGATCAGATTGACATAATTAATGATCGAGGTCAGCGGTGTTTTGATGTCATGTGAAACATTCGTGATCAGGTCTGCCTTCATGCGCTCATTTTTTGTACTGTCATCCACCGCATGCAAAAGACCGCTGCCAATATTATTGATCGCTTCGGCAAGTTTTTTATCCTCACCATGCAGTCCTTCTGTGTCGATCTTGTTGCTTAGCACACCTTCCGTAATTTTTTCCACGCCTTCATATACCTGATAATGTTCCACTGCCGAACGCAGCAGGAAATATGCCTCCATGCCGCTGAAGATTAAAAGCAGTACCAGACAGATTACCCGGTGGTAATAAAAAGCTCCCATCGCAAGCACGAAACAGACGATCATGTGGACTGCAAAGACAACCAGCACGCTCACCGTCACCGTCCGTTTTTCAAAAAACTTGTCCATCCCTTTTACAAACCAGCAGGCAAGGCTGTTTTCCCACATCACTTCCGCCTTCATCCGGCGCACCATGCTCAGATAAAAAATGAGAAACAGTACATCAATCAATAGACTGACCGTTCCCGATGCGACCAACAGTCCCGACACGTTCCACGTTTTATTATTTACATGGGACAAAAGCATGATGAGCTCACTGGTTGCTGCAATAAATACGGCGGTCACGATCTCTGTTTTTATCCGGTCCACAAAATTAAGATGAACTCCTTCTTCCCCATCTCTGTGTCCGGTTGCAAGTGTCAGATATACAAGACTTAATACCCATCCCATCAGACTGACCAGCGCAGCAACAATACTGACTTTGATCCACGGATGCAGTCTTACATACTCCATCTCGGCATCATACAGATCGTCTTTTGCCGTCAGATCCGTATCCACTCCGATCACAAGCACCACATTTTCCAGTGGCAGATACATCTGGTTATTATAACTGTCAAAAAAGTAATTCTCCATGCCGCGGATATCCGTTCCAAATTCCTTTTTCTCCATATCATAGATCAGATAATCCCCCATGGTCTTTGCCTCCATGAGAACAGTCTGTGTATCAAACTCCTGGCCTTCCACCGAATCCGGCTGATTGGTATACCACACCCCATTCTGTTTATACCAGTAACAGAAATTGGTGTCTTCACGCTTAAACTCATTTGTATACTGCAGATAACGCTTATCGTCCTCCGCACTCCGCTTATTGCCTTTTTGTAACAGATGCAGATAATCGGTCAGTTCACTGCATTTCTGCTCCATGCATTTGGTATAGTAGCCCGAATTAAAAAAATCATCTGTACCGATATCCGTTACCTGCAGAATATTTTTGCTGATCAGTGATGCCAAAAGATAGACAGCGATGGTAAGTATTACCGTAAAAAACAGGTGCAGGATCATCCCTGCCAGCTTACTGCCGTATGTGTATGATTTCTTTTCCATATGAAGTCTCCATCCCCGTGCCGGACATTATCCTGTATGCCGGCGTACGGAATCCCTCCCAGAATCAGTTCTTGTCGATCTTGTATCCAACGCCCCACACAACCTTTAAATAGCGCGGCTCCTTCGGATTGATCTCGATTTTTTCACGGATGTGGCGGATATGTACTGCCACCGTATTGTCCGCTCCGATCGCATCCTCATTCCAGATGCTCTCATAGATCTGATTAATGGAAAATACCTTTCCCTGATTTTTGACCAGTAATAAAAGGATGTTGTACTCGATCGGTGTCAGCTTTACCACTTCTCCATCCACGGTCACTTCTTTTAAATCATCATTGATCGACAATCCACCGACTGTATACACCGATGCGCTGCTCTCTGCCGCATTTCCAAGCTGGGTATAACGCCTTAACTGTGATTTGACCCTCGCTACCAGTTCAAGCGGATTAAACGGTTTCTCCACATAGTCATCTGCCCCGATGTTAAGTCCTAAAATTTTATCCGCATCCTCCGTCTTTGCAGACAAAATAATGATCGGAATGCTGCTCTCCTCACGGATTTTTAAGGTCGCACGGATTCCGTCCAGACGCGGCATCATCACATCCATGATCAGAAGATGAACCTCATTTTCTTTTAAGATCTCCAGTGCTTCTTCGCCGTCATATGCCTTTAAAATATGATACCCTTCCTGCTGTAAATATATTTCGATCGCTTCCACGATTTCCTTATCATCATCACACACTAAAATTGTCTGCATAAGTTCCTCCATTCTTTTTGTGTCTTACTTCAAGTATTACACCAGATCTTACATTTATTTTAACAGGAAAGTTTAAATTGTTATAGAGCGGATTTCTTAATATTCCTTTAAATTCCCACTGCATATACAACATTTTCCACATTTCTTAATTTAATTTAAGAAATTGGCCTTAAATTTAAGAAATACTTTATTGCATCCTATTCATCCCCGCCTTATGATATCTTTCGTACCCGTACTGGTACACACAGGAATTCCGTAGATTTTCCACAGTTTTCCCGTAAATAAAATAAGTTTTACACAAAACGGAGGATAGTGTGAAAAATACATTTTTCACACGCAAGATTTGTGCTTACGCACAAACTTGATATGCGCAAAAGACATCGCAGGAATGGAGGATTCTTATGAAAAAAAATGTGCACACTGCAGGCAAAAGCAGAAAGCAGAAAAAAATCATGCTCCTTATTCTGGAGTTTGTGATCATTCTGCTCCTCGCCATTGCCCTTTTTATCACAACCAAATTATCAAAAATTGAAAAGAATAAGCTGGACATGAACGACGTTTCCATCAATGACGATCTCTCCGATGAGACAAAAGAAGCGATGGCTCATTACAAAACGATCGCACTCTTCGGACTCGACAACCGTTCCAACGGCAGCCTCTCCAAAGGAAACAGCGACGTTATCATGTTGGCAAACATCGATACGAAACAGCATACCATCAATCTGGTATCTGTTTACCGTGATTCTTATTTAGATACCGGAAACGGCACTTACCAGAAATGCAACGCAGCCTACGCAAAGGGCGGACCGGAACAGGCACTGTCCATGTTAAATACCAATCTTGATCTTGCAATCACCGACTATGTAACCGTCGACTTCAATGCGATCATTGAATGTGTCGACCTGTTAGGCGGTGTCGACATCACGATCACCGATGATGAGGCAAGTCTGATGATCGGTTATATGAAAGAATTAAATGAACTGACCGGACACAATTCCACACCACCTGCCTCCGGCGGAACTTACACCTTAGACGGCGTACAAGCATGCGCCTACGCACGAATCCGTTATGGCGGCGGTGATGACTACCGCAGAACCGAACGCCAGCGTACTGTTTTGACCGCAATGATGCAGAAAGCGCAGAAATCCAACATTCTGACACTCAACAAACTGATCAACGCAGCTTTTGGGGACATTCAGACCAGTTTTTCCAACACGGATCTCCTTGCCCTTGCCACAAAAGTTTTCAGTTATGACATTGGAGATACAACCGGTTTTCCATATGAAAAAACAACGCACAAATATGATAAGATCGGCGATGTTGTCATTCCGTGCGATCTTGCTTCTAACGTTACACAATTACATCAGTTTTTATTTAATGATGAAAATTATACCCCATCTGCAACAGTTCTTTCAAACAGCCAGCAGATCATCTCTAATACAGGATATAAACAGGGAGACGGCCATTAAGGCTGTCTCCCTGTTTTGTCAGTTAATTTCCCAGTTCATTTATTTTTTCCCTGATGGTGTCCATTTGTCCGGCCACATCCTGTATGGACTGCTCTATCTTTCTTTTCCGTCTTTTTACCAGCAGTCCCCATTGTAAAAACAATACTCCATCGATGATAAGATACAACACCGGCAGACTGATCCGTTTCCCTGCTACATACCCGATAAAGACATACAGGATCATTGGATTTATGACCGCAATGGAAATCATCGTTGTCAGGTCACTTCTGCGTCCCGTAAAAACATACAGGCTTTCCCATTTTTTGTGAAACTCTTTTTCCTCCGGCTTCTCTAACATCACATTCTCCTTTTACTCTTTATGATGTCTGGAGAAGAAAGAATGTTTCTCCGGTTTCTTCTCGCCAGAAGCTTCCCCGCCCTCTTTCCAGTGGAAATATTCCGCATCCAGATTGACATTGACATTTACCTCTGCTTTTGGCGCAGCTTCCTCTGGCGTATCTTCGGGAATTTCTTCGGGCAGTTCATTTTCCGGCACGATTCCTGCCTTTTCAAAATATTCCTGGTTGATCTTAATCTCGGGTTTGATCGCTGAATAAGGAGATGGCTTCACCTCACCCTTTTCCTTTGCTCTTTCCTTTTCAATCTCACGGTTACGATCCTCGATCAGATTCAGATATTTGTCCGTATCAGCAAGATTCTGCAGATGTCCTTTCAGGTCTGACTGGTCTCTCCTTACAACATCTTTTTCTTTCTGAAGTTTTTCATTGGCATCCTTATAAATCTCCTGCATGGCATCCGTTGCCCTCTGCATGATTTCCTGTACATGCCGCAGTGCCTCATTGGTATACATAACAGACGCAGCATACACATCCTCCGCTTTCCCGCTGGCATCTTTTAAGATATCTTCTCCGATTTTTGCCGCCTCACGTCTTGCACGCTCCTTGCCCCGCGTTGTCAGTTCATACTCATCCAGCATCGCGTAAATGGCCTTATTTAGCTCTGCAAGCAGCTCTAACATTCTTTTTTTATCAAGGATAATTTTACTGCCAATACTGTCATAAGCTTCACTGCCTGCAAGCAATATATGCATTTGTCTTAAAATTTCTTCCGTTTTGTCCTGCGCGCTCATGGTTATTCTCCTGCTTTACTTCCGCTGCGTCTTTTTCCTGTCTGGTATTTTACTAATTTTAACACTAACCGTATCAGCAAAACAACCAGTAAAATAGCGATCAATACTATTCCTGCGATCATGACGGCATATTTGTTCGGATTTTTTATTAATTTTATGAGATTGGCCGAATCATCTACCACTTTTCTTTCATGCAATCCGGCATAATATTGTGGAATATCCGCAATTCCATCTCCATTTTCATCCGGGAACGACTCCATATAATGTGCGATCGCCGTCCATGCCTTTAATTCCCCGCCATTATCTGTCAAAATCACATCTTCAAAATTTTCAATCGGTGTTCCGTCTGCCTTTTTCGGCACAACAGACAACAGTCCATACGATGTTTTCGTCACCGCAGACAGCATCTGCCCACTGTAAAGATCTGCCACCACGCGATACAGTTTATCGTCCTCTAACTCCCTGCGATTGCCATCTGCATCCAGCAGATACACGTCGGTAACACGGTTTAAGATCATACGGTGCGGATTATAAGTAAACTGCAGGCCGTACATATACAAACGTGCGGATGTCATCAGATCCGACACGGATGCGTCGATCTCTGCCACGGTTTTTAACTCTTTTCCTGTCAGATATGCCTCGATCAGCGGATAACCCGGCACACCGTCTGCACCGATTCCAAGTGAAAATGAATTGAAAACATCTTCTACTGTAATATTTCCCTTTGTGTAGGTGTCACGGATCGTTCCACTCGGCGCGATTGCCACATCCACGGGAGTGCCATTATAATCCGTACTGTTTGTGACCGCATAAGCATAGGCATCTGCGATGAGATCCCCCAGATTATGCTCGGTATGGATGTTGTAGAGATCCTCCAGGCTGTCAAATGCTACATCATTTTCCGCAAGTACCTGTTCTCTCGTAAACCCAAACTGTGCCAGATAATCGGTATCCACCGTCGCCATAAAAGAATTGATCTCTTCCTGTGTGGCAGCATTTTCTGCAATATCCGTTTCGATCGGAATAAGCCTGTACTCTTTCATGCCCCAGCGGCCATCCGCCTTTTGTTCTAAAGATAAGGCTCCTAAATACTTCCCATATTCCCCTGCGGAAACGATATAGGTATCCCCATGTACGATCGGCTTCTCCAGTTTCGTATGCGTATGTCCACTGATGATCACATCCAGATCCGGCACTTTTTTTGCAAGAATTTCATCCTCTGACTTTGACTCATCCTCTGAAGTTCCACTATGGGAAAGACAGACGATAATATCCGCATCTTCGTTTTTCTTAATTTCAGCTACGGTCTTTTTTACTGCTTCCACCGGATCCGTAAACTGCAGTTCGCAGGTCGGTGCACATGCCAGTGCATCTTTTCCGAATACGCCAAGCAGTGCCACCCGGACATCGCCCTTTTGCACCATCACATAATCTTTCACACCGTATTCCGTAAATGCATCACGGATCTGCTGCTGTCCTTCTGAGAATCCCTGCTGTTCCATGGCATCCCAGTTGATATTACAGACAAGAAGCTCCGGCACGGTATCTCCGCTTTCCGCCGCGGTTTCAAGCATCTTAGCAAGCCCCTTTGAACGATAATCAAATTCATGGTTGCCAAGTGTTGTCGCCTCACAGCCCAGTGCCCCTAACATCCGAATCTCTGCCGCCTGTGTCTCAAAAACGGTCTGCACCAGCGTTCCCATGGAAAAATCTCCGCCATCCACCACCAGTGTATCCGGGGCTTTTTCTTTCTGTTCATCGATCAGTGTCTTAATCCTTGCAAACCCGCCGATCATTTCCTGTTTTTCATCTACTACCGTTGAAAAGCTGTTCAGATGAGAATGTGTGTCATGCACGAACATGATATCTATTGTTTTCAAGTCCGTCTGGTCTGCCGCCTTCACACTGCCGGATAGCCCCGTCATTCCCAAAACCAGAACAAAAACAAGGACTGCAGCCAGTTCCATTTTCCAATTTTTAATCTTTTCCCGTAACATATAAGTCTCCCTGTTTTACAAAGCATAATTTTACTTATATTTTACTTGAACTTTTAAAATTAGTAAATGGTGGTGCAGTCCTAATTTTCACTTTATCCAAAATATTTTTTACAATAGATTGATCCTGTCTATGCAACCGTAAATTTCTTTGTGTCCTTCCGCAGCATCAAAGATGCTTCCTGCGTCTGTTTCATCAGTACACGCATATCTTCTGCCTGTCTGTCAACATTGGTAACACGCTCTGCAATGCTTCCGGTACTTGCCGCACCATCATTCGCAGCTTTCGTTACCTCCTGTATATTTGCAACCACTCCGCTGACTGAAGCTAAAAGCTGTTCGGATGCCGCACTGAAATCCGTTACAAGTTCTTCAACATAGTTTGCATCTTCATTATAATTATCTGCCATTTTTTCAAAATCATTAAAACTCTCCGTGACGTCTCCTCCCACAAACTCTAACAGACGTTTTGCATCTGTGGTCAGTCTTGCAACTGCTGTCTGGACACGCTCTGTCACTTCCTGGATATTCCCGACCGTGCTCGCCGACTGCTCCGCAAGATTACGGATCTCATCTGCAACAACTGCAAATCCTTTTCCCGCCTCTCCGGCTCTTGCGGCTTCAATTGATGCATTCAAAGCCAGCAGATTTGTCTGCGAAGTGATTCCCATGATGGACTCCGCAAGAACACCGATCTGCTCCACGACTTTTGCATTTTCCAGTGCTTCCAATAAGCTCTCATTGATTTCCCCATGCACTTTCCTGATATTTGCACGGCCTGCACTGATTTTTTGTTTCGTATCAGCCGCTCTGGTATGGATCTCATCAACTTTTCCGTTTCCCTCCTGCGCATGCTCTGCAATTCCTTTTGCAGCTTCCTCAATCTCTCCGGACATCGTATTCACTTCCTGTGCAGCTGCTGCGGTCTCCTGATTTCCGGCTGCAAGTTCCTGCGTGATACCGGATACACTGTCGATCTCGTCCGCAAGTTTTGCCAGTGCCGTCTCTGCTGTTCCAACCGTTTCATCCAATGTATCCGCTTCGCGCTGTACATGACCGATCAGATGTCTCATATTGTGATGAATGTCACGGATGCTGCGTGCCAGAATACCGATCTCATCTTCACGTTTCAGGTATTTTTCCTCCACACGCTGCGTAAAATCGCCCTGTCCCATTTTTTTGGCAAACAGCGCAGATCTTTTGACGCCCGATGTAATGTCGAATGTAAGATACAGTACCCATATATCCGTGAGTATACACATAATAACCATAAAATAGAAAAACTGATCCTGTTTTGCTTTCTTTTCCTGCTGCATTTTCTGCAATATCGGCTGCAGTTCCTGTTGTATTTCTTCCTGGGAATATTCCGGATGTTCCTCACTTACATATTCTTCCATGCTGGCGATCGCATCATTACGGATAGCACCCATATTTTTATCTCCGACAACTACTCCATATGATCCGATTATTAAAATCTCAATAATCAGAATCGTCATTTTTACCTTTAATGATACTTTTCCACTTAGGGTCACATCAATATCCTCCTTTGTTCTTTCTGATTTATTCTCATAAACGGTCCTATATTGGTTTCATTCTACTATCATTTAATTTTGATTGCAATATACATCTTTGACAATTTATCAGGCTTTTGTTTCCTGTCTGGTGTATTCCAGTCATGAATTTTTAAATTCATAGGACGTAATTTCCTATGAATTTAAAAAAATACGGCATATCCTGCCGGACACACCGCATTTTCATATTTCTGTTTATTTTAATGCTGCAGGATTGATCTTCTTTGTGCGGATATCCTCTTTTAACAGTGCAAGGAAATCTTCCCTGGAAACTGTGGTGGAATTCTGCTCTCCATGCAGTCTGTAACTTACGGTTCCGTCAGCTGCTTCGTTCTTACCAAGTACTAACAGATACGGCACTTTCTCCATCTGTGCTTCACGGATACGGTAGCCGAGTTTCTCGTTTCTCTCATCGATCTCAACACGGATTCCGTTATCATCGAGATATTTGTATAAGTCATGAGAGTATGCGTTGAGTTCCTCATCCTCATTTTTTACCGGAAGGATCTTAGCCTGAACCGGAGCTAACCATAACGGCAGGTTTCCTTTTGTCTCCTCTAAAATGTATGCCATGAAACGATCGAGAGAACCTAAAATCGCTCTGTGTAAAACAACCGGTGTTTTCTTTGTTCCGTCACTGTCAATATAGGACAGATTGAATTTTGCCGGCAGACAGAAGTCTAACTGGCAGGTTGAAAGTGTATACTCATTACCGATCGCCGGTTTTACATTAACGTCAAGTTTTGGTCCGTAGAAAGCAGCCTCGCCGATCTCTTCTGTATACTCGATACCGATATCGTCAAGCACTTTACGGAGTGCATTCTCTGCGTTGTTCCACATCTCATCATCATCATGATATTTTACTTTATCTTCCGGATCTCTTAGGGAGAGTACACAGCGGTAATCTGTGATATTGAAATCTTTGTAAGTATCAAAGATCAGCTCAACCACTTTTGCAAACTCTGATTCGATCTGCTCCGGTGTTACAAATAAATGTGCATCATTCTGGCAGAAATGTCTTCCTCTCTCGATACCCTTTAAAGTTCCACTTGCCTCAAAACGGAAGTCATGTGCGATCTCACCGATACGGATCGGAAGATCTTTATAGGAATGCATTCTGTTTGCGTAGATCATCATGTGATGCGGGCAGTTCATCGGACGGAGTACGAAAGACTCTCCCTCAACTTCCATTGCCGGGAACATGTTCTCTTTGTAGTGATCCCAGTGACCGGAAGTCTTGTACAGATTTACCGTACCGACACAAGGTGTCATAACATGCAGATAACCAAGTTTGCGCTCTTTTGCTTTGATATAATTTTCAAGCTCCTGCCATACGGTATATCCCTTTGGAAGAAACATCGGAAGTCCACGTCCAACCAGATCATCGGACATGAACAGATGCATCTCTTTGCCGATCTTTCTGTGATCACGGTCTTTCGCTTCCTCTAAGAGTTTTAAATGCTCCTCTAACTCTTCTGCGGTCGGGAAACATACACCGTAGATACGCTGCATGACATGATTATTTGCATCACCTTTCCAGTAAACACCGGAATATTTGATCAGTTTAAAGTTTTTACATAATTTGGTATTGTCAACATGCGGTCCACGGCAGAGATCCGTGAAATCGCCCTGATCGTATACGGAAATATTTCCATCCTCTAAACCATCGATTAGGTCAAGTTTGTACTCATCATCTTTAAAAAGCTCTAACGCTTCTGCTTTTGAGATCTCACGTCTGTAAATCTTTTTACCTTCTTTGCAGACTTTTTTCATCTCTTTTTCGATCGCTGCGATCACATCATCATTGACTGCGGTATCGCCAAGATCGATATCATAATAAAATCCTTCTTTTACAACAGGTCCTACCCAGAACTTTGCGTTCGGATATAAGTGTTTTACTGCCTGTGCCATCACATGTGCACAGGAATGGTTGAGCGTATTCAGTCTCTCGTCTTCTTTAAAATCTACCATGATTAATCTCCTTTTCCTGAACTAAAAAGTCCCTTATACAGACAACTTATCTGTATAAGGGACGAATAAACATTTTTATCCGCGGTTCCACCCCGTTTATCTCCATGTGGAAAATCACTCATTTTGATGATAACGGAATCACCGGACCGGATTAGGGCCGCTCAGAGATGGTCTTCCTGAAGTTCCATTTTAAGATACTCACACCAAAATGTATCTCTCTCTTTAAAATTTCCGATCAGTACTCTTCTCTTCAATGCGTTTCTTTGATTTTATTTCATAGAATGCATTCTGTCAAGTTTATTCTTTCGTACATCACACCTCAATATATGGATATTCGTGGAAATAATCCATGATCAGTTCCACCATCTCCACATTGATTTCTTTGACCAGCGGACATTCTGTGTAAACATCATATCCACCAGCACCGCTGTAACGGTAATTGTTGAGACAGATCGTAAATTTATCATCATCAAGAACCGGTTTTCCGTCCTTTGACACTCCCTCGATCCGGCTGCCGATTGGATTCTCCGGGTTGATCTTAAAATCCACACCCATATAGTAGTCGTAATTATAGTGCTCGACTTTCGGAATCAGAAAACTGTCGGAAACACAGACATTTCCATCCTTATCATAAGCAAAATATTCCGCACTGCGCTCCATCACGGTCTTTAACTGTTTTCCGGTGATCTCACAGACCACGAGTGTATTCGGATATGGATATGTCGCAATAATATCGCGCGTGCTCACTTCACTGCGGAATCCGGCGATCTCATTTGCCAGACCGACCGATGAGAGCATTGCCCCGGAAAAATGAAGCTGGATGCGGTTTAAAAAGTCAGCGATCGGTGAGCCGTACAATGCCATTTTCACTTTCTCTTCCGGCAGGATCGCGCGGCTTAAATGACCGATCGGCTGGTTCAGCCATGCCTGCACCGCATTTTCTGTGGAACGGTACTTGTCCGCAAGCACCGTTCCCTTTGCCGCGTCTGACTGACGCAGTTCGGAGCGGATACTTTTTTCATGATCTGTCATCGTAACCTCCAGATACTGATACTCCTTCGCATTATCACAAGGCTGTACCGTATAAGTACCGGATATATCCCTTCCCGGCACGGACATATGCTGATGTCCGGTCAGTAAAATATCAAAATCCAGTTCCTTACAGATACGGTATCCGACATTTTCAGTCGTCTGGGACAATGTCTCTCCGCTCTCTAAGTCGCACTCAAAACCGCCGTGATAGATGCAGATCGTAAGGTCTGTCTGTTCTTTCATCTGCGCAAGTGCATTTTTTGCTGCCTCAAAAGGATCCGTGATGTGAATTCCTTTTAAATTTTCTTCTTTTTCCCAGATATTAACATAATCGGTCACAATACCCACGATGCCGACACGCAGTCCGTTTTTCATCGTATGGAGTTTCCACGGGAACAATGTGTTTCCCGCTTCATCCGTAATATTCTGACAGACGCATACACCGTTGTTCCGGCTGCGGTATGCTGCCTGATATTCAAGCCCGTAATTAAAGTCATGATTGCCGAGTGTATAGTAATCATAACCACAGTCGTTCATGATATCGGCGATCACTTCCGGTGAGTCTGCCACCTGACGGCAGTAATATGCAAAGGCAGAACCCTGCAAAATATCACCGCCATCTAAGATCAGAGTATCTTCATCCTTCTTAAAATTCCCTGCACATCCGAACAAACCGACATTTTTTTCTGTCATATCCCCATAGGTCGTCGGGTAAAAATAACCGTGCACATCGGAGGTAAAATAGATTTTTAATTTTCTCTGCTGCATCTTTTAACCCCTCGCTAATTTTGTACGGATCTTTGATGAGATAACTTCAATAATTAAGATCAGTACGATCAGTCCGGCAAGAATTGCTCCTACCTGATTCCATTTGTATGCACTCATCGCAAAGATAAGCGGTGCACCGATACCACCGGCACCAACCAGACCAAGTACTGTTGCATCTCTCAAGTTCATGTCAAAACGATAGATCAAAGTAGACATAAAATCCGGGAACAACTGGGATAAGATACCGTAACGGATCTTCTGGAACATCGTACATCCTGCTGCATCTAAGGATTCCAGGATCTTAGTATCCAGATCCTCAATGCTCTCGATAAACATTTTACTGATCATACCGATCGAACAGAGTGACATGGTAAGCAGTCCGGCAAATGGTCCAGGTCCTGTCACACGGATAAACATAAGTCCGTATACAAATGCCGGAATCGTACGGATCGCCATAATAAATACACGGAAGATCAGTGCAACCGGCTTCGGCATCAGATTTGCTGCCGCAAGGAAAGAAAGCGGAATGGATAATACTGCACCGACGATCGTTCCTAAGAATGCGATACACATGGTTTCCAGTAACAGATAAGCAACACCGGATGTGGAGAGGTCAAACAGTAAATTCGTATCCGGGTGGAAAATTCCGCTGATGATCTTTCCTGCGACGGAAAGTCCGCTTCCGTTTGATCCGGTGGACTGAACCGTAGAAAGTGACCATGCAAGAAGTGCTGCAACAATCAAAGCCACAATGATCTTTGCGTACCAGGTCTTTGGTTCCTGCTCGTACATTTTTTTGATTGATTCATTCATTTTGCCGGTTCCTCCTACGTTAATTTCTTTCTGATATAATGGCTGATTGCTTCAATAATAAGAACTGTACCAAACAGAACGATCAGGATCATTCCAACACTGTCATACTCACGCCAGCCGATCTTTTCATTTAAGATCAGACCGAGTCCGCCGGCTCCAACGTAACCTAAGATCGCTGCATAGCGGACATTTCCCTCAAAGCAGAATAAACAGACTGACATATATGCCGGCAGTACCTGCGGCATGATCGCAGAGATAAAGGAATATGCCTTTCCTGCACCCATGGCTTCCATCGCCTCATATGCCCCCATATCGACCGTCTCGATCATCTCGTATAACTGTTTTCCGACATATGCAAAGGTAAATACTGCGATTGCAAAGGTACCTGCCATCGTACCAAGTCCCCAGATATATGTTGCGATAAGAGCAGCAACCAGCGTCGGGATCGTACGCACGATACTTAAAAATACACGGACCACACCAATCACAACTTTATTTTTGATCAGGTTGCTGGACGCTAAAATCGCAAAAGGAATCGCAAGCACACCACCCACAAAAGAGCCGAGCAGTGACATTTTGATCGTATCAAAAAGTGGTCCCCAGATGCTTGAAATATAACCAACCTTCGGTGGAAACATCTGTCCTAAAATATCAAAGAAATACCGGATTCTCGTCACAAGCGTTGTCATGGAAAAACCAGTAACCTTTACGGAGATCCATGTTGCGATCAGAACCAGAAGAATGATAAGCGGTGCACGGGAGCATTTTTCTTCCACAACTTTGCCGTTTGCAAGCACAAGTTTTTTCGGTTTAAATATTTTATCGTATAATCCCATTACGCTTCCTCCGTTTTCTCCGGAATCTTTCCTTCGTAAATTGTGTTTAACACGTTCTGTGTCACATTCTCGGAAGGTCCGTCATAGACGATCTTTCCGGCACGGATTCCGATGATGCGGTCTGCATATTCGAGTGCTAATTCCACATGATGGATATTGATCAGGATCGAAATATTCATATCCTGATTGATCTTTCTGAAATCACTCATAACCTGTTTTGCCGTTACCGGATCAAGTGCTGCAACCGGCTCATCTGCTAAGATAATCTCCGGATTCTGCGCAAGTGTACGTGCTAAGGCAACACGCTGCTGCTGACCACCGGAAAGCTGGTCTGCACGGATATATGCTTTATCCAGAATACCGACTTTATCCAGGCTCTCAAGTGCCTGCATTTTGTCTTCTTTTTTAAACACACCAAGCAGAACTCTCCAGAAAGGCATTTCCGGCACTTTTGCCATCAATACGTTACGGATTACTGTTGTTCGTGTGACAAGATTGAATGACTGGAAGATCATTCCGATCTTTCTGCGGAAAGTACGAAGCTCTTTTCCTTTTAAGTTTTTAACCTCTAATCCATCCACCGTCAGAGTTCCTGATGTGATGTCATGCATACGGTTGATCGTCCGCAGTAACGTGGACTTTCCTGCACCGGAAAGACCGATGATCGCTACAAATTCACCCTGTTCGATCTTTAAATTGACATTATCCAGTCCCACTACCCCGTTCGGATATACCTTCGATACGTCCTTAAACTCGATCATAAATTTAAACCAAACCTTTCTTTCACCTGCTGTTTTTATGGTGTGTGTTTTTTATAGGTGTATACTCATTGAAAGGCTGCCGCAAAGCCGGTTTCCCGGCTCTGCAGCAGCCCTCCTGCTGCCCGTCATACTGCCTGTTATTATTTCGTTGTTACTGTCCACTCCCTGTCAGACGTTCCAGTAACGATTAGTTTGCTGCACTTAATTCCTGGATCAGTTTCTGTGCTTCTCTCTCTTTATCATAATCAGAAGACTGTGCCGGCTCATATCCGTTGTGGCTGTAGATAGAGATAACTGCCTTACCTTCCTCTGTGTTACCGATATTGATGAGTGCTGTCTGGATTGCTGATTTTAAGCCGTCATCCATGATCGGAGATGTCTTGCTGACACAGACTGTATCATTGTAGATCGGATCTGTTACACCGATAACATTTGTCTCTTCCCAGATAGATTTTGTACGACCAAATTCACTTGTCCAGCTCTCTTCATAGTCACGTCTTGCATCTGCATAAGTTACAAGTACGTCGATCTGTCCGGAAGCAAGTCTTGCAAATGCACTTGCGTAGGAATCAGACTGTACTGCAGAAGAAAGATCTGTAATACCTTTCTGGTATCTGTCCTGTAACCATAAAGCCGGGTAAATATAACCTGCCGGTGAGGAAGATGACATAACACTCCAGTTTGCACTGTTTAAATCATCCCATGTAAGTTCTTCGCCGGAGTTTACTTTATCAGCAAGTTCCTGTCCTTTGTCAGAAGGACCTGCGATGAATAATGCACGGTAAGAAACTGCCTGTTTGTCAGTACCTTCTGTAGGCTGTCCGTCATTCCAGTCTGCAGGGTTGTCAGAATCTTTATTTAAACCATCTCTGGTTGCTGTTAAGATCACATCTGCTCCATCATCATAAAGTACATAGGTACCACCCGGAATAAATCCTACATCAGCGGTTCCTGCTGCAAGAGCCTCACCTACTGCCTCAAAAGTTGTACCAACAGTGATCTTAACCTCTCCGATATCATATCCTAAACCTGCTAACTCTGTCTGCATTAAATTTGCAAGCGGTTCTGTTGCAGTTACGATCTCATCCGGATCTCTGGATGGGACAAAGTATACGTTTAACGTATCAATCTTTACGTTGTCAGCAGAAGCTGCCACGTCAGAACTTTCTGTTGCAGCTGTTGTATTATTTGTCGTATTGTTGTCTGCTGCGCTGCTGTTGTTTGATGTGCTGTTTCCACATCCTGCAAATGTACCCATGCATAATGCTGCTGCAAGTAACATAGCAATTTTTTTCTTCATAATGAAATGTTCTCCTCTCTCTCCTGCATCCATTCCCATGCAGGCGTGCACACTTTTGTTGTTGCTCTTTTCATGAATTGTCCAGCCAATGATCAGGCACTGTCTCCAAGTTCAAGCTTTGTTGGCAGATATACCTTCATCGTATCTTTCCTGCCATCTAAGATCCGCTCCAAAAGAAGCTTTATGGCAGTCGTCCATACGATATCCGGCAGCATGCGAAGACTTGTATACGTCGGGTATTTTGTCGACAGCGTCTCAATATCGCGGTAAACTACAACCGCAACATCTTTGGGGATCCGGAATTTTAACTCTTTGATCGCCTCTAATGCCCCTTCTGCGACCTCATCGTTTCCTAAAATAAGAACTTCCGGCACATCCTTCGTCAAAAGCATTTCCTTTGTGAGTGTATACCCATTTTCATGACTGATCTCTCCAACCTTAAAATAGTCTTCCCGATAACAGTCTTTTTTTTGCAGGATCTGCTTTAATCCATTCAGACGACGCACTCCGATACGCACCATATCATCTTCATAGATACCGCCAATATAACCAATGCTGCGATACTCTTTCTCGTCCATCAGATAATGCACCATATCGTTTAATCCCTGCTCATAATCCATGAGGATCTGATCAAATTCATAATCCTTCTTATCTGAATTAACAAACAGAATCTCCGTGCTCAGTGACCGCAAAAAGTCAACTTCCACTTCCGAGAACAAGCCAAATGCAATGATACCGTCCACCTGTTTTACTTCTCCATAAATCAGACGTAAAAAGGCGATATCTGCTTTCTGCGCAATACTTCCGGATAAGATATCCTCCGATGTAATGCTCACATCCGGTCTGTCTCTTCTTACGATATGCCAGTCCGCAACTCCGATGACGATCTGTCTGTCTCGTTTGGCATGACGCATCTTAGGCGGGACATATTTCAACTCATGAGCGATTTTAATTATCTGGTTTTTTACCTCAGGTGTCACAGATAATGTCTCATCCTGATTCAACACTCTCGACACCGTTGCCGCCGACACATGTGCCAGCTCTGCAATCTCTTTGATTGTTGCCATATAATCACGCCTTTCTTCTGCATTATATTTCACGATTTTGCAGATTTCAATAGCTTTAGTAAAGTTTTACTAAAATTTTACCCAGTTTATACAAAAGAGAGAATATTTATCAGGTACGTTAATAAAAATCATTAATTCTGCTGATAAATATTCTCCCGTTTACTGAAAAACAAACCTGTTTTTTCCTTTTTTATATGATCATATTTTTGATTGTTCCGATGGATATGTAATTGGAAAGAACTGCTCCCGCATCCGTTCCATCCGCTGCTTCCGTTTCCGGCAGCCCTGCCGCTGAAAAAATACAGCTTCCGTCCGGTCTGTCCGTTCTCTTGTAGTTATCCCGGTAATACTGGTTCTGATCCGGGATACGATCCCACAGGATTCCTTTGTATTCCTCTAAAGTGCATCCCGGGAAATTGACGTTCCAGATCTCATTTTGCGGTAATGTTTTGGAGATCAGTTCTTTTGCAACCGGTTCTAAATATGTATTTAAAACCTCACACTCATCTTTCTCCGCAACGGAAAATGCGATCGCCGGGACACCCCAGCAGAGAGCCTCCATCGCCGCTCCGATCGTACCGGAATATAAGATATCCCGTCCAACGTTATAGCCTGCATTGATCCCGGAAAATACGATATCCGGTTTTTCTGTCATCAGACATCCAAGTGCCACTTTCACACAGTCTGCCGGGGTTCCCCCCACACTGTACGCCGTCACACCTGTGGCCGGAAAATCATACGGTTTTACCTCTAAATCGCCACGCACAGTGATCCGGTGTGACATGGCACTGCACTGTGCTGCCGGAGCCACCACCCATACTTCGCCAAGTCCTGCTGCCATCTGCACAAGACGCTTTATGCCCGGTGCTTTAATTCCATCATCGTTTACTACTAAAATCCGCATAAATTCTCTCTTCTACTTATTTTTTGATATAGTATTTGAATGTGCGTCTAAAAATTTATTTCCATTTTTATGAATCATATGTGTCGGTTCTTCTGCCACCCATATTTCCGTATCCCATGCAATTGATAAAAATTTTTGTTGGCATTTCTTCATTGTCTGGAATGCCGTCACAAAAATAATTTCTATATCTTTCGGACAATCTTTACAATATTCCTTAATTTTGGATACACGTTCTATCGTAAGTTCTCCTGTTGACGTATATGCCTCTATAAAAAGCAGCCATTTCTTTTCTTCCTGGTATAATATCAGATCCGGAAGCATTGCATGTTCCAAAACTGTTATGTTCAACTCATTTAAAAACTCAACGTCTTTGACCAATTCCCGCTTCTTTGTATCACCAATATATAATAATTTTGCACCTGGTACAAATATAGGGACAAACTCTTCTAAGATTGCTGCTTGAAGCTTATTATGAGCCGATCTTTTCAGATGAAACTGTTCCCCATTATATAACACTGACAGCCCTTTATCTACTTGTCTTATTTGAGAATATTTCTCCTCGTAAGTCTGATGTGTCTCACAATAATAGCAAAGTTCCTCTTCCCAATTTTCTGTTCCGTACGCTCTTAACAGAGTTGCAAACTCTTTCGTCAAACGATAACTGCTTTTCTCACTCTGGGATTTAGCACCATTATGTTCCATAACTGCCATACTGCACAAAGGTGAAACAGAATCATCTCTAATTGTCTCACGGGAATTTTCACTATAACCACCACGCTTTAAATCTGTTCCACCTTTATTAGGATAATATTCATTCATGAACACAATCATATCATGTGTTCTGGCATAACTTTCCTCTACCTGAGACCATTTTGATTTTTCTTTTACACGTGCAACAGCCAGTAAAGTCAGAATAGTCCGTGTATTTTTCAATTTTGAAGGCATCTGCAATACTTCAAGTATTTCGCGCATTTCATTCATCTTTCTGTAAGGGTATTCTTTCATTTAAAGCTCCTTTTTCTTCTGCTCTATCCAATACATTGCCTTAAAATTTCATCGCTGGATAACATATTATCTCTGGTAAAATAATCACCCTGTTTTTTCCATTCTCTCATTGCAGTTTTTCCTATTTTCTGTAGTACATCCTTTGCCGGAATCGGCATTGTATTTAATTCTGCCGAATTTACCTGTGTGCTGCCATTTAACATCCGATAATAACGTTCCCATATATCAGAAGACAATAACGTATAAAACCCATATACCTCACAAAGACTAATCCGTTCTCCTACTTTAATTAAATAATTTAAATGATTTTCTGCAGTAAATTGTTTATATGCAAAAGCATCTGCTAAATGCAAGGCTGGCTGTAGTCTGCGTTTTTCTTCTTTTGCCGTCGCTCTCTTTAAAAAAACTGTATTCTGATTTTCCATCACATTCTTCTTAGATTCATCTTTTACTACAAAATACTGTGGTTTCTCTGTCTGAGCAGGAAATACTATTCTTCCTTCTAATACATTACATGAATGAAGCAATGGAATTGTAGACTCTTTTTTCTCCCACGCTATATACTCCTTATTACGAAATTCTACTACCTGTCCCGTTTTAAATCGAAAGCCCGCCTCTTCGACCGTATTAGGCATTTTCTTCATATAGTTTAATACCTTTAAATCTTCTTCATCTGATGGAAGTACAAAATAATGCTCTTTTCCTTCTGGCAAACAATTTCCACTCTCTACCTGAATTTCTTTTACTTTGCCTAAATCCTGCGCATTCTGACTAATCGCAATGATAATATTCCGAGACTGACTTTTCGATTTCTTTCCATAAGTAATCATTGTTTCCTGCAAGATATCATCACTATGTCCCTCTTTCCCTTTGAATACGCTATTTCGAGATTCAAACAAATGTACACGCTGAATATCCATACTATCCATAAAATAGCTTCTGAAACTTTTAAAATATGTCCCTGATGTCCAGGATCTTGGCGTAATAAATACAAACTCTCCATTTGTCCTCAGCATTTTAACTGCCATAGCCATAAACAGGAAATACATATTAGGCTGACCATGCACTATTTCACTCATACACACGGACTCTGCGGCCTCCTTGCGAATTTTCAAATATGGAGGATTGCTGATCACAATGTCAAATAATCCTTTGCTTTTCTGCATCTCCCAATATTTCTGATTGTCAACAATAAAATTTTCTTTCTGGGTCTTTATAAATAATTTTACCTGTTTTTGGCTGCAATAACTACTTATTATTTCTATATTCTTTTTTAACAATGACTGTATATTTTTGTCGTTCTCATATAATACTACAGAAATTTCCCGTGCTGTTCCTCGTGCAATTAAATGCTCTACCACTGCTGCTGTCAACAGACCATTCCCGGCACCTGGATCGAGTATTTTAACCTTTTCAGATTCCGTTCTTATAAGCGATGCCATATACTCTGCCGTCTGTATCGGAGTAAAAAACTGACCGTAGCTCTTTCTTTCTTTTTTAGGAAAAGAATTTACATATTCAATTGTATTTTTCATTATCTCTTTCAGCATACGATCTCCTCCATCTTGTCTTTTTATTATACTTTATACCTCGAAAAAAAGCAATGATTATCGAACATATATTCTGTTTTTTCCCAATTATATCAAAAAAATCCCTACATTGTCTGTAAATACAACAGACTTTGTAAGGATTTAATTTGCTTGTGTCCTCTATTGTAATGAAAGTGTTACCGTCAATACTCCACCCGATGCAGATGCCTGGATCAGAAGCGGTTGTGAAAAAGTATTGGTAAACTTAAGGTCTTTGCTCGTTCCTGCGATCGCTGCATCATATCCTGCCGGAAGATATATTACCGGCAGTGAATGCGGATAACGCTCGGTTGCAGGAAGACCTGCATGCAACATTGCAGCGTAAAGTGTCGATGATACCTGGCACACACCTCCACCGGTTCCCGTGCCGACCGTTCCACTGATATAGATCGGTGCTACAACATAACCGTTCGCTGATGTACGCAGCAGAATAGTCGAGCTAAAGGAAAATGATTTTCCCGGCTGTACTACAACACCATTGATGCGGGCTGCTGCCAGCTCTACGTTAACAGCTCTCGGAACTGTCGCATCATATTCTGTTGTACAGGTACCGATCACATTGCCCTGTACCGTGGCAGTATCCGTTGTAGCTGCATCAGTAACAGTAGCAGCGGATGCGCTTCCTGTTCCGCCTCCGTCTCTGCCCTCTGCCTTACCACATGTCACATAATGGCGGCAATATGCTGCCATGTCGTCACCAAATGCCTGCTGCAGATCTGCGTATTTTGCCCGGTATGCCTGTGGATTGAAATCCGCAGAACAGCTTCTTCCTTCTCTTAATCCGTAATTTACAAAATGATTAAAAAGTGCTGCTTTATTATTGCCAAAAGCAGCGGCTACATCCGGATATGCACTGCGGTAATAATCTGCATCAAAAACTGCCTGATATGCGCTGCGTTCTGCCGCTGTTGCAGCTTCAGTAAACGCCGGGTTCGTCATCAGAAGCCCTGCACATGCCGCAACCGCCAACATCTTTTTCGTCCAATTTTTTCTTTTTATCATGGTATCCTCCCGCGATTGTACCTTATATCTGGTACTATAGTTATTGCATCATCATATCAGACATGGAAGAATTATACAATAGTGCACTTTCACAATCCGTTTACGCTTCCCCGCCCTCGTACACCACATTTCCATCAATGATCGTATACAAAATATGAGTATCCACGGCAAATGGATTTTCCCCCGTCAACACGAAATCCGCATCCTTTCCCGCCTCAATACTTCCGACACGGTCTTCGATTCCGATATGTTTCGCTGCATTGATCGTGATTGCCTTTAACGCATCAAATTCACTTAACCCGTTAAATACCGCCCTTCCTGCGCAAAGTGCCAGATAGCGCTCCTCGATCACCGGGGAATCCGTAATGATAGAAACCTGACATCCCGCTTTTGCAAGTGCCGCAGGGGTATGAAATCCTTTGTGGCGCAGTTCATATTTGGTTGCATGTCCAAAAGATGGGCCCACCGCAACCGGAAATCCTTCCTTTGCAAGATCATCTGCGATCAATGCTCCGTCCGTTGTATGATCAATCCGAAGATCCACATGAAATTCTTTTGCAATACGGATTGCGGTGTAGATATCATCGGCGCGGTGTGCATGTGCTTTTAACGGCATCTCACCGCGGATAACTGGAAGAAGCGCCTCCATTTTTGCATCGTAAGCAGGCATCTTTGAAAAATCCACCTTCCTATCCGCGTCTGTTTTCTGCGAATCGTCCATCACTTGTTCCTGTGCCTGTTCCATCTCAAGTTCATTCCAGCCCTCCGGACAGCCGGCAGCGTGTAATTTTGTGTCATATATTTTTGCCTTTGTGAGTGCCTCCCGCAGCTTCGCGGCAACAGACATTCTCGAATAAACACCTTTTTCCTTATAACAGTTTTTCGGATTCTCACCGAAAGCGATCTTCATGGCTGTTTTTTCTTTGACTAACATGTCATCCACACGCTTTCCATAAGTCTTGATGGCGCAGAATGTTCCGCCAATGACATTTGAGCTTCCCGGTCCGGTGCACACACAGGTCACACCGCCTTCGCGTGCCATCTGGAATGTCTCATCCTGCGGATTGACTGCATCCACCGCGGAGAGCTGCGGTGTCACAGGATCCCCTAATTCGTTATAATCCTCGCCGGCAAATCCGGTCGCATACCCGTCTAATCCCATGTGACAGTGCGCATCCACAAATCCCGGATAAACATCGATCCCGGTTGCATCGATCACATCCGCGTCATTGATGATCTTCCCCTCTAAGACCGGTGCGATCTTTTTTATTTTTCCATTCTCCACTAAAATATCTGCCACAAATGGCTCTTCCTCTATGGCGTTGTGGATCGTTCCCTGTTTGATCAGTAAGTAATTGCTCATGTGTGCCTCCTGTTTTATGTCCGGTGACTGTAAAAATCCTGTTTACCGTTGTTTTGATCAGAATCCGCATTTTGCGCCTTTCTGTCTTACATAATTAATTCCCATATCATACCAACATTATACCATGTATTCTTTTTATCCGGCTCCTCATTTTCCATATACAGGAAAAACCTTGTGATTATGCCCAAAATCACACAAAAAAATAAGCATAACAGCAGCGTTTCTGCTGTATATGCCCATTTCACCGCACAACTGACAATCATGCCGACACCTTATAGCGTTATCCTACAAAAAAGGATCTGCATGCGAATCATACGCTGCAGATCCCTGATGCACTTTTATTTCACTGACAAATCCGTATTCCTGATCTTATCCCTGATCCGAAGGATCATGGACGGTGATACGGAAAGCTCGTCAAATCCCATCCGGAGGAATGTCTCTGTGAGCGTTTCATCCGCGCCAAGCTCACCGCAGATGCCGACCCAGCATCCTTCCTTATGTCCGTTATCCACAACCATTTTTAACATCCGAAGGACTGCTTCATGGTGTGAATCATAAATATTATCCAGTTTCGGATTCTGCCTGTCGATTGCAAGTGTATATTGTGTCAGATCGTTTGTCCCGATCGAAAAGAAATCAACCTCTTTCGCTAAAAGATCACTGATCATAACTGCCGCCGGTGTCTCGATCATAATACCGAGTTCCACATCCTTATACGGAATACCGTCGGCATCAAGTCCCGCTTTCACTTCCGCAATGATTTCTTTGATCTTTTTCACCTCATTTACGGAAATGATCATCGGGAACATGATCGCAATCGTTCCATAATAGCTGGCACGGTAGATTGCCCGAAGCTGTGTCTTAAAAATTTCAGTGCGGTCGAGGCAGATCCGGATCGCACGGTAACCCATTGCCGGGTTTTCTTCTTTCTCAAGGTCAAAATAACCGACCTGTTTATCTGCTCCGATATCAAGTGTACGGATAATAACTTTTTTACCCGCCATATTTTCCGCAACTGTCTTATATGCTGCAAACTGCGCTTCTTCTGTTGGGTAATCCTCCGACTCTAAATAAAGGAACTCACTCCGGAACAGTCCGATTCCACCCGCATCATTGGCAAGTACATTTGCCACATCGGAAACACCCCCGATATTGGCATAAAGATTGATCTTCGTTCCATCCTTTGTGATATTTTCCTTACCCTTTAATTCCTGAAGCAGACGTTTCTTCTGCTCATTTTCTTCTTTTAACTTCCGGTATTCCGCTTTCGTATCCTCATCCGGTTCTACGAAAAACTTTGCATCAAATCCATCCACGATACCGAACTGTCCGTCCACGCCCTCTTCCGGAAAATCAACTCCGATCAATGCCGGAATATTCATGGTTCTCGCTAAGATCGCCGTGTGGGAATTGGTGGAACCGTGACGTGTTACAAAAGCAAGTACTTTTGATTTATCAAGCTGCACGGTCTCGCTCGGTGCAAGATCATCCGCTAAAAGGATAAACGGTTCATCGCCGCTTAAACCTGCATCACCGTCTCCCTGTAAAATAGAGATCACGCGGTTGGAGATATCTTTAACATCCGCTGCACGTTCTCTCATATAATCATCATCCATCGCAGCAAACATCTGCGCAAAATTATCTCCGGTGGAAGCAACTGCAAATTCTGCATTGACCTGCTGGGTTTCGATCATGTTTGTGATCGACTCTACATAGTCGAGATCATCCAGCATCATCTGGTGCATCTCAAAAATTGCCGCATTGACTTCACCGACTTCCCTGACTGCTTTTTCATAAAAAACACCAAGCTGCCTTTTGGCTTCTTCTTTTGCATCCTCAAAACGTTTTTTTTCTGCTTCTATATCCGTTATCTTTGTTCGTTTTACTGCGTTATCCGTCTTATGATAGACAGACAGTCTGCCCATGGCAATTCCGCCGAATACACTTTTGCCGTGCAGTTCCATGCCCGTTACCTCCATTTTAGATTTTTATTTCTGTTTTTATCAATTTTTACAGATTTGCATTCAAAAATGCCTCGATTGCAGCACTTGCTGCCTCTTCATTCTCTCCATCGGTGCAGACTGTGATCTCCTCGCCGCATTTTACACCAAGTCCCATAACTCCAAAAATACGTTTTGCATCTGCTGCTTTTCCATCTTTTGCAATGGTAATGCTGCATGGAAATGCTGCTGCTTCCTTTACAAGTGCTCCTGCCGGTCTTGCATGGATTCCCCCCTTGTCTGTGATCACGTATTTAAATTCTTTCATGATTTTCTCCTTTCTTTGTACATAACACATTGTTTTATGATTACATATTCACAGTCTCTATATTGTTGCAACATAAAGCCTGCGATTTTAATTACCTTTTCCGTTTCCTATCTTTTTGATACATCCTTCTTTAAAAGTCCAAGGATTACGCATCCTACAACAGAACCAACTGCCAGTGATATGAGATATAACAGCGGATGGCCTACGGTTAAGAATACGAAGATTCCACCATGTGGTGCCATTAATGTACAGTTAAATGCCATGGATAATGCTCCTGCAACTGCGGAACCAATGATACAGGACGGCAGCACACGCAATGGATCCGATGCTGCAAACGGGATTGCTCCCTCTGAGATAAAGGAAAGTCCCATAACAATGTTTGTCGGTCCTGCTTTTCTCTCTTCTTCGGTAAATTTGTTTTTAAAGAACATGGTTGCAAGTGCGATTGCAAGCGGTGGAACCATACCACCGACCATAACAGCTGCCATGATATTGTAATTGCCTGCTGCGATAGATGCGGTACCAAATACATATGCTGCTTTGTTTACCGGGCCACCCATATCTACGGACATCATTCCGCCGAGCAGTGCGCCAAGCAGGATTGCCTTTGCACCATTCATGCTGTTTAATCCGTTGTTGATCATAACGTTTAATGCTCCGATCGGAGGCTCTACCACATAAGTCATGATCACTCCGATCAAAAAGATACCGATTACCGGATAGAGAAGCATTGGCTTGATACCCTCTAAGCCTTCCGGCAGTTTCTCAAACAGTTTCTTTAACAGACGTACCAGATAGCCTGCAACAAAACCTGCAACGAGAGCTCCAAGGAATCCGGATGTTCCGTTTGCTGCGATTGCTCCGCCGACAAAACCGACCGCAAGACCAGGACGATCTGCAATACTCATTGCGATAAATCCGGCTAAGATCGGAAGCATAAATCCGAATGCAACACCACCGATCGATTTAAACATTGCCGCCATCGGTGTGATCGTACCAAAGTTTGAACGCTCATCAAATGGAAGGCTGTTTAAGTCAACTGCAAAACCATCGATCAGAAATGCGATCGCAATCAGGATACCACCGCCGATAACGAACGGTAACATATGGGAAACTCCATTCATCAGGTGTTTGTAAATCTGGTGTCCAACGCTGTCAGATTCTTCCTCACTGTCTGCTGCCTGACTGCTTCCCTTCGCCTGATACAATGGAACATTGCCGTTTAACGCTCTGTCTAACAATTCTTCCGCCTTACTGATTCCATCAGAAACCTTACACTGGATCACAGGTCTGCCTGCAAAACGATCCATCGGAACCTGTGTATCCGCTGCAACAATAATACATGCAGCCTCTGCAATTTCAGCTTTTGTCAATACATTTTTGGCACCGCCGGAACCTCTTGTCTCAACTTTCACACGGCATCCAAGCTCTTTCGCTTTTTTCTCAATATTTTCTGCCGCCATATAAGTATGTGCGATTCCGTTCGGGCATCCGGTTACAGCGAGGATCAGCTTTCCATTCTCTGTGTTTTTCTCCTCTGCCGCATTCTTTGTATCTGCGCTGTTCTTTTTCTCTTCTTCGGCATCTTTCTCAGCTTCCGCGCGGTCGATCACACTTAAAAATTCCTCAACCGTCTTTGCATTGCGAAGTCCGCTTGTAAAATTCTCATCCATCAGAAGAACAGATAACTTGCTAAGTACATCCAGATGTACGTTGTCTTCCGTATTTGGTGCTGCGATCAGGAAGATCAGGCTGACCTTTTCTCCATCTAATGCATCAAAATCCACCCCGTCTTTGATGACCATTGCTGCAAGACCAGGTCTGCTGACTGCATCTGACTTGCAATGTGGAATGGCGATTCCCTCACCAATTCCGGTTGTTCCTTCTTCCTCTCTGGCGTATACGCCCTTGCGGTACTTTTCAACATCGTTGATCTTTCCGCTCTTAGCCATCAATGCAACCATTGCATCAAGGGCTTCGTTCTTTCCAGTGACTTTGCCATTTAAGTCAATACTCTCTACGGCAAGTAAATCCCTGATTTTCATGCTTAAATCCTCCTTGTTTTACGGAGCAAAATGTCTGCTATGCCTGCATAGCATGTGCCCTTGCAGGAGCAGAGGATTTTACTCCTCCTACTTAAATATGCCTTTGTTTTTATCTAAAAGCGCCAAAACTTCCGGTTCTGTTGCCAGTTCCTCGGAAAATGCCGATGCACTTCCAGTACAAACCCCCATCTGGAAAGCTTCTTTATAGCTTCCCGTCTTTAAATAACCTGTTACAAATCCGGCTACCATGGAGTCCCCGGCGCCAACCGAATTGACGACCTTACCCTTTGGTGCCTCCGCCTGAAAGATGCTGCCGTCTTCAGCAACCAGCACTGCTCCGTCGCCAGCCATGGAAACGAGGACATTTCCTGCACCCTTTTCCTGCATCTTCTTTGCGTAAGTGATCACATCTTCTTTTTCTGTTATTTTCACACCGAAAATCTCACCAAGCTCATGATTATTCGGTTTAATTAAAAACGGATGATACTGTAATACATTTACGAGCAGATCTTTTGTCGCATCCACAACAATCTTTAAATCCTTATCTGCAAGATATTTCATGATATCCATGTAGATGGTCTGCGGCATCACATCCGGGATACTTCCCGCCATAACCAAAACATCTCCATCTGAAAGCCGATCCAGTTTTTCATAAAGTGTTTTGATGTCAGCTTCTGATATCGCCGGTCCCTGTCCGTTGATCTCACTCTCCTCGTCGGAACGCATTTTTACATTGATCCTTGTCATTCCTTCTTTTACCGGAATAAAATCCGCCCGGATTCCTTTTTCCCTGATCAGACGCTCCAGTTCGTTTCCGGTAAATCCGGCATAAAACCCAAGTGCCGTGTTCTCCAGTCCAAGATTTTTTAACACCATGGATACATTAATTCCTTTTCCACCCGGAAAAATCTTCTCCTCTGATGTCCGGTTGACCATTCCGCAGGTGAAATGCGGAACTGTCACAATGTAGTCCAGTGATGGATTAAATGTAACAGTGTAAATCATTTTCTCAGTCTCCTTTCTGCTTTTCCCGCGTTTTTGTTCCGCAGGTCTTCGTATTTTTTATACTTCAATTACATTTTTACATTTACGGTACGCAGGTTTTGTAAGACCTGTCGTGATGACCTTTGCACTCTCAAACGGAGCAAATGTCACACTTGATATCTGATTGAACTTGCTGTCATCTGCTAAGATATAACATTCTCTGCAGTTCTCCATGGAACGTTTTTTTACGAGTGCTTCCTTCAGCTCCGGTGTGGAAAATCCACGCTGCACGCTGATTCCGTTTGCTCCCCAGAATCCTTTTGTAAAATTATATTTTTTAACCGAAGAAACAGCTTCCTCTCCAACGATTGCCTCTGTCACCGTCTTGAACTCGCCGCCAAGAATATATACCGTACAACCTTTCTGCGCAAGTTTTTTTGCATGTGTGATCGCATTTGTCACAAACACTGCCTGTCTGACCGTAATAAAATCGATCATCAGATCCGTCGTCGTACCTGCATCAATATAAACAAAATCTCCAGGTTCGATCAGCCCTGCCGCATATTTTGCGATCTTTTCTTTTGCACCTTTGTTCCGTTCTCTACGCTGCATGACTTCGTCATCCTCGGTACTGTATGAGGTGTTTTTTAAAATTGCACCGCCATGGACTTTAATGAGCTGACCATTTGCATCCAGTGTATTTAAATCTCTCCGGATCGTTGACTCTGATGCATCCAGTTCTGTCATAAGCTGCTGAACGGTCACGCTGCCCATACTCTCTAGTATGGATAAAATTCTTGTAAATCTTTCTTCTGTCAGCATATCTTTTCCTCCAATTTCATTCACAACCGTTCAAATTCGTTCATCTTTGATAGCTTTATTATATGATTCCATTCCGTCACAGTCAATCAAAATCCGTCAAAATCATTCACAAAAATTCATTTTAAAAATTGTGGAAAGTGCAAAAAAAAGACTGCCGGAAGAATCAGTCCTGTTTCTTTACCAGGAAGCCGTTTCTTACGACAGTCTTTATATTTTTGATCTAATTTATACTAATCGCTGCTTTTTCACACTGCTTTCCGTTATTCACACGATCATAAACGCTTTACTCCCCCTTTTGAAAACGTTCGATCGCATCTTTTACATCATCCGCAAAAATTTCAACCACCTCTGCATTTTTCGTCTTATACCGTATGATACCCATTTCCTCAAATGTCTGTCCGGCAATATAACACCGCAATGCCATCAGTACGCCACTATGCGTTACGATCAACACATCTTCCGTCTCCCGTTCTAAGATCATTCCGAGTGTATCAAGCGCACGCCTCAGCACTTCATTGTAACATTCTCCATGCGGTGTATGGACATAACGCCTGTTGGCATCCCAGTCCTGATACTCTTTCGTATTTTCCTGCGTAATGCTTTCCCAGCTTCTGCCTTCCCAGTCGCCCATATCCATTTCCCGCAGACCATCCGCCGCAATACATGGAATATCAAGCGCGATCGCCGCCTCCTGTGCCGTCTGTGCTGCACGAAGCTGTGGGGATGTATATGCCCGCACAACCTGAAGAGTCCCTTCCTTTTTCCGATCCAGAAGCATGTCCGCAAGCTCTTTTGCCTGCTGCTTTCCATTCTCATTCAACGGCACATCTGTCTTGCCCTGTATTTTCTTTTTTACATTCCAGTCCGTCTCTCCGTGACGTACAAAATATAAAATCATTGATTTCTCCTCTTTTGGGTGATGTTGTCATAAATCAAGTATAAACAATTCGTTTTGATTTGTCTATGTGAATCCATACAACGGCAGATTCTTCTTGCAATTTATGATTTCCCCATGTATACTACATCTATCGCAATTCGATTTTATTTCCATAAGATCATTTTCTGAATATCACTCTTTTTCATTCCGGCATTTCGCCAGCTATTTCAGAAAACTATTGTGAAAAACGTTTAAATTTTTTATAATCAAAGGAGAAAACTACATGGGGAAAAACAAAAGAAAACGCAGTCACACAAAACATGTTTTTGTGCAGAAGAAGTACCGGGATGCCTTATTCCGCAGAATTTTTAATGAGAAACCGGTTTTGCTGGAGTTATACAATGCCCTGAATCAGACAGATTACGATGATGCAGATGAACTGATCTTTTACACGATCGATGATGTGATCTATCTCGGATATAAAAATGATGTGTCATTTATCGTCCGAGGCACGCTGAATCTGTATGAGCACCAGAGTACCTTAAACCCAAACATGCCGATCCGCGGACTGATCTATTTCGGCAAACAGTATGAGAGCTACATTAAACAAAATAACCTGAACATTTACGGAAAAAGCTGCTTTCATTACCGTTTCCGCAGTTTGTTATATTTTATAATGGATTTGAACCGTTGGAAAATGATAAAGATTACATGGAACTGCATCTTTCGGATGCGTTTGTATATGCCGGATCAAATCACCTGGCAACAGATGCTGCATCCAGCCCCATCGGCACCCGCCCCTGCTTAGAATGTACTGCGCGGGTTTACAATATTAATTATGGGCACAATCAGGAACTGATGGCGCGATGCCGGACTTTAGAGGAATATTCCATTCTGATTGGCAGAATCTCTTCGAAGGTCAGAACCGGCATTCCATTAGAACAGGCAGCAGATACCGCTGTACAGGAATGTATCAGGGACGGTATTTTGCAGGATTTTCTTATCAAACACAGATCGGAGGTCGTTGGTATGTTATTGGAAGAATTTGATATGGATGAATATATTAAGATGGAACGCAGGGACAGCTATGAGGATGGGCATGAGGATGGTTTAGCGATGGGTTTAGCGGAGGGCAAACGTCTTGAGCAATTACACATCATCCACAACATGTTCCAGGAAAATATTCCTGCACAAAGCTGTGCTAAGTTGCTTGACAAGGACGTTACATTTATCAGCAAAGTGTATTCTCTATGTCAGGCTCACCCTGACTGGTCAGATGAAGATCTTTACCATGCATTAAAAGAAAAATGGATTTCACTATAAAAATCTCTGTAAGCATATATCCATTATCGCATACTTACAGGGATTTTTTCTCTATATATTCTGCTTGTCTATAATAGCATCTTCATGCCATACTACATCTATCGCAATTCGATTTTATTTCCATAAGATCATTTTCTGAATATCACTCTTTTTCATTCCGGCATTTCGCCAGCTATTTCAGAAAACTATTGTGAAAAACGTTTAAATTTTTTATAATCAAAGGAGAAAACTACATGGGGAAAAACAAAAGAAAACGCAGTCACACAAAACATGTTTTTGTGCAGAAGAAGTACCGGGATGCCTTATTCCGCAGAATTTTTAATGAGAAACCGGTTTTGCTGGAGTTATACAATGCCCTGAATCAGACAGATTACGATGATGCAGATGAACTGATCTTTTACACGATCGATGATGTGATCTATCTCGGATATAAAAATGATGTGTCATTTATCGTCCGAGGCACGCTGAATCTGTATGAGCACCAGAGTACCTTAAACCCAAACATGCCGATCCGCGGACTGATCTATTTCGGCAAACAGTATGAGAGCTACATTAAACAAAATAACCTGAACATTTACGGGAAAAAGCTGCTTTCGCTGCCGTTTCCCCAGTTTGTTATTTTTTATAATGGGGTTGAACCGTTGGAAGATAATAAAGATTACATAGAGCTGCATCTTTCAGATGCGTTTATATGTGCTGAATCAAACCACCTGACAACAGATGCTGCACCCAGACAGCCAGTCGTTACTACTGATATGCCTGTTTCTGATATTGATGTCCCTGACTCCACTGCGAAGAATACCCCTGACTCTGTCAGCACCCGTCCCTGCTTAGAGTGTACTGCACGGGTTTACAACATTAATTATGGACACAATCAGGAATTAATGGCACGATGCCGGACTTTAGAGGAATATTCCATTCTGATCGGCAGAATTTCTTCGAATGTCAGAAACGGTATTCCATTAGAACCGGCAGCGGATGCTGCTGTACAGGAATGTATCAGGAACGGTATCCTAAAGGATTTTCTTATCAAACACAGATCGGAGGTCGTAGGTATGTTATTGGAAGAATTCGATATGGATGAGTATATTAAGATGGAACGCAGGGACAGTTATGAGGATGGACATGAGGATGGCTTAGCCGAGGGCAAACGTCTTGAGCAGTTACACGTCGTCCACAACCTGTTTCAAAAAAGCATCCCTGCCGAAAACTGCGCCGACCTGCTTAATGAAAACACAGATTTTGTCAATAAAATATATTCACTGTGCCATGCTCACCCTGACTGGTCAGATGAAGATATTTACAATGCATTAAAAGAAAAATAAAGCTTTATTAAAATTCCTGTAAGTATATCATTTTATCAATATGTTACTGTTCACTCGTACCTCGTTCCAGTAACGGATTTTGCCGATGCTTCGCAT
>ENA-OZDX01000150-OZDX01000150.1-human-gut-metagenome-genome-assembly--contig:-NODE-150-length-47585-cov-12.224048_pt1 | contig 47585 bp, 33 predicted proteins | sample MGYA00245062_ERZ653597 | MGnify/ENA primary metagenome ERZ653597 (study PRJEB26926, sample SAMN06165186) | human gut metagenome | biome: ENVO:00009003; feature: ENVO:2100002; material: ENVO:00002003...
CGAGATTCGCCTTAGTCTCGTGGGCTCGGAGATGTGTATAAGAGACAGGTTGTAATATGCCGTGTTTTGCATTGTAAAAGATGGCTTTTTGCAAAGCCTGCGCAAGTCATTGATAATGAGGATGTATTGCGCAGGTGCTTTTTTCGGGCCTGTATTCCGCCCCGTATTGCGTGCTGTTGTGGTGCTTCGCCCTGGTGCTGTGCCGCTGGCGGTGTTTTCCACAGTCAGAATTCGACGTAGTTGCGCAGCTTCTCTATTACTTCGGGCGTGAAGTCCTTGTACAGCCGTAACTCGTCAAGGCTCTTTATCGGGCCGTGAAGGCGGCGGTGGTCTACGATGGTCTTGGCCTGGTAGAAACTTATGTAGGGGTGGCGGCGCAGCTGGTTTAGGGTGAGCTTGTTTATGTTGAGCCTGCGGCAGCGTGACGCATCGGCGGTGAAGTAGGGCAGGGCGGATTTGGGGAAGTTGTCAATCTCGAGTAGCTGGCCGACCTTGTAGAATCCGCCAAGACGCTCGCGGTAGCGAACTATCGCGCCGGCGAAGCCGCTGCCTATGCCCGGCACGCGCTTCAGCAATGCGGTGTCGGCCGAGTTCAGGGCTATGTGCTCGCCCGGTTTTATTTTCAGTGGATACCTTAGCGTGTCGCGTGCGTAAGTCGGTTGTTGCGTTTTTCCGTAAGTCTCTGCCGCCGGGCGGTAGTCGTCAGATATGCGTATGTAAGGCTGCAGTTGTTCGTATTGCTTCTTGGTCAGCCCGTACAGGCGTGCAAAGTCTGACGGGCGGCGGTATATGCCGCCGTTTGCCCGGTATTTATAGATGTTCCTTACCTGCCACGGGGCGAGGCCAAGGCGCAGCAGCTGCGTGCTGTCGGCCGTGTTGGGGTCGAATGTGAACAGCTCCGCCGTGCGTCCGCCTGCGTCGTAGTATGCCGTCTGCCTGCCCGTATTGTATTGCCGCCTGTCGTCCGTCAGTTTTGTCTTCGTGCTGTCGGCGCCTGCCGTTACGGTGCTGTCGTTGCCCTTGCCGGTGTATATTATGATGCCGGCTGCCGCGGCCATTACGGCCAACGCTGCGCAAAGGGCGCGGCGGTCGGTGCGTTGCAGATAGAAAAAGTTTTTCATCAGTATAGTGTTAAGGTGCTGGCATTCGGTTGTTGGCGCCGTGTCAAATCAGTCCGAACTGGTGCAGGAATATCAGCAGGATGCAAACCGGGCATACGAATTTTATGAAAAACAGGTATGTGTGGAACAGTTTGCCACGCAGCGTGCCCCAGTTGGTGAACTCGTCGTGTACTATCTTGTGCGGCAGGTACCAGCCTACGAACAGGCATGTAAGGAAACCGCCGAGCGGAAGCATTATCTGTCCGGTTATGAAGTCGAACAGCGAGAACAGCGGCATGCCGCCGATGCTTATGAAATCCCACTTGCCAAGCGACAGCGAACATACGGCTCCGATAACCGAGCACACGGCAGTTACTATCCACGCGGCGCATTTGCGCGAGGTGTGCATCTCTTCGTGTACGAAGGCCGTACTAACCTCGTGGAGTGAGATGAGCGACGTCAGTGCGGCCAGTGCCAGCAGGGCGTAGAAGGCTACGGCGACGACGTATCCTATCGCGGGTACAGAGGCGAATGCGTTTTGGAACACGTTGGGCAGTGTGATGAACACGAGCGACGGTCCTGAATCGGGGCTGATGCCGACCGAGAATGCGGCAGGGAATATCATTAGTCCGGCTAGTATGGCTACAATCGTGTCGATTACGCCGATTTGCACGGCAGACTTCATCAGGTTTGTCTGCCTGCTGAAGTATGACGCGTAGGTGCACAGGCAACCCATGCCGATGCTCATCGAGTAGAACGATTGTCCGAGTGCGCCGAGGAACACATCGCCCTCTACCTTGCCCAGATCGGGCTTGAAGAGGAACGTTACACCTTCGCTGGCCCCTGGCAGGAGGCACGACAGCACCACGACGACAAGCAGCAGCACGAAGAGGGTGGGCATCATCAGCTTTGATGCCTTTTCTATGCCGTTGCGCACGCCGTGCGAGATGATGTAGTGGGTGATCAGTATTATGGCCACCGTCCAGAAAACGGGCTTGAACGGGTCTTTTTCGAACGCTTCGAAATACTGGGCGAAAAACTCAGGGGAGCCTTTCAGATGCCCCAGCAGCGATGCCATGACGTACTGGAGGCACCAGCCTGCCACGACGGCGTAATAGCTCATGATAAGCACCCCGGTGAACACGCCGAAGTAGCCCACGGCCGCCCATGGCGTGCCGCCCGACAGGCTGTGGTAAGCCCTGGCCGTGTTGGATGCGGCGTGGCGCCCGATTATGAATTCGCTGACCATGCACGGTATGCCGAACAGCAGCACACAGCAGATGTAAATCAGTATGAACGCGGCTCCCCCGTATTCCCCGGCCATGTAAGGGAAGCGCCAGACGTTGCCCAGGCCTACCGCCGAGCCGGCCGTGGCGAGGATTACACCGAGCTTGCTGCCGAAGTTTACTCTCTCATGTTGTGTCATGTCTGTGTCTCGTTTTTTGTCCCGTAGCAGTCTGTACGCAATAGCATGTGGATTACATGCAAATAGGTTGTTACGGGATGGTTGTTTCCATTTTTAATTGCTTGCCAGTTGCAAATGTATGAAAAACATCTTAAATTTGCAGGAAAATATAAGCAAAAATGAAAATTAACGGTCGTTTATTAAGAAAATACCCGGTTTCGTGCCTGTTTTTGGCTGTTATCTGGATATTGTGTTTCTGTACTCCGCCGCATACTCCGCTTGACAATGTGGCTTTCATGGACAAGTGGACTCACATTGCCATGTACGCAGGCACGTGTACGGCTATATGGATAGAATATTTAAGGTGTCACAAAAAGGTGTCTCCTAAGAGCCTTTTTCTTTGGGCGTGGCTTGCTCCGGTGCTTATGAGCGGGCTTATCGAGATATTGCAGGCGAACTGTACCGGAGGGCGCAGGAGCGGCGACTGGCTCGACTTTGCGGCTAACGCTGCAGGTGTAACGCTTGCAGCAGTCATCGGAATTGTGGCGGCAAGTCGTCGCGCCAGAGGCTGAACGGCCTTGCCCGCAGCGACGAGTTGTAGAAACGGCGGTCGCCGGTTACTTCGTCGGCTATGAAGTCCGGTTTGCTGAACGGTTCGTCTTCGCTTTGCAGTTCGACCTCGGCTATCACCAGTCCGTCGTTCTCTCCGTAAAACTCGTCTATCTCGAAAGTGTGCCGTCCGCTCTTGACAAGATAGCGTGTCTTGTCTATCAGTCCCGGTTCGCACAGCTGCAGCAGGTGTCGTGCCTCGTCTGTGGTGATTTCCTTTTCAAATTCGTAGCGTGTCGTTCCCGATGCGTCCGATGGTCCTTTGATTGTAATGAACCCGCGGCCGTCGCGCAGGCGCACCCTTACGGTGCGTCCGCGTTCGCTGCAAATATAGCCTTGCGTTATGCGGCTGCTGGCATATGCCTGTTCCTTATACGGCCTGCCGTTCTTGTGAACAAGGAACTTGCGCTCTATTTCGAGTCCGCTCATGCCGGTTTAGCTCAGTGATGCCGCAACGAGGAATACTAAGGCGAGTATGATAAGCGCCACGAATATCCATGTTATGACTTTCTTTGCCTGTTTTTCCTGGTTTGCCTCGCGCCGTGCTTGGCGCATTTTGTTTTTCTGACTCATATCCGTTTGTATTTAAGTTAAGGTTATTGTTTGTTATGTGTGATTAGGTAACGCGGAGGTTTTGCCCATGGTTTGCACCTTTCAGACAGGCAAATCCTCCGGTCGTATTCAGTATTATTCTTCATCGTTGACAGGGAACTCCATCAGGTAAGCCTTGATGAAATCGTCGATTTTCCCGTCCATTACACCGTCCACGTCAGTTGTTTGGAAGTTAGTCCTGTGGTCTTTCACACGTCGGTCGTCGAAGACGTAACTGCGTATCTGGCTGCCCCATTCTATCTTCTTCTTGCCTGCCTCTATCTTGGCCTGCGCTTCAAGGCGTTTCTTCATCGCACGGTCGTAGAGTTGTGACTTCAGAAGTCGCATGGCGTTGTTGCGGTTTTCAAGCTGTTTACGGCTTTCTGTGTTTTCTATGAGGATTTCCTCTTCCTCGCCGGTGTCGGGGTCTACGTACTGGTAACGCAGGCGGACGCCGGTTTCCACCTTGTTGACGTTCTGTCCGCCGGCTCCTCCAGAGCGGAACAGGTCCCAGCTTACTTTCGACGGGTCGACGTAGACTTCGATAGTGTCGTCTACCAATGGACTTACGAACACGCTGGCGAAGCTCGTCATGCGCTTGCCTTGCGCGTTGAAAGGCGATACACGCACGAGACGGTGTACGCCGTTCTCGCTCTTCAGGTAGCCGTAGGCGTATTCGCCGCCTTCTATCTCCATGGTCACGCTCTTTATTCCGGCTTCGTCTCCCTCCTGCATGTTGCTTATCGTGACCTTGTGTCCGTGTGCCTCGGCCCAGCGCATGTACATTCGCATCAGCATCTGCGCCCAATCCTGGCTTTCTGTTCCTCCGGCACCGCTGTTTATCTTCATCACGCAGTCCATCGGGTCTTCCTTCTGGCGCAGCATGTTTTTCAGCTCAAGGTCTTCAATGGCCTTGATGGCTTTGCCGTAATCTTCGTCAACCTCTTCTTCGGTCACCATCTGGTCGTGGTAGAAGTCGAAGGCCAGTTGCAGTTCGTCTGCAAGGGTGCGGACTTCCTTGTATCCGTCCACCCAGCGGCGTATGCCTTTCACCTTCTTCATCTGTTCCTGCGCCCTTTGTGGGTCATCCCAGAAGTCGGGAGCCTGCGTGCGCAGTTCTTCTTCCTCTAATTCGATTTTCTTTTTGTCTATGTCAAGATAGTGATTCAGCGCTTCGGCGCGCTCCATCACGTCTTTGAGTTGTTCGGCTGTTATCATTGTCTGTTAACTGTTATGCGTTTTCTTGTCGCCCGGTTGTCAGGCTTCGGCCACTTCTTCGTACATCTTTTCTATTTCAGCGGCGTAGTTCTTGTTGAGCACTTTGCGCCGTATCTTCAGTGTATTGGTAAGCTCTCCGCGCTCCATCGTGAAGTGGTGGGGCAGTAGGGTGAAGCGTTTTATCTTCTCGTAGCTGGCCAGTTGTTGCTGAAGCGTCTCCATGCGTTCGGCCATCATTTCGCGGATTTCATTGTTTTGGCATAGTTCCTCCCTGCTGCCATACTCTATTCCATGCTTCTTGGCGTATTCTTCGAGAAGGGTGTAGTCGGGAATTATCAATGCCGAAACAAACTTGCGCTGGTCTGCTATGACTGCTATCTGGTCGATATATTTGTCTACCAGCAGCTTTGACTCAATCATCTGCGGGGCAATGTATTTACCGTTCGAGGTCTTGAACAGGTCTTTTATCCTGTCTTTGAGGAACAGTTCGCCGTTTTTCATGTATCCCGAGTCGCCCGTGCGGAAGTAGCCCTCCTCGTCGAAAGCCTCACGGTTGAGTGTTTCGCGCTTGTAATAGCCTTTTGTAATGGTAGGGCCTTTCAGCAGGATTTCATCGTTTTCGCCGAACTTTATGCTCAGTCCTTCAATTGGCCTGCCAACCGAACCTACCGTAAATGGTTCGTCCCTATGGTCGGCAGATACGGTTGCGAGGCTTTCGGTAAGCCCGTATCCCACAATCATGTTTATTCCTATTGAATGCACGAACTCTTCTATTTCGGCTGATACTGTCGCTCCTGCCGTCGGGAAAATGTTCGGGTGGTCGAGTCCCAGTTCGTTGCGTACTATCTTATAGAGCGTCCGGTGCAGCATGGCATATTTCATTCTGAGCGACAGCGGCGGCCGTTTGCCACGGCTTAGGTACTCTATGTTGTGCTTTCGGCCTATGGCCAACGCTTTTTTCAGCAATTTCTGTTGCGTAGGGGTGGAGCGGTCGATGCGGTCGGATACTTCTGCATACACCTTTTCCCAAAATCTTGGTACGGCACTCATGCATGTAGGATGGGTCTCCCTCATTGACTGCTGTATTTCCTTAGGGTCTGAGTTTATTACCACTTCTGCACCTTCGCTCAGGCAGAGGAAAAGCCAACCGCGCTCGAATATGTGCGTGATTGGCAGGAAGTTCATAATCCTGTCGTTCTCCCTCACAGGCACAATCTTGTCGTTAGCCTCGAGTGCGGCGTGGTATTGTCCGTATGTCAGCATCACGCCCTTGCTGTTTCCCGTGGTGCCGCTGGTGTAAAGTATGTTGCAAAGGTCGTCGTCGTTGGCCTCGCCGTACAGCTTCTCGACTTCAGACTGCCGCGGGCTGTTCTCGCCGAGCGTGAGGAACGTGTCGAAATACATCGACGACTTGTCGGTCGGGTTAATCTTCACGCGGTTGTCGTAGATGATGATGCGTTCGAGCGAATGGCAGTGCGAGAACACTCTCTGTGCCTTGTCGTACTGGTCCTGCTCGCCTACGAAGAGCACACGTATTTGTGCGTCGTCGATCATGTATTGTATCTGCTGTTCGCTGCTGGTGGCGTAGAACGGTACGGTTACGGCCCTGACGCCGAATGCTCCGAAGTCAGTGTATAGGTACTGTATGGCATTCTGGGAGAATACGCCGATGTTCTCCTGTACTTTCACTCCGATATTAAGCAGTGCATTAGACACGTGGCGCACCTTGCGGGAGAAGTCACGCCATGTTACTGACTTCCATTTACGGTCTCCGAAGTCCCGGTATATTAGCGCGCGGCGCTTGTCGTATTTCTTGGCCTGTTCGTGTATGAGGACCGAAAGGTGGCATTTTGTCTGCATACGGCTTATCTTTTTGAGTGATTTTATTGCCTTCATGCAAAAATAATATAATTTATCGAAAAGCGCAAAACAATCTGTGAATAATTTTACGGCGGCACATTACCTGTTGAAACGTGTTGCCTTCTTAATTAAAGCATAAATCCCGGCGCCTGAAAAGTGCCGGGATTTATGCTTATGCCAAGTCGTGCTTGTTTTCCGTGTTTATTTTATCCGGAGTTTCAGTGTACTTGTTTCTCCTGATGCACATACCTTTACAACGTATATGCCTCCTGCAAGATGGCTTACTTGTGTGAACGTGCTTCCATTAGCGCGGCGCATTATGCAGGCTCCTGACATGTCTAATACCGACAGTTCGTCATATCCGCCGGGAACTATTATGTTGTCGCCGTCGAACATTATTTCCGTCTCCTGCTTGTCGGTATCGATGATTTCAATGCCCGACGATTCGCTGTCGGTAATCTTGTACTCGGCTGAGTTGAGTACGTTGCATCCGCATGGGTCGTCCGGGGTGTAGTATCCCACGAAAGCCACGGCGTGGGTCATGTCGATGTTGCAGTCGTCGGGAATATCGGTACTGAAGGTCTTGCTGAACCCTTCTTCGAGGTTTATCTCGTCGCCCCATGTTCCGGTAAGGTTCTGGCGTATCACGTAACGCTGGTAGAAGCCTTCCGATGCTCCTGCCTGGGTTTCAGTGTAAATGCTGTCTTCGGTCAGGTATACAAACAACCTTACGTCGTCGGTCCTGGTCAGTGGTGTCAGTTGCTTCCCGCTCACGGTAAGGTCAAGCTTGCGGTTGTCCCTGTCCAGCTTGCAGCTGATGTCAACATCGGCGAAAGCAGGTACGTTAAGCGCTTCGTTGTAGGCTGAGATAAGCAGCGTGGAGTTGAAGCTCGTCAGGGGGCTCTCGCCTGTAAAGAAGTCGGGCAGGTTTTCGCCGAACGATGTGCGGTCGAACATTACGGCTGGGGCGTACAGCCGTCCGTTACCGTAGAACCACTCGTACTCCTTGCTGTCGGGTATGGTGAACTTGTCTTCATAATATCCGGCGTGGTGTCCCACTTCGATGATGTCAGTCATGTCCTTGAAGGTTGATGCTATTACCTGGTGCTGGCTTGGACAGCTGGTACATTTTTCGGTTGAGAATACCTCAAAGAGTATGTTGCGCTTTACGAAATTGTCAACCACTGTGACTTTTCTCGTAGCCGATGTGTTGTCAGATGGGTCGCAGTCGTCCTGTCCGTTTACGGCAGACACCATTATGCTTACGCTCTTGTCGCCGCTTGTGTCCATACCGAAGCCGCTGAACTTGAATGTTCCGCTGCCGGTGTACGCCGTCTTGTTTACGTCTACTACGGTCTCGCCTGCCGGTTGCCCGTCTATCAAGCATGTGAAGGTCAGCTGGTTTACGTCGTCAAGTCCGAGGTTTATGAAACTTCCGCTTATGTCGAGCGGTTCGCCAGTTACGGCATAGGCAGGCATCTTAATATTGCCTATGCGTATGTTGTTTTTCGGCAGGTTGTCGCCCTCTACTGTCGCGTAGAACGATGCCGTGTAAATGCCGTCGTACTTCTTCCAGCCTTCTTCGTCCTGGCGTATCCATTCTTCGCCGTCGACGAACGAGTTACGGTAGAGCAGGTAATACTGGCCGGTTACTTCGTATCCTATGTAAAGGGCGCTTCCGTCTATTTCGAACGGGGTGTCGAGTACGATGGTGTTCCAGCCGCTTTTAGCCGCCGTATAGTGTTGCTCGTACAGCGGGGCTTCGTCGAGCGAGCGCGTTATGAACACCCTGACCGAGTCTTTACCGGTCGGTTCTCCGAGGTCGATGTGCATCTCCGTTATCCGGCATTCCTTGTATGTGCCCATCGTGGCCTCGGGCAGATATAGGGCCGAACCTCCTGTCCCTCTGTCCTTTACAGACAGGAACGTCACGCTCCTGTCCTTGCCGAAGCCTATCTGCATCGATTCGTTGTCTGCGGCTGCGGCTCCAATAGACGTCAAGACCGCAAGCAAAGCGCATGCGGTCCTGAGTTTTTTTATTATAAGTTTTTCAATTCCCATGTCGTAAATTTTGTCATCTTGCGAACTTGAAGCTCTTTACGCCGTTGGCTGTTGTAACCTTGACGATGTATGCTCCTGCGGGCTGTCCTTCCATGTTGAATGCCTTGCCTTGTCCGCCGTTGGCGATGAGTGCGCCGGTTGTGCTGTAAACCTCTGCCTTGCTGTATTTGCCAGTAACTACGAGTACGTTGCCGCTGTAATTGATGCTTACGGCATTGTCAACAGCCTCTACACGGTCAACGCCTGTAGGAACGTCATTCAGCAGCAATGCCGGGGCGTTGTATGCGCCCAACATCTCGTTCATGACAACGGTACCGCCTGCTACGACGCTGCCGTCCTCGCTACAGTCGAGAGTGTAATAGAGCTGTCCGGTCTGCTGGTTGAAGCGTGTGCCGTCCTTTGTTCCGCAGATTGTCATGTTGTCTACGTATTCAATGGTGCCGTCAGCCTTGTAGATGAAATAGATGTTGTTCATGTCGTCGTCAACGAAGTAGCCGTAGATGTTGCCGTTGGCGTCGATGCTGTTGCAGATTCCGCCGTTGAATGTATATGTGGCGTCGTTGTTGCAGTCGTACAGCTGCATGAGTTTGCCGTCACGTATGATTGCCGGGTTCTGTCCGCCGGTTTCAGCCGTATTCATGCCTACTATGGTCTTGCCGTCGTTGCTGATGTCGTAAACATAGAATGACTGGAAGCATACCTCGTTGCCTGTGTCTACAAACTTGCCCTGCTCGGCGTCATAGATCATGTTCTTGCCGGCCTCGCCAAGGTCGCGGTATTCAGTCAGTTTATAAGTGTCGCCGTCCTTCTCCCAGACTACGGGGAGGAGATACCTTATTTCAATCATGCCGCCCAGCGGAGACTCTTTCTCGCCCATTTTGATATAATACTGTCCTGTTATGTAGTTTCCGTCCGGGGTTACGGCTCTGGCAATGCTTAAGTTTTCAGTAGCGCCGGCTGTTGAGTATTCCTCTGAAACAGGCAGTGCTGTCCATTCGCCGTCTGCTGTCATGTATCCGGGATAAGCAGTCGAGTTCTCGGGAGTGTTGAATCCGCCGACAACCATGCCGTCGTTTGTTACGTCGCAAAGTATCTTGGTCAGGTTGTAGTCGTTGTTGACGATTTCTATGCTTCCGGGATTTTCAGAGTTCCACATGAAAGAAAGTCCTGAACCGAGCAGGTCGTCATAACCTACGGCATACTTTCCGTTGGCTGATACTTTGTTGAAATAACCGAACGTGCCGGGATATTCGATTCCGTCACAGTCGGTCCATGTTTGTGTACTAAAGTCATAATACTTGTAGTTGGACATGTCTTGTGCAGAAGCACCTGTAGCTGTCAGCAGAGACAATGCTACGGAAAAAAGTAATTGTTTTTTCATAAAAATTCTTGTAAGTCCTTGTTTTTTACATTATGTCAGAAGGAGGCAGGACTTTTTTAGGCCTCGGACTGTGCATGATAAAGATGGTAAAATTTTGTTCGTATTAACATTCTCGTTTATGTTGCAAATATAATGTTTTTCTTTTACAGAACAAAATAAAGTTTGTTTTTTTAATGTACCTTATACTGAAAGACGGTCTTTCGCATTGTAATATGCCGTCTTTTGCCGTGTAAAAGACTATCTTTTAGAGCCTGAAAGGTGGCCTTTTATAACGCGTTGGTTTACAGATGGTTACACGCCAGTTTTTTTTCTGCTCTTCAAGGCCGCTTTGTCGTACAGGCCGGATGGGACATGTTTTTGTGCTAAATAGACTGGTTGCCAACAGGCTGATGTCGGGCTATTTTAGTATCTTTGCGCCAAGTTATGGTACAGAATGATTTTCTTGATGAGGCCGTGGCCCTGTTGCGCAGGCTGATAGCCACGCCTTCGGTCAGCCGGGACGAGGCCGGGGCGGCTGGCATTATAGAGGAAACCCTGCGCGGTTACGGCTTTAATGCCGTGCGCGAGGGCAACAATGTGTGGTCAGTAGCACCGGGATACGACGCCGGAAAGCCGACCCTGCTGCTTAACGCCCATGTAGACACGGTCAAGCCTGTAAGCTCATGGACGCGCGACCCGTTCAGTCCTGACATCGACGGCGACCGTCTTTACGGTCTTGGCAGCAACGACTGCGGGGGCGGACTAGTGGCTCTCATGCAGGCGTTCCGTTACCTGGCAGGGCACAGCCAACCCTATAACCTGGTATATCTGGCCTCTGCGGAGGAGGAGGTCTCCGGCCGCGACGGCATCAGCCGCGCACTGCCCCTGCTGCCGGAGGTGAGCATGGCCATTGTAGGAGAGCCTACCGGTATGCAGCCGGCTGTGGCTGAGAAGGGGCTTATGGTTGTAGACGCGGTGGCCCGTGGCAAGTCGGGACATGCGGCGAGGGGCGAGGGTGTCAATGCAATATACGAGGCTTTGGACGATTTGTGCTGGCTGCGGTCGTACCGTTTCGACAAGGTCAGTCCGCTGCTCGGCCCGACGCTGATGACCGTGACCGTGCTTTCGGCCGGCACGCAGCACAACGTTGTGCCCGACGAGTGCCGCTTCACGATAGACATAAGGACCAACGAGTATTATACGAACGAGGAGGTTTTCGAGTTTCTCGGTACCAAGCTGAAGAGCGAAGTCAAGGCACGCTCGTTCCGGCTGTCGTCCTCGTCGATTGATATGGATAACCCCGTCGTGCGCCGTTGCGTCGGGGTGGGCATGGTCCCGTTCGGCTCGCCCACACTGTCAGACCAGGCGCTGATGCCGTTCCCGTCGCTGAAGCTGGGGCCGGGAGAGTCGTCGCGTTCGCATTCGGCTGACGAATATATATGTATAAGCGAAATAGAAGAGGCCGTGCAGACGTACGTCCGTCTGCTTGACGGTCGGGAGATAGTATAGTCAGGGCGTCGGAGGCAAGCCATGTTGCCAGACCTTGTATTATTATAAAGGTAAAAGCCAGCCCCGCTTACGTGCCGTAACCCGTGTCATGGGTTATCGTGATGCGTAAACGGGGCTGGCTTTTTACCGTTCCCCAGGGCGGCCGGTCGAGCTGGCTTAAGTGTTACGGCCGTCCGTCCTGTGGCTTCTGTGCCTGTCTGGCTTGTTCTTCTTTCTTCAGGTTGTCAACGAACAGCAGCAACCGGTTGGTTATGTTGACGTCGCTGACGCCGCTGTCGAAGTCAAGCGAGAGAATGTTCATGTCGGGGAAAAACGACTTGATTTTCTTCTCTATGCCTTTTGATACAATGTGGTTGGCTATGCAGCCGAACGGTTGCAGGCTGACTACACTTCTCACTCCCTGGCGTGCGCACGACATGATTTCTGCCGGCAGCAGCCACCCTTCGCCGAACTGTGCGCTTAGGGTGATTACCTTGCGTGCCTCGTCGGCTTCGGCAAAGATGTCGTTGAACGGCATGAAGTAGCGGAATGCAGAGGCTGCGCGGTTTACACGGTCAATGTGTTTGCGTATGCGCTTGTACACAATGCCGTAGACTAGGTCAGACAAATTCTTGCGGCTGAGGTGGTCAGCCTCGTCAACACGCCTGTTTACGAAGCTCTGCATGAAGAAGTCCAGCAGTAGCGGGGGCACTATCTCGACGCCCTGTGATATGAGCCAGTCGGTCACATTCTTCTGGGCGAAGGGGTTAAACTTCAGGAAAATCTCGCCTACCACGCATGTTCTTGGGCACTGGCGGTCGTCGCATATTCGATTGAATTCGGTTGCAGCCATCGTAAGATAGCTTACCAGGTCGTCGTGCCTGCCTTCGAGTATGAGGCTCTCGCCCGCCTGCAAGTATAGCGAACGCAGCCTTGCGGCCTGTCCGGGCTGCTTCTCGCGCGGCACCGAGGCGTAATAGAATTTGGCGATGCAGTCGCTGTAAAGTATGGCGTAAAGTGCAATGGGCAACACTTTCATCCAGTTTATGTGGAAACCGGGTTGGTGGTTCTTGATGGAACTGCCGAATGTGAACGCCACTACGGGCACTTCGGCGAAGCCGGCGTCGACCAGTGCCTTCTTGATAAGCGCAAGGTAGCTGCTCGCACGGCACTGTCCGCCGGTCTGGGTCATGGCTACGGCGGTCTTGCCGGGGTCGTACTTGCCGCTCTTGAAGGCTTTTATAATGTCGCCGACGATGAGCGTTGCCGGGTAGCACACTTCGTTGTTGGCGAATTTCAGTCCCCATTCGCACGACTCGGTGTCGCTTATCGGCAGGTTGTCCACGTCGTATCCTGCGACTTTCAGTATAGCCGGAATCAGCGGCGAGATGAACGGCGTGAAGTATGGTATGAGTATTTTTCTGCCGCGGCAGGCGTCGTCAAAGGGCGGAGTTGTCCTGAACTCTGCCTGGCGGCGGCCGTTATCGTTCTTGCTGCCTGCCAGTTTAATGCTCTCGATGAGCGAGCGCACGCGCAGTTTCATCGAGCCTATGTTGTTGATGTCGTCCAGCTTCAGCAGGGTAAGCACTTTGCCGTGGCGCGACAGCAGGTCGCGTACTTCATCGGTGAGGAAGGCGTCAGGACCGCAGCCGAACGACGTCATCTCGACAAACTCCATGCCTTTCTGCCTTGTACACCACTTGGCCGCTTCCAATATCCTGTTGGGGTAAGCCCATTGTGAGAGATAGTGGGCGTCGTCTACCGTCACGTGTTTGCCGCACACGATGTCGTCGGTCACCACGTAAAGGCCCATGTCGGCGAGCATGTCTGACACCTTGTGCTGTATCAGCATGTCGGCGTGGTAGGGCCGTCCGGCCAGCAGTATGGTCAGCGCCCCGTGCTTGCGCGCCTCATTGTAGACGTGTTCGTTGTAGCTTACAATGTCTTTAACGTATACTTCCTGTGCAGCAGCAGCGTGGCTGAAGGCACGGTTTATGGTTTTGTCGGTTACTCCGAGCGAACTCAGGTAGTCGCGGCACTGCTTGTACAGCAGGCGCTTGTCCTTGAACGAGATTGTAGGCGAGTCGATGGGTACGCCGCCGCCCTGTACGCTTTTTACGACTTCGGCGTATCCGGTCACTATCGGGCAGTTGTAGCTGTTTTGCTCCTTGTCCTGCCGTTCGTAGACTACGAAGGGCATGAATATGCGGTCGACGCAGCTGTCGATGAGGTCTTGTATGTGGCTGTGTACGAGCTTGGCAGGGAAACAGATGTTGTCAGACATCACCATGCACGCGCTGTGTTCATAGGCGGTGAACTTTGACGGCGACGAAAGGCGCACGTCGATGCCGCACGAGGTGAATAGTGTATGCCAGAACGGGTAGTCTTCGTACATGTTAAGGCAGCGCGGTATACCGATGGTCATGCGCGGCGAGCCTTTTACACCTTCGTGGTCGAAGAGCAGCGAGTTCTTCTTGCGGTAAGCGTTGAGGCCGGCCTCGTGCTTGTCGGAACCGTTGTTTGTGAACACACGCTCGCATCGGTTGCCCGAAAAGTATTCATGTCCGTTGTCGAAACGGTAGCGCACCACGAGGCATTGGTTGTCGCAGCCGTGGCAGTGTAGTTCCTTCTGCGTGTATGAGGCTTTAGCCAGCATGTCGTCGAGCGTCGAGCCGCCGTGGCAGTTCTTGCTGGCGTATATGGCGCAGCCGTATGCACCCATCAGTTCAGGCATGTCGCAGCGTGTCACTTCGGTGCATGTCAGCAGTTCGAGGGCGCGCACCACGGCGTCGTTGCGCATCGTGCCGCCCTGTACGACGATGTGGTCGCCCAGTTGTGAGACGTCCTTCAGCTTGAGTACCTTGTACAGGCAGTTTTTCACTACGGAGTAGGCCAGTCCTGCGGCAATGTCGTTGATGCCTGCGCCTTCGCGCAGTGCCTGTTTCACTTTCGAGTTCATGAACACCGTACAGCGTGTGCCCAGGTCGCAAGGGGCTGTTGAGCGGCACGCTGCTTCGGCGAATCCGTGTGCCGTATGGCCGAGAGTCTTGGCAAAAGTCTCGATGAACGAGCCGCAACCCGACGAGCAGGCTTCGTTTATCTCGATGCGGTCTATGATGCCGTTGTTTACGAATATTGCCTTCATGTCTTGTCCGCCGATGTCGAGGATGAACGAAACGTCGGGGTCTAGATGGCAGGCGGCTGTGTAGTGGGCTATTGTCTCGACAATGCCCGCGTTCATCTGGAAGGCCGCTTTGATGAGGTCTTCGCCGTAGCCCGTTGAGCAACTGCCGGCCACGCGCATGTTTATGCCTCGCTTGTCGCATTGCTCTTTCAGTTTACCGAGTCCTTCTTCGACTGTTTTTACCGGGTCGCCGTTGTTGGTGTTGTAGTATGAATAAATGATGTTGAGGCGCGTGTCGGTGACAACTATCTTCGTTGTCGTAGAGCCAGAGTCGATGCCTATGTACACCTCGGTGGCCTGTCTGTCGTCATGCGTTGGCCAATTGTCGGGCAGTGTGCTGCCGGCTGTTGTTTGCAGGCTCGGAATGTTGTGCCCGTCCATTCGCTGCAACCATTCAGAATGTTCTTTCTCGTTGGAGAAAATCGGGCGTAGCTTCCTGCTAAGTGTGCTCTCCTGATTGTTGGTTTTGCCCAGTTCGGCAATGATATCCGACAGGCGGCGCGGCTGGCTGGAGCCGCTGTCGGTCATAGCGGCACCAAGCGCTGGCAGCAGATTGCCATTTTCAGGCAGGATGAAGTTATCGTCGGAAAGTGAAAGGTAGTTCATGAAGGCTGTGCGTAGCGAGCGCATGAAGGTAAGCGGACCGCCGCATACGAGTACGGGTGGCTCGATTTTGCATCCGTGGGCGAGCGTGACGACCGTCTGCACGGCTACCGCATGGAATATGGAAGCGGCTATGTCGGCGCGGCTTACGTTGCGGGCGATAAGGTTTTGTATGTCTGTCTTGCAGAAAACACCGCAGCGTGAGGCTATTGGGTATGTCCTTGCGGAGTTTGACGCAAGGCGGTCAAGCTCGTCAACGCTTACGTTAAGCAGTACTGCCATCTGGTCGATGAAGGCTCCCGTACCACCTGCACAGTTGCCGTTCATTCTCAGGTCGGTAGCACGCCCGTTGCTGAAGAATACAACTTTGGCGTCTTCGCCGCCGATATCGATAAGCGTTGCAGTGCCAGGGTAGAGGCTTTGTACGGCTTTCGTGGCTGCGACAACTTCTTGTACGAACGGCAACCCGTACTTCTCGGAGAAGCCCATGCCTACCGAACCGGTCATTTTTATGTCAGCCTCTATGTCGCCACAGTGGTCTTTCATTTCTGTTAGGAGGCTTGCAACCACTTCTTTTGCATTGGCGTTATGGCGCCGGTAGCGAGAAAACAAGATTTTTCCACTGTTGTCAGTCGCTACGATTTTCACAGTGGTCGAGCCTATGTCTATTCCTGTTTTTAACATTAAGAATATCTTTGATTCGTTTTTATATGGTGCAAAAGTACTAATTTACATTGTTATGACGTTATCTGAAAAGGCTTAAAAATGTTCAAATTTACACATATTTACACAATACTTTGAAGTATTATATTCTAAATTACTTTCATTCTTTATTGTCAGCGGCACTTGTTATGTGGATGTATTTTGCCTTATTTTTGTCGGTCTGAAGTAGTGGTATAGTGTGCGGCTGTGGAAGTTTTTCAGATGCTGATGTACAGGAACCGCGCACAAAAAAAGTCTGCCGGCTGATGGTGTTAACATCGTCGGCAGACTTTTGTTATCTGTGTTTATTCTTTTGTAAGGCTTGCGGGTTATCGTGTCAGCCCAAGACAGCCTTACCGCTGCATGCAATACATGCTGCGTAGTGTTAGATGTTGTCTTCGATGAGGTTCTCGCCGGTCATGTCGGCAGGCTGCTCGAGTCCCATTATGTGGAGGATTGACGGAGCAACGTCGGCCAGACGGCCGTTCTTCACGGTAGCGCTGTTGTTGTCGGTAACGTAGATGAACGGTACGGGATTGAGCGAGTGGGCTGTGTTGGGCGTGCCGTCAGCGTTGATGGCGTTGTCGGCGTTGCCGTGGTCGGCTATGATGATTGCCTCGTAGCCGTTTGCCTTTGCTGCCTCGATTACGTCCTTGACGCAGTGGTCAACGGCCCATACGGCCTTGGCTATCGCGTTGTAAACGCCGGTGTGGCCTACCATGTCGCCGTTGGCGAAGTTGACAACGATGAAGTCGTACTCCTGCGTGTTGATGGCACCGACGAGCTTGTCCTTAACCTCGTATGCGCTCATCTCAGGCTTCAGGTCGTATGTGGCAACCTTAGGAGAGGGTACAAGGATGCGGTCCTCGTTCTCGAACGGAGCCTCGCGGCCGCCGTTGAAGAAGAATGTCACGTGGGCATATTTCTCCGTTTCGGCTGTGTGCAGCTGCTTCTTGCCCTGCTTGCTGAGGTATTCGCCAAGTGTATCCTGTACATTCTCCTTGGGGAAGAGGATGTGTACGCCTTGGAATGATGCGTCGTAAGGAGTCATGCAGTAATACTGGAGGTCCTTGATGGTGTGCATTCCCTCTTCGGGCATGTCCTGCTGTGTGAGCACTTGGGTAAGCTCCTTGGCGCGGTCGTTGCGGAAGTTGATGAAGATAACAACGTCGCCTTCCTGTATCGTTCCGTCAACAGTCGAATTGTTGATGGGTTTGATGAACTCGTCTGTCACGCCTTCGGCATAGCTCTCCTCCATGGCCTTGACCATGTTGTCAGCCTGTTTGCCCTTGCCTTCTACGAGAAGGTCGTATGCTTCCTTGACACGGTTCCAGCGCTTGTCGCGGTCCATTGCGTAGAAGCGGCCTATGATGCTGGCTATGTGGGCTCCGTTCTTTGAGCATGCGTCTTCTATTTCCTTGATGAAGCCTGCACCGCTCTTCGGGTCGGTGTCGCGGCCGTCCATGAAGCAGTGTACGTATGTATCCTTGAGTCCGTATTCCTTTGAAATCTCAATGAGCTTGAACAGATGGTCGAGTGACGAGTGTACGCCTCCGTTGCTTGTCAGACCCATGAGGTGGAGCTTCTTGCCTGTCTTCTGTGCGTAGCTGTATGCGTTTACTATTTCGGGGTTCTTTAGTATTGAACCGTCCTTGCATGCACGGTTGATTTTGACTAAATCCTGATATACTATTCGTCCGGCGCCGATGTTGAGGTGGCCAACTTCCGAATTACCCATCTGTCCGTCGGGCAGGCCGACGTCCTCGCCTGAGGCCTGGAGCTGTGAGTGAGGGCTTACAGCGTTAAGATAATCGAGGTAAGTTGTAGGCGTGTTGTAGATTACGTCGCCTTTGCCGTGCTGTCCGATACCCCATCCGTCGAGTATCATCAATAATGCTTTCTTTGCCATAATCTTTTAATCTTAAAAACTGGTGCAAAGGTAATGCAAGTCGAGCGAAGTGCAAAATAAATGTGAGAGAAACGAACATTTATTTTCACTTCCGAGGCGCCGCTTACTTTATGTAAAGGTAATGCAAGTTGGGTGAAGTGCATAATATGTGTCGGTAAATAGAACATATTACTTGAGCGTTTTGCTTGTCAAATATGTTAATTTGCGGATGCTAAACCAAAAGGTCGTGTTTTGTCGAGTAAAAGGTAACCTATTGTCGTGTAAAAGGTATCCTTTTGCACGATGAAAGGTAAGCTTTCGCATTGCTGTTGTATTTTCTTATTGTTTAAGCGGTCAGTCTTTTGATGACCAGTGACTTTTCTTTGGATAACATGAGCTAAGGACGTGCATTCTTTTCTGTTGTTTTCCCTCTCTTCGCTGCTTTATAATCATAAAAAAATCCCGACCATTTTAGTGGCCGGGATTCTTTTAGACTGTTTTTGCAAGGTTGTTTACCTGCAAATCAGTATCTGAATTATACCATGAGAGGCTTATTTGTTCATGAACTTCTTGCCGTTCTGGATGAGTATGCCCTTTGCGTCCTTAGAAACACGCTGTCCGCTGATGTTGTAAACAGGAGCGTTCGGGTCAACCTTGACATTGTTGTCATTAACGACGTTTTCGATACCTGTTGGAACATCGTCCAAAGTTGCTGTACCCTGGAGGATGATGATAGGAGACTCTGACTCAACACCGCGTCCTGATACCTTCAGCACTGCCCAACGGCCTTCGCCTGCATTGATTGGGCTTGCTGTGAAGTTAAGCAGGTTGAAGCCGCTGCCTGACTGCTCCCAGTATTCAGTGTTGTTAGTAGGAGTGAGGTTCAGCCACTCGCTGTCGTCGTTAGTCTCAACCATTTCGATGATGTAGCCGCCATCTTCCCAAGGTGTAGCAGTTGACACGTAGAGTGATACGTCTGCTCCGCTTTCGAGGTAGCTGTCAGCACCATTCTCTGAGATGCGCAGTACGTTTGAGTTGGGGAACTCCTGTATATCGCCAGTTGCCTGGTCAGTGTAAGTCAGGTCGGTCTGAACGAATACGTTGTCTGTCAGGGCAGTGAAAGTAATTGGAATAGACAGTACGCCTGCATACATCACTTCCTTAGTTGTTCCGTCTTCACGCTTTGTCAGCATTACACCGCTTTCTACGTCAAGCGGAGCGGTAACTTCAGTGCCGTCTGCCTGGAATCCGAAGAGACCCAAGTCTACACCTTCCTGGTCGAAACCTGTTACCATGATAGTGAAGCCTTCATTGATGATAATCGGTTCTACCATTTCACCCCAAACAGGGTCATCAACGGCATTCTGGAACTTGATTGTCCAAAGTGACGGAGTGCCAAATGGCTCAAGGTAGTCAGTGTTGTTCTTATTGATAAGGTCTTCCTGCTTTACAGTGAGCTCAGCTATCATGTTGCCGCTATCGCCAACAATTTGCATAGTCAGGGCTTTGTCTCCCAATGGGTTCTGGTTGTTCTTAGCAGAAATACCGGGGATGAAGATGTTCTCAATATAGAGAGGTGACATTGGTTTCGTGTAGTGCTGTGCAAAACCGAATGATTTTGTTACAACGTCAACCGTATCCTTTGTACCGTCTTCATTGTCGATAATGTCAACAACGCTTGCATCACCTGTTCCCCATAGATATTGAGTGCTCATGAATCCGCTTTTTCCGTAAATCTGACGGCCGATGTGCGGGTCAGCGTATGTAAGTGCTGACAAGCGGTCAACTGAAATGATACCGCTCTGATTGTAATTGCTAGGCAGTGTGTAGCTGTCTGCTCCATTCAAAACGGGTGCAGGGAAACTCTTAAGGCCTTGTGCGCCGTTTGAAGGCATACCTATCCATACGAAGTTGTTGTTTTCGTCAACAAGACCGTATTCGCTAGCGCTTGAGCCGTTCCATGTCCATGTTGCAGAGAACGGATTTTCGTTCATGTTAGTGAAAGTACCTGATACAAGTCCAGGAATGTTTACCAATGTTGCCTGGTAACCCATGTCCTCTTCATTGTAACCCATGTAAAGGGCACCTGATGGCACTGTGTAATAGTTGCCGTTGTAAATAGATTTCTTCGGCATGTCTGCTTTTTTTGCAGCTTGGAAAACCTTATTTACAGGCATCGGAGCTTTTACTCTTTCGAGACCTACCATCGGAGCACTTGTCTGTGCCTGGGCAAAGCTCATGGCTGACGCCATGAGGACTGTCATTGTAAATAATGCTCTTTTCATAATTGTAAAATTTATTAGTTAATTGTAAGATTTACTTCTGTTCCGTTAGCGTCTTTCAGCTTGATTGTTGACATGTTGAATCTTGATGATGTCGCTGAAACAGCGAAGTCTGTTGCGAATACATTCAGCAAGTCCTGGATAGCCGGGAAGGTTGTCAACATTCTTTGAGACTCTTCGTTGACAGGATCTGCAATTGTGAATGTATATCCTGTCTCCGACGGTGTGATGTTGATGTTGTACTTGTAGTCTTTTGTCTGCCTGTTTGCCGTGATGTTGATGGCGCAAATGTACCCGTTGTTCTCGTATTTGAACGCAAGGTCATTAAAAGTACCTCTTGCTGCGGTTAAGGCAGTTCTCAAAGCTTCATACTTTTCCTTGACGTTGTCAGACATTTCTGATGTTCTTGTGAGAACCCACTCTCTGCCGCTTTCTTCCATAACCCATGTGAAGAATTCTTTCGGCTGGTCGCCTTCGAGGATGTATTCCGGATTTTCTACACCGGTAAACAGATCACGCTCTTCATCGTAGACGAACTCCTGGGCTTCTTTGCCGTCGGGCGCGTTGAGCGCGTCACGGAAGCGGAGGTAATATTTACCGCCGCGTTTTGTTACGAGGAATGTGTGATAGCTCTCGTCGCTTATTGCATCTCCGTCATACGGGTAGATGTTGCAGATACCTGTGCTTGCGTTTGCCACTTTCATAACGCTGTCGCCTAATGTAAGCATGCACACGTTAGGAGCTTTTGATGAGAATACGCGGTTCCTGAAATCTTCGATGTCTTTGATGTAAGTCTCGAAGTCGGTGCCTTCGTCAAGACGTGTGAGTCTTGTGTATGTACCGCGCTTCTTGCCTTTCAGCATAACGAACTCTCCGTTCTCTGGCACGTCGATCATAACGAATTCATAGTCGCCTTCAAGGCCTACACCAGTCTCGTCTGTAGATGTGCTGGGTACGTCCTCTGGTGATGAGAATACGTGTATGCACTCGTTATATGTGTCAAATGTAAGTACAGGACCGTTGTCCGTAATTATTTCCCATGAAGAAGTGTCCTCCATGTATTGGTCGGCGGGTGTGCAGAACTGGTTCTTCATGCCGACTGTTACTGACAGGTTGGGTTCGAACTTGGCTAACAGAAGATAGCCAAGTCCCTTCGGTGCTGCTGTCTGAGATGTGGGGTAGTATTCCATTGCCCAACCAGCTGTTGCTGATGACAGACGCTCTGTATACGTCTTTGCAGCTTCGTCCAGTCTTACCGGGGCTGATGAGCCGAAGATATCGTCTTCTTCGCTGACACAGCCTGTAAATGTTAAGGCTGAAGCGACGCAAAGTGACGCAAATAATATCTTTTTCATAATCTGTGAATCTCTTTAAATTTGTTATAACAGTTGTTTATTGCTGAAGTGCTTCAAACTTGTTAACCTCATCGAGCAGTACCTCCATCAAGGTCTTTGATGGATTTTCCTCTGACGGTGCAGTCAGCTTGTTAACAAGATGTCCGTCCTCGATGACAAAATTGCCGTCTGCATCTGTCACCCATTCGCGGTTTTGTACTTCTCGGCGAAGTTGGTCAAGGTCAACGTTGAAGTTGTCTTTCAGCCATGTGCGTACAAGGTCAAGCTTTTGCAAGATGACTTCCTTGCCGTTTACTCCGTCCTGTTCAAGATAAATCATCTTCCCGTTTTCGTCGAGCAGCGGGTTGCCGTTCGCATCACGTGAAATGACCTTGCGTACTACGTTATAGCCTGTAACTGAACCTGTAGAACTCTTTGTTCCATCGCTTACATAGTAACCTACAGAGTCTCTGTTGGCTCCAAGTGCTACGCACCTCTCATAGTAACTTGCATCAATTTCAGTCTCTTCCCAGTCGAATGACGCTGTGTTGAGCATGTTGGTCCAAGTTATAGTGTCCTTTACAATGTAGTTTGCGAGGACCTCAACCCAGTCTTCACGAATTTGTGACTGTGCGTAGGGTGAAACGAAGCCTTCTGCCAACGCGATAGAGTCTTGCGTATCTTGCCAGTTTACGGCATTGTACAGACCCTGAGAAATCAGTGAGAACGATGTCGGGTAGGTGTAGTTCTGTGCCAAGATGTGGCCGAACTCGTGGTGCATCGTCTTAAAGAAGTTCTCGTTCAGCTTGTCGATGTTGTTAACATCAAGTTCATTTGCTCCGTAAAGTGTGATCTTAAGTCCACCTTCAGCCTCTCCCAATGTCTCTGTACCAGATACAGGGTTGTATGACTTAGAGCCGATTACGTGTATGATACGCGGGCTGTAAAGTTTGAGGAATTCCTGTCCCGCGCATACTTCGTATGATTGGTACCACAAATATTTTGCAAGTACGGCGAGCTGCTTGCTCTTGTCGTATGAAGCTGGAACAAGGTTTTTCTGCATGTCAGAGCCGATGTCTTCCATCTTGTATACGTAACGCAAGTTGTACGGCTCACGGAAACTTTCAATACAGAATGTATCGAGCGGGAACGTCACTGAGCTACGGTCGAGCGGATACTCTTTAGTGTCGAAGATAGACGGATCAAATTCGTCGTCCGAGCACGATGTTGTAACGCCAAGGGTAAGCAGCGCAGCAGCTGCTATCGTGAAAAATCTATATTTAATTTTCATTTTCATTTCTCCTTTCCGTTAATTATTTTTCTGATTTCTTCATGTATTCAGATGCGGCGCCCTGATTCATGTTATTGGTGTTTACCCAAGAAGATTCAAGTCCTGCTGATATGACTTCCTGCGGAAGCTCCAATGCACGGCGCGGATCGTTCCACTTAAGTTCGATAACTTTTCCTTCGCGGCCAACCTTGTGTGAATACTCGATGCCGAAGCGTTTCAGGTCGAAGAAGCGGAGACCGTCAAAGAGAGTTTCGAACCTGCGGTAGAGGTTGAGGCAGTTCATGTAAGGTGTGAGATCCTCCGGAATGACGAAACTGCTGCTCATGTTCTGAGTAAAGTTCCAGTTCTCGAAGCAGTTCGGGTTGGCTGTTACAGAGAAGTATCCCTGGATGATGTCATCAGTCAGTTCCTTCAGACCATTGCCTGAACCACCGTAGTGAGCTTGGTTTGCCTCGTCGAATGTCTGGATGCTCTTTACGTAAGCAGCCATGTCTGCAACGAAACCTGTCTTGTCATGCCTTCCAAGAAGTTTGGCTTCTGCACGCTCAAGAAGCAGCTCAGCAGCTGTAAATTCGCGGCGGATGATGTTAGGATAACCAACACCTGAAACCTTGTCCGTATATTGGAATTGCTCACCAACCTTGGCTGGGTAGAATCCATATTCAGCGTTGCTGTATCCTGAGAATGCGTAACCTGCAACCATCGCTGTCGGCATGATTGTCCAACCCCATGTAGGTCCGGTGTACCATATTGTCTCAGTAAGAGGCTTGCCTGACCATGTGAAGCGCAAGCCCGGCTGTGCGTGGCGGGCAAGAACAGAGCTTGTTGCGATGAGCATCAGGTTGTTCTTTGAATCAGGATCCTGCCAAACGTTGGCATAGTCGTCCATGTACGTACATTCTGTGAATCCGTCGTATGTCATGAGCATGCCGTTTGTTGTTCCATCACCTGCACCGAGAACGGCGTCTGCATGTTCGATGACTTTTTCGTAGTCACGCTTGTACAGGTAGAAACGGGCAGCGAAAGCGTGTGCGGCATTAACGTTAAAGTGCCACTTCGGCTTCTGGTAGTTGATGTCAGATATGTATTTAAGTCCTTCCTCGAGGTCGGTCTGTATCTTATCGTAAACATCAGCAACGTTGCCACGGTCGTATTGCGGGCTTACCGTAGTCTCAGGTTCCGTGATGTAAGGAATACCTATATCATGCTTGCTTGCCTCTGCGTCTTTGTATGCCTGAGAGAATACGTTTACGAGGATGAAGTGGTGGTATGCCCTTATGAGCAGAGCCTCTCCTCGTGCTGCACGCATCTTATCGCTCTCTACACCTCCGTTCTCGGCAATAATTTTCTCCATGCTCTGCAGCGCCTGGTTGGCTGTTGCTATAGCGTGGTAATGTTGCTGCCAAAGGAATGAGGGAGTATCCTGTGCCTGTGAAGACTTACCCTGCTCGAAGCTGAACAGCTCTTCATCGGTCCTGTCGTAATACGGCAGGTTATAGTAAATCTCGTCTTTATCGGCGTCATCGTCAACAGGGGCGTGAGGCGCGTTATTGTCGATGATGTTGTCGCCGGATATTTCGCAAAGCCATCCGTAGTTCGCCTCTGAATATCCTGTGGCGAGGAATGCGACAACCTGCGATTCTGTTTTAAGTTCTACACGCTCGTCGGGCTCTTTGTCGAGGAAACTGTCCGTGCATGAGGACAATGCAAAAGCGACTCCAAGCGAGCATGTCAGATACTTTATATATTTCGTTTTCATTTTCTGCAAAATTGTTTTATTTGTTTCTTATTCATTAATCCCTTATGTGCCATGCCGGCACTTCAGGGCTTAAAGCTGATTCTTGACTATCAGATACCAAGTCTCAATGTGAATGTGAACTGCTTAGGCATAGGTGTTGCCACACCACCAGAGTTTACGAATTCCGGATCCTGTCCGTTGAGCTTCTTGTCTGAATAGAGCAGGAACAAGTTGGTCGCGTCAAGTTTAACAGATGCTGTGCTGAGTCCAATCTTGTTGAGGAACTTCTTCGGCAGGTCGTATGTCAGTGAAACGTCCTTCAGACGGATGAATCCGCCGTCTGCCACGCGGGCTGTCGAGTAGTTGTATGCGTTGTAAGCGTAAGACAGGTTGTTGTCATTGATGTACTGGCGCATACTTGCGATTGTCGGGATGTCTGTGTGAGCCTCGTCACCAGGAACTGCCCAACGGTTCTTGAACTCCTTAGGCATTGCCGACATGTCAGAGTATGCTGCCGAGAATACCGGGTCGAGACGAATCTTGTTGCCGAACGAGTAGGTGATGAAGATGTTCAGACGCCAATTCTTGTATGTAAGGGTGTTGTTGAATCCACCTGTGATTGTAGGCTCTGTCGGACCTTCATACTTAAGGTAGTCAATCTTGTCGTACTCCTGGAAGTTGATGTCGGTCGTCGTTATTTCGCCGTCCTCGTTGATGAACTGCGGGATACCTTCGTCGTTAAGGCCTACGAACGGGATTGAGAACAACGCTGACACAGGATAGCCCTGGCGGAAGTGGGTCGTACTTGTACCTGTAATGAGGTCGATTACGCTTGAACGTGAATCGAGGTCTGTGATCTCGTTGGTAGCGTAAGAGAAGGTAAGGTCGCTGGTCCATGAGAAGTCTTTCTTCTCGATGTTGCGTGTTGAAAGAGTAGCTTCGACACCGCTTGACTTCATTGTTGCAACGTTTGCATACTTGGCGATGATACCTCCGACGCCCTGGGTCTCGATGATACCGATAAGGTCGTAGTTGTTACGCCAGTATATGTCGAAGTTGAAGTTGATGCGGTTGCGGAGGAAACCAGCGTCGAGACCGAAGTTGATTTCGTGTTTCTTCTCGTAAGTGAGCTCGTCGTTTGCGAGGTTGCTCAGATAGAGGCCTGTCTCAACCTGGTCACCCTGCGGACGCCAAATGTTTGTAGCGTAGATTACAGGGAGGGCGTTTGTAACCCATGACGGACCGCGGTCGGCTGTCAGTGAGTATGAAGCACGCAGACTCAAGTGTGAGATTGCTCCTTCAGTTTTCTGCATCCAACGCTTGAAGAATTCTTCTTCGTGTGCGTTCCATGCGCCTGATACGTTCCATGTAGGCAACCAGCGTGCGCTGCGGCTGCGGCCCAGCTTGTTAGAACCTTCGTAACGGCCTGTCAGGTTGATGGTGTAACGGCCCTTGTAAGAGTAGTTACCGCTGAGGAAGTATGCAAGGTTGCGGGTCCATGCGCGTGAGAACGAGCTGAGCACTGTACCTTCTTCCTTGGCTTGCTTGTAGAATTCAGGAGTAATGGTGACAAGACGTCCGTTGTTGTAGTCAACACCGTAGTCAGAGTGCATCATCTGGTCGTTGTCCGTACGGTTTGCCTCCATACCTCCGAAGAGGTTCATGATGTGTGTGTCGTTCCATACCTTGTTGTACTGTACGGTACCACGGAAGTCGAACTGCTTGACTGTATAGTCGTCGCGTGTGTAGATACCGCCGGTAGGCATTACAGAGATAGGCAGTGAGTTGGGTTTGTCCGGATCTTGGTAGAGGTACGGGTTGCTATACATGATGTTCGGGTCGTCGACACCTGCGCGGTAAGCTTCTGCCTGGTTAGACTCGTTGAGGATGAAGTGCTCCTGTGAAGTCTTTTGTACGCGGTAAGCACCCAGCAAGTGGAACTCAAGGCCGAGTATAGGCTTCCATGAAAGTTCGCCCTGGAACTTCATGTCGGCTACTGAAAGGTCGATGTAGTTGTTGTCGAGCTCCTTGAAGATGTTGAACGGAGCGTAGTTACGAGTATATGTCTCGTTGGGGTCGAGCGTACGCGATGTATTCATGGCGTAGCTGAAGGGGTTGATGTCGAAGCTACGGTTTACTGAACCGTCAACCACGTTGGTTGTACGGGCAAGTGTACCCGGAGCCTTCTGGTCACGGTAAGAACCGTTGGTGAGGATCGACAACGACAGGTTCTTCGAGAGGTTGAACGTAGCGTTCATGTTGGCGGTATAGCGCTCAACTTCGCTGTCCTTTGTCCATCCCGGGTCGTTCATTACAGAGATAGATGCGTAAAGTGCAGCCTTGTCCGAACCTGAAGAAATGCTGACAGAGTGGTTCTGTACGATGTTGCTGTTGAACAGGAGGTCGAACCAGTCTGTGTTGCGGAACTCGGCCTGCTGCAGGTATTGGTTCATTGCAGCCTCGGTGTAGGGAAGTCCGAACTGGCCGTTGGTCTTGTCGTACTGGGCGATGAGGTTGTACATCTTACCGTAAAGGCCGGATGTAGAGCTGTTGGCGAGTGTCGAGAACTCGAGCCAGCCTTTCTCTTCCATTTCCTTATATATACCCATCTGCTCCTGAGAGTTGCTGATGTTGTACTGGCTGTAGCTAGGCTTCAGACGGTATGTAAATTCGCCTGTATAGTTTACGGTGCTGCGGCCTGCCTTACCACGCTTGGTGGTGATGACTACGACACCCGCCATGGCGCGTGCTCCGTAGATAGACGTAGCCGAACCGTCCTTAAGTACCTGGAAGCTCTCGATGTCGTCTGCGCTGAGACCTGCGATGGCGTTAGAAATCAATGTAACGGCATCTCCTGAAGAAAGGTCGTCTGCGCTGACGTCAACGGCGTCTTCCTGGATGACTCCGTCAATGACCCACAAAGGCTTGGAGTCACCGTAGATTGATGTGGCGCCACGGACGCGGATTTTCGGTGCAGTACCGAATGTACCCGACACGTTCTGCACTGACACACCTGAGATACGGCCTTCGAGTGCGCGACTCACGTCGGCAATACCGTCAAGTTTCGCCTTGTCGGCGTCGATTTTAGCCGTGGCTCCGGTGAAGAGGCGCTTGTCCATCTTCTGCATACCGGTTACTACCACTTCGCCAAGTGCATGGCTAGTGGGCGTAAGCATGATTTTCATGCCATCTTTTGCGGTGGCTTCTGTTTTCTCATAACCTACGTACGTTATCACAAGTGTCTTGCCAGCCGATGATTTCAAGGAGAACTTACCGTCAATGTCGGTCACGGCTCCGGTCTTAGTGCCTTTAATGAACACTGAAGCGCCGATTACCGGTTCTCCATTCTCATCGACAATTGTGCCTTGCACGCTGGCGTTCTGGGCAAACGCTATGTTTGCCGATAGCACTGCGCAGAGCAATGTCAGTAAGAATTTTTTAATAATCATATTAACTCTCTCTTAAATAAATTAATAGTGTTATGTTTTGCAAAATTAAAGATAAATTCAATATGTATGAAATAAAAATGAAAAAATGTGTATTACATCTTTGATTTTTAACAAATTCACCCCCTTTTTTCTCGGTTAATGACTGGGAAGTAGTAATATTTAATCTCCTTTTCCTTTCATTTTGTTTGTTTAAACGTGAATAAAAAGTGTATATAGTTCACTTATTTGCTAAAATTATGTTATTTGTAAATTGCAAGATGTGCTGCTTCGGGGTAAAATCGACTTTCGTTTTGACAAAATGAAAGGTGCTTTTCACGATGAATTTTCTTTATTTATAATTCGTAAGTTTTAATCTGAAAAAGTGCCGATGCTGTTTTCCTGGCGTAAACACGTTTTGAATGTATATTTACATTTTATTCAAAAATTTAAGTGTTTGCTTTCTTTTTGATTTCCATCTATGCCGTTGGTTGTTCGCGCTTCACGGCTTCCGCAATCACGCCTTCATATTGTACGAATTTTTGTGTGCATGTGGTAAGTGCTTGAATGATATTTGGTTATGTGCGTTATTTGTGCGTGTGTGCAAATTGCCGGTGGCTTTTCGCCATGCAAGACGTGGCCTTTTGCCTGCCGTTTTGCCGTCTTTTGCCTTCACGGAGGTTGCCTTTCAGACGTTGGTGTGTGGCTTCCGACATTGCCGTTTGCCGTGTTTTGGGTGTATGTATGTCGGGAAACATGTTGCGTTGGTCGTGTTTTTGCTGTATTGACAGCTATTGCCGTTTCCTGTTTTACCTGTTACAATAAAACCTGCGGCTATTCTTTGAATGACAAAATGTAAACGCAACGTTTCAAAGCTGTGTCAATGTGTCAAACTAAAGAATGTGCGAATAGTTAAATTTATTAAATATAATGTACACGCGCATGCGATATATAAATGTTAAATTGGCTTGGTTGTGTTAGCGTGCATGGCTGTTGTTGCGAACGGATACTAAAACATCATGAAAAATGAAAATAATTTGTCATGATGTATGCGCCGTATCGATTTTTTCCTTATTTTTGTCGTCGGAATAAATAATAATGCTAACTAAATAAAAAATTAAGTATTATGCTAAACAAAAAGGTAGAAAAGGCTCTCAACGAGCAGATAAATGCTGAGATGTGGTCGGCTTATTTGTATCTCTCAATGGCTGCATATTGCCATTCAGCAGGACAGCCGGGCATGGCAAACTGGTTTGAAGTGCAGTTCCGCGAGGAGCAGGACCATGCAAAGATACTGTTCAATTTTGTTAACTCACGCAACGGCCGCGTAGAGCTGAAGGCTATCGACGCCGTGCCAACCGAGTGGGATGGAATACTTGACGTGTTTGAAAGCACACTCAAGCATGAGCAGAAGGTTACTTCCATGATCAACGACCTGTATGCGCTGACACATGAGGAGAACGACTTCGCCACCCAGAGCATGCTCAAGTGGTTCATCGACGAGCAGGTGGAGGAAGAGGAGACTGCACAGACAATCATCGACAACATCAAGATGATCAAGGACAATGGCTACGGCATCTACATGCTCGACAAGGAGCTCGGAGCACGTACTTACACGCAGGCTTCACCCCTGGCAGGCTCTGAGGCCTGATGGTTCCCGGACATGAGTGCCGGATGTTTAAGTTATGAAAAAAATCCCCCGCAGGCCATGTGGCCGTCGGGGGATTTTTAATTAACGGTTGTCCGGGAGGACGGGTGTCTTAGAATGCTTCGTTGATGTTGAACACGAAGCCCGAAATGCCGTTTTTGCCGAAACCGTAGTCGAGGCGTATGTTGCCGTTTTTCTTGAATTCCCATCGATAGCCTATGCCCCAGTTGGGCAGTAGGCGCTCGAAGCGTACCGAGCTGAACTTGTCGAACACTGTGCCGGCTCCTCCCCATACGGCGACGCCGTGGCGCTTGTATATGTGCTGGCGCAGCTCTATCTGTGCCTCCGTCTTATGCTTGTCGCGGTAGCGTCCGCCGTAGTATCCTCTCATTGAACACGAGTTGCCGACCTGCGCCATCATTCCCCACGAGGGGTTGCCGAAGTTAAGCGTGCCGCGAATGTCGGCCGCAAGTATCGCCCCTTTCCACAGCTTGCCGTACGTGTCGAAGCGGAAGTCAGTCGTGGTGTAGGCGTATCCGTTGCTCATGAAACGCGGGTGGAACAGCTGCGATATGTTGATGTACACACCTTTTGTCGGGCGTGTGAGTATGTCTCGCGAGTCGTATACGAACGTTACGCCTGCACCTATGTTCCATACAAGCCTGTCCTGCCCCATAAGCAGTTCGGGGCGGTCCATCTCGTGCGCATTGACGTAGTCGTATGTCAGGGCCGGACCGAAGAACATGTTGTCTGCAAACTCCCACATGAAGCTGGCGTTTGCCGATATCTTCAGGCGCTTCATTACGCCCGCATCGTCATTGTTGCCCATCTCGTAGCCTATTCCCCAGAACCTCGCCTTGAACGAGTTGATGGCAAAGGTGTATTCTATGCGCCCCTTGTCGTACGGGAATATGTGCGTACCCTTAACTCCGAGCGTGTACGACTGCTTTGTGGTAATGTCGCCGAACACCGCCACGTCAGACGGTGGCGATATCGTGTCCTGCTTGTCCTGGAAGTAAATGCCCATTCCCACCAGTCCCAGTCCCAGTCCTGTGTCTGTGCTGTAATGCGGTCCGCCGAGAATGCTGAAGTCGAAAGCCTTGTTCCTGTCCACCTTGTTCGAGTTGTTCAGGTAGTCGAGTATTTTCCGCCCGAAGCTCTTTTTTTTCTTTATGCTGTCGGGGTGTTGCGCTGTTTCGGCTTTTAGTGTGTCAGCGTCCGGCTCGCTTGCGGGTATGGCTGTAGCTGCTTTGGCTGTGCAAAGCAGGAATAAAACGGTAAAGAGTAGCTGTTTGGTCATTCTTTGTCGTGTTGTGCATGTAAGTTTTCCGGCCTTATGGCATCAGTCCATAGGGCGCGGCATACATTATTATAATTATATGTAACGTCACATATTAATCCTCACGAACCTGCCGCCGCAGTAATGGTTGACATGGGGCGTGACGAAAAAACGTTTTGAAATACTTCCGCAAAGTTATGAAAACTTTTCATATTGTAATAGTTCCTGCCGCAATTTTGTTGTATTTTTTACAAATTTGCCTTGCCGTTACGCCTGTAATCCTGCAATCGGGCATGCTCCGTGTGTTGTCATGACGCTTGCGCGGCGACGCCGTGTGGCGCCTTGTGGATATGTAAAAGAGCAAATTGGCAGAAGCCCGGCAACCCTAAGACCCATTTGTGGCTAAATACTTAATTATTAGTGAAAAAAACGCCTGCGTTAGTGCTTATTCGGATAATTTTTCCTACTTTTGCACATGCGTATATTTGCAATATCGGAATTACAAAAACACAGATTCTTATAAACTACAAAACTATGGATTTAGTACAACAAATCATTGCGCGCGCAAAGAGCAACAAACAGCGCATCGTACTCCCCGAAGCAACCGAGGAGCGCACATTGAGGGCCGCCGACATGGTGCTGGCCGAAGACGTGGCTGACATCATCCTCATCGGCAATCCGGAAGAAATCAACGCCTTGGCTGCCAAGTGGGGCCTGACCCACATTGGCAAGGCGACCATCATTGATCCGGAAAACAATCCGAAGAGCGAGGAATATGCCGCATTGCTCGCCGAGCTGCGCAAGAAAAAGGGCATGACCATCGAGCAGGCACGCGAACTGGTCAAGGACCCGCTCTACTTGGGATGCATGATTATCAAGACTAACGGAGCTGACGGACAGATATCGGGTGCCCTCAGCACTACCGCCGAGACATTGCGCCCAGCGTTGCAGATCATCAAGTGCAAGCCAGGCATCACCTGCGTCAGCGGCGCCATGCTGCTTGTGACCAAGAAACCCGAGTATGGCGAGAACGGCGTGCTCGTAGTAGGCGACGTTGCCGTAACCCCTGTTCCCGACGCCCAGCAGCTTGCCCAGATAGCAGTATGCACGGCAGAGACAGCCAAGTCTGTTGCCGGATTTGCCGACCCGCGCGTGGCAATGCTCAGCTTCTCAACAAAGGGCAGCGCTTCACACGAGGTTGTTGACAAGGTTGTCGAGGCTACAAAACTTGCAAAAGAGCTTGCTCCCGAGTTGAAGGTTGACGGCGAGATGCAGGCAGACGCAGCCCTCGTTCCTTCCGTAGGAGAGAAGAAAGCCCCCGGAAGCGAGATTGCAGGACACGCCAACGTGCTTGTATTCCCCTGCCTCGAGGTCGGCAACATATCTTATAAGATGGTGCAGCGTCTTGGCGACGCCGTAGCCCTCGGTCCTATCCTCCAGGGTATCGCACGTCCGGTCAACGACCTGAGCCGTGGCTGCTCGGTTGACGACATATACAAGCTGGTGGCTATTACAGCATGCCAGGCAATGGACGCAAAGGCCTGAAGCCGGGAAGATAACTTACGTGGCTAAGCCGTACGGCATCAAGCAGGCCAATCTGCAGCCTTAACACTTAGGCCTATACATAAATAAAATAAAGGAAATGAAAATATTAGTATTGAATTGCGGCAGCTCGTCTATCAAGTATGCACTTTACAACATGGACGACAAGTCTGTCATGACGTCGGGCGGCGCAGAGCGCGTAGGCCTTGACGAAGCGTTTGTTAAAGTGAAGATGCCCGACGGCACAAAGAAGAAAGTGATGCACGACATACCCGAGCACACAGAGGGTGTTAAGTTCATCTTTTCTCTGCTGACCGACCCGGAGATAGGAGTCATCAAGAGTCTTGACGAGATTGACGCCGTTGGCCACCGCATGGTACACGGAGGCGAGAAGTTCAACAAGAGCGTTGTGCTTAACGACGAGGTGCTCAAGACTTTCGAGGCTTGCATAGACCTTGCTCCGCTTCACAATCCGGCCAACCTCAAAGGTGTAAAGGCTGTCAGCGAACTGATGCCGGGTCTGCCGCAGGTGGGTGTGTTCGACACAGCCTTCCACCAGACGATGCCCGCACACTCGTATCTCTACGCCATACCTTACGACCTGTATGAGAAGTACGGTGTGCGCCGTTACGGCTTCCACGGAACGAGCCACCGCTACGTATCGCAGAGGGTATGCGAGTTCCTCGGAGTTGATTATAACACGAAGAGGATTATCACCTGCCATATCGGCAATGGCGGCAGCGTGGCAGCCGTTGAGAACGGCAAGTGCGTAGACACGTCAATGGGTCTGACTCCGCTTGAAGGACTCATGATGGGAACACGCAGCGGCGACATCGACGGTGGAGCCATAACCTTCCTTGAGAAGAAGCTCGGACTTGATGCCGACGGCATGTCCAACCTGCTCAACAAGAAGAGCGGTGTGCTCGGCATAACCGGCATATCTTCAGACATGCGCGAGATTGACGACGCCATCGCGGCAGGCAACGAGCGTGCAAAGCTCGCCCTCGACATGTACAACTACCGCATAAAGAAGTATGTAGGCGCTTACGCCGCAGCCATGGGCGGATGCGACATCATTGTATTCACCGCCGGTGTAGGTGAGAACCAGTCGGAGATGCGCGAGGCCGTATGCGAGAACATGGAGTACATGGGCGTCAAGATAGACAAGGAGAAGAACAAGGGCATCAGGGGCGTTGAAGCTGTAATCTCAGCGCCCGACTCGAAGGTTACCGTTTGCGTCATACCTACCGACGAGGAACTGATGATTGCCACTGACACGATGAACCTGTTGAAATAACAGTCTTGTCGATACACAATATTCAGGCATCCCTTTTCTTCGTGTGAAGCAAAGGGATGCTTTTTGTTTCCGTTTTAACTTTAGGACTTATTATGGGAAAGAAAATCGTAACATTCGGAGAAATGCTGTTGAGGTTCACCACGCCGGGTAATCTCAGGTTGCAGCAGGCACGCAGTTTCGATGCAAACTTCGGCGGCAGCGAGGTGAACGTTGCCATTTCGATAGCGTCTTACGGCGGCAACGCGGTGCTCGTTACCGCCCTGCCTGACAATCCGCTCGGCAGCGTGTGCCTTATGAAGCTGCGCGAGCATGGTGTGGGAACGGAGGACGTGATGATGATGAAAGGCGAGCGCCTCGGCACATACATTGTGGAGAAGGCTGCCGACCTGCGCCCCGCCACTGTGATATACGACCGTAAGGACTCCGCTTTCTCGCGGCTCAAGCCAGGCATGATTGACTGGGACAAGGTGTTTGAAGGCGCCGGTATATTCCACTGGTCGGGCATCGACGCCTCGCTGACGCAGGGGCTTGCCGACGTCTGCGCCGAAGCAATATCTGCGGCTGAGAGGTTGGGCGTCAAGGTGTCGTGCGACATCAACTACCGCAAGAACCTCTGGCAGTACGGACGCTCAGCCGAAGAAGTACTCGTGCCGCTGATGCAGCGCAGCGACATCATCTTCGGCAGTTCGGGCGAATATGAGAAAGCACTGGGCCTGAAGGCGCCGGCGTTCACCGTGAAAAACGTAGGCGAGCGAATAGACACCGGCGAGTACGAGGACTATTGCGCACGTGCGGCCGGACTTCTGCCGCGTTGCAGCCACCTGTTCATGTGCATGCGCAACGCCATTACGTCAGACCACCACTGCCTTGAGGGCGTACTCTATTCAGGAGGAAGCCTTAAGGTGTCGCGTACTTACGAGGTGAACAATGTAGTCGACAGCATGGGCGTGGGCGACGCTTTTGTAGGGGCGATGCTTTACGCCGTGCAGAATTATGCCGATGACCAGAATATGCTTGACTTCGCCATGGCCGGTTCAGCCCTTAAAAATACCATCGTGGGCGACTACAACATGGTATCGGTAAGTGAGGTGGAGGCCCTTATGAAAGGCGCTAGCGCGGAGATGCGCCGGTAATCTTATTTCATAGCCGCAGCCGCCGGCAACAACTTACGTTGTAAAAGGTTGCCTTTTGGCCTGCAAAAAGCCATCTTTTGGCTTGCAAAAGGTATCCTTTTACAACATAAAAGTTAACCTTTTGCATCACGATGGCGTGTCCAACGGAAAATGTTTCTTCCGTATTCAATGCAAAATACTACGCCTGCCGTGTAATGCTTTGATATCCAGAATGTTGTAATTCTGCTTCTGTGTCAGCACAGAAATAATTAAGGTCGGGGTGAAACGTTGGTTGAGACATAAGTGGCCGCTGATTGACTGCATGGTCATAATCGTATTTGTAAAGTATTAATCCCGTTAAGTACATAAACGTTTATTATATGATAAGGAATTGGACTCTATCAGATGTCTCTGCCTTGGCAAAATATCTCAACAACAAGAAAATATGGGATAATTGTAGAGATAGTCTGCCTTATCCTTATTCGGAAAATGATGCGCAGCAGTTCATCAATCATGTTCTAAATCAGGAAGAAAAGGGCAATTATTGCATAGAAATAAATGGTGAAGCGGTCGGCAATATAAGTTTAATGAGAGGACTTGACGTGGAACGTTATAATGCAGAGTTAGGGTATTGGATAGCAGAACCATATTGGAATCAAGGATTTATGACTAAAGCTTTGAAGTTGGCTATCAGTGATTATTTTTGTAGTATGGATGTCGTGCGTATTTATGCGAACGTCTATGCAAGTAATCCTGCTTCAATGCGGGTTTTGGAGAAGACAGGTTTTCGTAAATGCGGAATACATAAGAATGCTTGTTTCAAAAACGGAAAGTTTGTTGACTGCCATTATTATGAACTGCTTAAAGAAAACTTTGTGTAATTGTTTTTGACAAATAAGTTTATGGACAAATCACTAAATTGCATAATCCGTCCGTTACGGTCTGACGAGACTTTTTTGCTCAAGGACTTCCTTTACGAAGCTATTTTCGTTCCCGGAGGTGTCGAACCTCCGTCACGTGAGGTTATAGACCTGCCCGAATTGAGGGTATATGTAGAAGGCTTTGGGGAAAAGAAGGACGACCATTGCTTGGTTGCTGAATGTGGAGGAAAGGTCGTAGGTGCCGTTTGGTGTAGGATCATGAACGATTATGGTCATGTGGATGATGATACCCCGTCGCTTTCAATTTCACTTTTTAAGGAGTATAGGAATAAAGGTATAGGTAGTGTGCTTATGTCCGCAATGATGGATTTGCTGAAGGAAAAGGGCTATGGCCGCGTCTCCCTATCCGTCCAGAAAGTGAATTATGCGGCCGGAATGTATCTTAAACTTGGGTTTGTGATTGTCAATGAAACAGAAGAGGAGTATGTTATGGTGAAGAAAATGACTGATGATTCGAGCAACTATGAACGTTTCTTGTCGGGCGGAAACAACAACTGCGTGTGCGGCGGGCGTTTAAATACGGATTACAAGCTGCGTAAACTAGAGGAAAAGGATGTATATGAAATGCAGGAGTTGTTCCGTTCCACAGTGCTGAATGTTAATCTTGGGGATTATACTGAAGAAGAAACGGCGGACTGGGCATCATGCGGCGACAGTGCGGAACGCTTCAAGGAACTTGTGTCGCAAAACTGTTTTGTAGGCGCTTTCAATGAAGAAGGCTGCTTGGTGGGTTATTCGTCGATGAACGCAGGCGGTTATCTTCATTCAATGTTTGTACACAAGGATTGGCAGGGAAGGGGAGTTGCCACACGCCTCCTTGCCGAGGTTGAGGATATTGCGGGGCGGTACGGCGTTGGGGAAATAACCTCGGAAGTGAGCATTACGGCGCGGCCTTTCTTTGAAAGGAAAGGTTACGAAGTGGTGACGGCGCAGAAGCGTAAGGCCAATAAGCTCGAGCTTACCAATTTTGTGATGCGCAAGTTTTTGGTGAAACGTCACTGACCGTCGCTCGTTTCAGCTATGTCTGACGACGGGCGGGAAGATGGTTCGTTGCATGATTTGTCAGCTTCGATGATTATTTAGGCGGTTTCGTACAATCAGGATAGCCGTGTAAAAATAAAAGATGTATCTTTGCGGTATGAGAAAGTTGAAGAATAACATCATTACGTGGCTATGCTTTACCATATTGACGTTTTTTCTTTACGATTTAATATGGGCTATATCCGATTTTGAATGGTTAAAGCAGGAGATAGAAGACGGCTGCGGCTCGTTGTGGGTTGACCTGTGTTATAGTGCGCTGTTTGCTTTTTACAGCATTTGCGTAAGCAGTTTTATTGTTAAGTATAAATTGCTGAGAAGGATAAAACGCCGGCGTGCAATGGTGTTCGGGCTGATCATGATTGTGTTCAACATGTCGTTGTCGGTCCTTCTCGAAGAGGTCATACTCGATTATTTTACAGAGCCGGTGAATGAAGGCGACCTGCTCGGTAACGCCTACTTCATGGGGCTTATATCGTCAGTGCTGTCGCTGATTTTCACTGTAGACTATTATCTCGAAATGACTATAAGGCAACGGCAGGAGAACGTCAACCTGCAAATGCAGTTGTTGCAGATGCAGCTGAATCCTCATTTCGTTTTCAACAGTCTTAGCGTGCTGGCCTGCCTGATAGATACAAATCCCAAGCAGGCCGAGAAGTACACCGTCCGCTTGTCAAAGATTTACAGGTACATCCTGGGCAACATGAATGTAGACACGGTGTCGATAAGGGAGTCGCTTGCGTTTGCCAAGGATTACATGGCCCTGCTGAAGTTGCGTTATGAGAATGTGGTCTTGGACATTCATGACTTCGAGTACCATGACAACGAGGGCATATTGTCGCTTTGCCTGCAAGTCCTGATAGAGAACGCCGTGAAGCATAATGCGCCGGGACTGTCGGAATGGCTAATGGTCAGCATCGACCGTGACGGCGACCGGCTTGTGGTGAGCAACAACCTACTGCATGCGCGGAGCGGTCCTGACAGTGCGATTGCCACGCACCGCATCGGACTGACTAACATAAAGAAGCGGTATCTCCTGATGTTCAACCGTCGTATGACCATCGAAGAGACAAGTGAGTCATTCAAAGTATATGTTCCTATTATAAAGACAGACAATGAAAAAAGTTTTAATTATTGAGGACGAGCTGCTCAGTGCGAAGAGGCTGAAGAAGATGATTCTCGATATTGACGACACGCTGGAGGTGGACGGACCGCTGCAGAGTGTGAAGGATGTGGTTGAATATATGCAGGCGCACGACGATTACGACCTTGTTTTTTCGGATATCCGTCTGCTTGACGGCGATGTCTTTATGGCTTTCCAGAAGGTGTTGCCGTCGTCGCTTGTTATATTCACGACGGCCTATGACGAGTATGCGATGCAGGCAATAAAGAGCAACGGAATAGATTATCTGCTTAAACCTATTGACGAAGACGAGCTGCGCGAGGCCATGAAAAAGGTTGGCAACCTGACTTCGAGCAATGGGAAACTTAAGTCTGTCATCGATAAGCTCGTAAGATATAAGGAACGGTTGCTTGTCTATAAGGGTGGCGACATGGTGTCGCTCCCCGTCAACGATATCCTTTATTTCTATAAGGACGGGCGCAACATGCTCGTCACTACAAGCAGCGGTGAGGCTTATTGTCTGTCGGTAACCATCCAGGAGCTTGAGTCGCAGCTCGATCCGGATAAGTTTTTCCGCCTGAACCGTCAGTATCTTGTCAACATTGCAGCCCTGAAGAAGATAAGTCCGTTTTTCAATTCGAAGCTTATCGTGCAGCTTTTTCATTGCAGCGACCGTAATATAATAGTAAGCAAGGAAAGGGCCGTACTCTTTAAGGAGTGGCTTAACAGGTAAGTTTGGCGTTAAAATTGGTGTCGGGAGTTGTCGCGGTATGTGGCAGCTCCTGTTTTTTGTGTCTTTGCAATGTGCAGGGCGCAAGTCTCCTGCCTGGCAGGTGTGCCGTAAGTTCTTGTATTTGATGCTGATTGTTTCATGCACCGTGAACGACGCTTGGTGTCTTGATTTTTCCGTTTCGCTTCATTCGCGTTTCTTTATTTTGCCTTTATGTGATATTTTTGCATCGTATTCCAATGCTGAGATGGAAAAAAGACAAGAAATGTGTAATTTTAAAAACTTAATGAAATGAAGACGATTAACAAGGTAACCAGTGAGAAGCTAAGCAGTATGACAACAGATTTATTGCAGATGCCTAAAAGATTGTTGGCGTTGGCCTGCATGGCTTGTTTAACATCAGTATGCGTATTAGCCCAGTCAAAGTTCCACGTTGACCTTGATTATAACTATAATCTTGGACTGTCCCAGAGATTTGCCGGACATACGATGAACCGTAAGGACTTCAGCATGGGTGGACATGCCCTTCAGCTCGCAGCCCGTTATGATGTTCTGCCGCAGTTGTCTGCCGGTGTTGGTGTAGGTGCGGCACGCTATACGGAGTTCGACTTCAACACGTTCCCGGTTTTCGCGACGTTGAGATACAAGCCTATAAAGAGTCTCCGCCAGGCTTACCTGTTTACGAATGTCGGCTATGCGGTAAAGATAACTGATGCAAGCACTCCAGGATTTACAGGTAAGTTGGGTATAGGATATACAGTAATGCTGGCGCGCCACTTCGGACTTAATTTCAGTGTAGCATATGATTATAAGGATTTCCGCAAGGTAGAAGCGGATATCGAGAATCCGTCGACGGGCGATTACGATGTAGCTTACAAAACCTGCAACCGCCATTCGGTATCGTTCGGCGTAGGATTTACGTTCTGAAATAAGATTGTTGTTGGGATAATAGATGAGGAAAGCCGGTAACCTTGACTACTGTGTAGTATTTGGTTACCGGCTGTATTGTTTACAGGCGGCTTTCGCCTTCGACGTATTCTTCAAGGAAAAGGTGCTCGCCGTCGAACATCACGTATGTGAACTGCCATATCCAGTCGCCTATGATCATCATGCGCGTCTTTTTCGACAGCATCAGGTCGAGTTCTATGTGGCGGTGGCCGTAGATGAAGTAGTCGATGTCCGTATGCGTCTTCATGTACTGCTTGGTGTACCTGACGAGTGCTTCCTTGTCCTCGCCTTGGTATGGAGGTTCCTTGCCGTCGGCACGTTTCAGGCGGCTGTGCTTGGCCCATGTCAGTCCGAACCACAATCCCCAGCGTGGGTGCAGCGCACTGAACATGCGCTGGCAGGTGCGGTTGTGGAACACCTTGCGTATGAAGTTGAACTTTGGGTCGTGGTCGCCAAGGCCGTCGCCGTGTGCCATATAGAATATTTTTCCGTATATCTCGGTAGTCGTCGGCTTAGTGTGGAGTATCACTCCGCATTCCTTTTCAAGGTAGTCGTATGCCCAGATGTCGTGGTTGCCGGTAAAGAAGTGCACCTCGACGCCCATGTCTGTGAGTTCGGACAGCTTGCCGAGGAAGCGCGTGTAGCCTTTTGGCACTACGTACTTGTATTCGTACCAGAAGTCGAAGATGTCGCCCAGCAGGTAGACCGCAGCCGCCTTGGTCTTTATGTCGTCGAGGAAGCGTACCAGGCGGCGCTCCTGTGTGCGTGCATGGTCGATGGCCCAAGAGCCCAGGTGGGCGTCGGACAGGATGTATATATTCTTGTGCATAATATTAGTTTTTAAGATTTAAGGACTTCGTGGAACAAGGGTGCCCCTGTCTCTTGCAGCTTTATTTCCTTGTTGGCTTTTTATTCCAACCCCAATTCCAGCTTGGCTTCGTCGCTCAACATGCTTTGGTCCCATGCCGGTTCGAACACGAGGTTGACCGTCGCCCCCTTGACGCCTTCCAGTGTGTCAACCTTTTGTCTCACGTCTTCGAGGATGAAGTCGGCCGCAGGGCAAGTCGGCGCGGTGAATGTCATGTCAATGTCGACAGTGGCGTCTTCTTTCACGTCAATCTTGTATATAAGTCCTAGGTCGTAGATGTTTACTGGTATTTCGGGGTCGTAAACGGTTTTAAGTATGTCTACTATTCTCTCTTCTATGGCTGTTTTTTCTTCTTGTGTCATTCTTTTTTGGAATTTGTTTGATACAAAGATAAGGATTTTTGCCGCAAATGCAAAAAATATTGTGCTTTTTTGAACAAACGGGCAGGCCGTCAGTTCTTAACGTCCCTGCCCGTTTGCTTGGATTGTTACTTTATCCTGTTGGTTTCAAGGAATTGCCTGAAACTGTCGTGGTATCCGTTGAAGACGTTGATGTCTACTTCTCCGTGGATGCCCTGCACTCGCCCGTCGGGGCATAGCTGCCAGAAAACGAGTCTCACTTCGGGCTTGTATTCGCCGTAACGGGCTATCCAAACCTGGTAGTTCTTCATGATGTCGGGCGCAGACGGCAGGTATTTGTTGACGAACTGCTGGCTGACGTATAATATCGGACGTATGCCCGTGCGTTTCTCCACGATGTTGAGCCAAGTGCGTATCCTGCTGAACATGGCGTCAGCACCGCCCATCTTCCTGATCTGGGAGTTAGTTGGTTCTACGTCGAGCACGGGCGGAAAGTCGCCTTTGCAGAACTTCGAGTATTTCAAGAAGTAGTTTGCCTGTTTGGATGCCGGCGAAGTGGGCGAGAAGAAGTGGTACGCGCCGCATGGTATGCCGTGGCTGCGCGCCTGGCGGTAGTCGGCCAGGTAGTAAGGATTGCGGACGCTTGCTCCCTCGGTCGACTTTATGTAGATGAACGACACGGGATAGTCAACCTTGCCGCTTACCTTCTTGCGGCTTATGCTGCCTAGGTTGGTGATGCGCAGTTTGCTCCAGTTTATCGAGTATTTCTTTTTCCCTTTGCCGTGCTGGTAGCGCGAAATGTCGATGCCGTATATGCGTTCGGCTGTATAGGTCATCCGCTCGCCCCGGTATTTGTCGTCTTTCCATTCGCCGACTTTTGTCTTGCCGGTGGCGTCGATGCCACAGCCGAAGCCGTTACGCTTACCCTTGCTCCATGCTCCGTCGTAGTAGCTGCCGTCGCGCCCTGTGTAAATGCCGTGTCCGTCGGGTGAGTATCCGGCGTTAAACTCTCCGGTGTATGTCCCGTCACAGTAGCTTACCGTGCCTTTTACTATGCTGTCACTTCTCCACTTGGCTTTCACGGTGCGTCCGAGCGAGTCGGTGGTTGTTCCGTATCCGTGCCTTTTACCGTTGCGCCATTGTCCGCTGTATATGATGCTGTCATTGTAAGTCAGCACGCCGTAGCCGTTGTAGGTTCCGTTGGCCAGCTCGCCCTGGTAGCGGTATCCGTTTTTTATGGCGACACCTGTCCCTTCAGATGGATGGCTGCTGCAAGCCGACAGCAGCGCCAATAGTATGATTAATGTTGATGCGATAACCGATTTTTTCATGGCATCAGTTTTTTTAGTCCGAAACCTACGGATGTCGGCCTTATTATTTTCCCGTTGACACTTATGCCTGCAAACTGGCCGTTACGGCTGAACACGGCCGCGCCGTCGGGCGCAAGAAGCAGAGGCAAGTCGTGTTCTGACCCGTTCTTGGCGCAGCCTGCGAACACCTTCGGCTTTTTGCCTTCGGGTGTGAATCCGTATTGGGCGCAGCCTGGTATTGCTGCAGCATAGATGCTGTCGCCTGCTGCTGGCGACGGAGTGAGCCATTGGTGCATGTATATAGCCGTGGCGTTTTCGGATTTTTCCTTGTTTGCTGTCTGCAACAAGCGCAGGGGCGATGTTTTTTTGGTTGTGATAATGCGGCATGGCGTACGCTCAATGCTGTCTGTCGTCTCGTCATTACATAACAATGTGTATTTTGTCACAAGTCTCATCTCGACCCTTTTGCTTTTTGCTATTGATTTGAGTTTCGCGCACAAGGCTTCGGCAGACTCCTTTTGTTGTCGTATTGCCTTTGCGTAATCGGCCATTATGTTGTATCCGTCGTCGTTGACGTTGTGCACCTTCATGTAATAGTCGGTCTCTTCGATTTTCCGATTAAGTTGTTTTATTTCGGCAGACAACTTGCGTACGGTTCTTTCGATTATGTTTGTCATGTCCTTATTGGCTGCCGCTATGCTTTTTTCCGCAATGCTGTCCTTGTTGACGGTCAGCAGGAGTCCGGGGCAATAAGGGAATAATGGGTACTTGTTGACCCAACAGCATGTCGAGTATTTTGTTGTAACGACTTCCAGACCGGCTTTGATGCTCATGTTCTCAGGCATGCAACTGTCGCCGAGATTCTTGAACCATAGCACGGGTTTGCCGCCGGCACATATCTGATAGTACGACTCGCATTCAACCAGAGCCACGCTGTTTTCCATCTGCCTTGTTGAAAGCGGCAGGAACGTGGCAGCGTATATAACGAATACAATCGCCGCCAAGACAATTGGTAGCGATTGTAAGATTATGCGTAAAGTGGATTTCTTATTGTCAGTCAATTTCTTCATCAGCTTCATATCCGCCCATTTCTCGTATGGCATTCTTCAGCATTGTGTATTGTTGGAACAAGTCATGCACGGGCTCGTGTTCGTCGTCGTGCATCGGGCTCTTCAGGTAGAATGACAGCCAAGTCTGTATTCCGCTCTTGCCGGCACGTAATGCGAGGTCGCCCAGGAGTGCGAGGTCGAGCAGCAGCGGCGCAGCCAGTATAGAGTCCTTGCACAGGAAGTCAACCTTTATCTGCATCGGATAGCCCATCCAGCCGAATATGTCGATGTTGTCCCAGCCTTCCTTGTCGTCGTTGCGCGGCGGGTAATAGTTGATGCGGACTTTGTGGAATATGTCGCCGTAAAGGTCGGGATATTCGTCCTTTTTCAGTATAGTGTCGATAACGCCGAGCTTGCTGACCTCCTTGGTCTTGAAGTTCTCGGGCACATCGAGCACGAGGCCGTCGCGGTTGCCGAGGATGTTTGTCGAGAACCAGCCGCTTACGCCGAGCATGCGGGTGCGGAACGCCGTTGACAGTACGGTCTTCATCATGGTCTGTCCGGTCTTGAAGTCTTTGCCGGCAATAGGTGTGCCGGTCTTTTCTGCGTATTGCCACATAGCCGGAATGTCGAGGCATGTGTTAGGCGCGCCCATTATGAACGGGGCTCCTTCGCTCATGGCGGCATATGCGTAGCACATTGACGGTGAAATGTGTTGGCGGTCGTCTGCCTTCATTGCGGCCTCAAACGCCGTTAAGTCGTCGTGTACGTTCTTGTCTCGCGGTATGTATATTTCGGTTGAGGCCGCCCATATTACTACGATACGGCTGCAACAGTTCTTCTCCTTGAAGTTGCGTATGTCTTCGCGGGCCTGTTCCATTAACTGCCAGCGTGTCAGCGTTGTGTCCTTTGTCCATGTGCCGTCGATGGCTTTTACATAGTCCTGGTCGTATATGCCGCGCATGGGAACTATTTTTTCAAGCTCCTCTTTTACGGGGTATATGTCCCTGTCTTTTAACACCTCGGCGTGCATCGCACTTTCAAAGGCGTTGTCCGGCAGTATGTCCCATGCTCCGAACACGATGTCGTCAAGCGCCGGCATCGGCACAATCTCCGATACATGCTTGTATTCGGCCTTGTCACCTCTGCCCACGCGTATTTTTGCCATTTGTGTTATTGAACCTATCGGTTTGCCCATTCCCTTGCGTATCATCAATACGCCGGTTATGAATGTAGAGCTTACGGCACCCAAGCCTACGCATAGAATGCCCAACTTGCCTTCAGAAGGTTTTACACTGTTTTTGTCCATATCATTAATAGTATTTCATGTCCGTGATAATGCCTGTCTGGTTGGAATTGCAGGAATTTATCGTGCGAAAGTACAAAAAAACATCCATAGATGTATTTGTTTTGTTTGTTTTTTCTTGGGAGTGAAGCAAAAAAGTATATTTTGTAGGAAAATAACAACATGATTTCTACTTTTTCTTTTGTATTTTTGCATGTGTTATGTTTTCATGTGTTTAAAAGCAAGTTTGTTTATCCCTTATATATTAATAATGTATGGTAAAGTTTGATTTTGATGAAATAGTCGACCGTCGCAATACAGGAAGCGAGAAATGGGACGGAGGTAATGTTGAAGGAGTATTGCCCATGTGGGTTGCCGACATGGATTTCCGTACTGCGCCGTGCGTAATAGAGGCTTTGCGCAGCAGGGTAGGGCATGGCGTATTCGGTTACGAGCATGTGCCCGACTCGTATTATGATGCGCTCGTCGGTTGGTTCAGCCGTCGTCACGGATGGCTCATGAAGCGCGAATGGGTAATATATACAAGCGGCGTAGTGCCGGCCGTTTCGGCTATAATTAAGGCAATGACGTCGCCCGGCGACAAGGTGCTTGTGCAGACGCCCGTGTATAATTGTTTCTTTTCTTCAATAAGGAACAACGGCTGCCTGCTTGAAGACAACAGGCTCGTTTACGCCGATGGCACTTACACCATAGATTTCGAGGACTTTGAACGGAAGGCAGCCGACCCCTCTGTCAAGGTGTTCTTGCTTTGCAATCCGCACAACCCAGCCGGCAGGGTGTGGACCAGTGACGAGCTGCGGCGCATGGGTGATATATGCCTGAAACACAATGTGTTCGTAATCTCCGACGAAATTCACTGCGACCTCGTCATGCCTGGCTACAAGTACACGCCGTTTGCATCGCTTTCCGAAGAATTCCTTATGAATTCGGCTACGTGTACCGCCCCGACAAAGACATTCAACATTGCCGGCCTTCAGATAGCCAACATCACTGCCGCCGACGATAGCGTGCGACGCCGCATAGACAAGGCTATCAACATCAACGAGGTATGCGACGTCGGCGTCTTCGGCGTTACCGCACTTACGGCCGCATACACCGGCGGCGAGGAGTGGCTCGACCAGCTAATATGCTATATTAAAGGCAATTACGACAGCCTTAGGGATTTCCTCGCGTCAAATATTCCGCAAATTCAGGCAGTCAGGCTCGAGGGTACGTATCTCGTGTGGCTCGATTGCTCGGTCCTGGGCAAATCGTCTGAAACCATAACCGGCGAGCTGCTCTCTCAAAAAAAACTGTGGCTTAACAGTGCAGGCATGTACGGCGAGCATGAACGTCCGTTCGTAAGGATGAATATAGCCTGCCCGCGGTCGGTCATGCTGAAAGGCTTGCAACTTCTAGCCGACTACGTGAAAGATGTGTTGAGACAATAGCTGCATGGCTGCATCCGGCCGTGCGTTTTCATGCTTTGCGGTGCATTGTTGGAGGCAGGCTCGGCCGCTTATGGCTGTATTCATGTCAGACGGTTTGCAAAAGATGGCATTTTGCGTCATGAAAGGTAACCTTTTACTCGATGAAAGGTTACCTTTTGCGTTATAAAAGGCAGCCTTTTACAAAATGGCTCTTATTTTTCCTCTTTTTTATGTGGCATTGCAAATGTTCTTGATATTGCATTGCCAGTTATTATAATAATGTAATTATGACACTAATTAAGCCTTTAATTGTAAACAACTGTTAAAAACAGGGTATTTTTGAAACTTTTTCCCGATAAAGTTTGGATGATTGGATAAAAGGCAGTACTTTTGCATCCGCTTTTCAGGGGTTGCCCCTGAGCAAGCAAAAGTTCTTTGAAAGATTGACACAGACGAGGAGAGCAGCGGGGCTTTCGTTCAACTAAGGTTCGGAAGCCTTGAAAGTACAAGTTAAAAAAAAGAAATTCTTACAGTGTAGAGTTTGATCCTGGCTCAGGATGAACGCTAGCTACAGGCTTAACACATGCAAGTCGCGGGGCAGCATGAAGGATGCTTGCATCCTTTGATGGCGACCGGCGCACGGGTGAGTAACGCGTATCCAACCTGCCCCTTTCCCCGGCACAGCCCGTAGAAATGCGGATTAATGCCGGATGCGGTCGTGTGACGGCATCAGAGCACGACGAAAGGAGCGATCCGGAAAGGGATGGGGATGCGTCCGATTAGCTTGACGGCGGGGTAACGGCCCACCGTGGCGACGATCGGTAGGGGCCCTGAGAGGGGAATCCCCCACATTGGGACTGAGACACGGCCCAAACTCCTACGGGAGGCAGCAGTGAGGAATATTGGTCAATGGGCGGAAGCCTGAACCAGCCAAGTAGCGTGAGGGACGACGGCCCTATGGGTTGTAAACCTCTTTTGTACGGGGATAAAGTGTGGGACGTGTCCCATATTGCAGGTACCGTACGAATAAGGACCGGCTAATTCCGTGCCAGCAGCCGCGGTAATACGGAAGGTCCGGGCGTTATCCGGATTCATTGGGTTTAAAGGGAGCGCAGGCCGCCTTTTAAGCGTGCCGTGAAATGCCGTGGCTCAACCATGGCACTGCGGCGCGAACTGGAGGGCTTGAGTGCGCGGAAGGCAGGCGGAACTCGTGGTGTAGCGGTGAAATGCTTAGATATCACGAAGAACTCCGATTGCGAAGGCAGCCTGCTAAGCTGCAACTGACATTGAGGCTCGAAAGTGTGGGTATCAAACAGGATTAGATACCCTGGTAGTCCACACGGTAAACGATGAATACTCGCTGTTTGCGATATACGGCAAGCGGCCAAGCGAAAGCGTTAAGTATTCCACCTGGGGAGTACGCCGGCAACGGTGAAACTCAAAGGAATTGACGGGGGCCCGCACAAGCGGAGGAACATGTGGTTTAA
>ENA-OZDX01000189-OZDX01000189.1-human-gut-metagenome-genome-assembly--contig:-NODE-189-length-40941-cov-9.254244_pt1 | contig 40941 bp, 36 predicted proteins | sample MGYA00245062_ERZ653597 | MGnify/ENA primary metagenome ERZ653597 (study PRJEB26926, sample SAMN06165186) | human gut metagenome | biome: ENVO:00009003; feature: ENVO:2100002; material: ENVO:00002003...
GACATCATTGATAAAAGCAGGCTTATTGCATAAGGTGATTATACCGAACTGACGTCTTACTTATATTTTGGAGTCAATGACCCGTTACCAACAGCTGGATCTGTCACGCTATGACGGGGCACTGATCTTCTTGCGTATTCCAAGTAGCATACCATTGAAGGAGTCTGTATGGGTGGCTTTCGAACAAGGTGTCAGGGAAAGGCTGGGATATGCCGACATTCGTTTCGGAAGCATTACGCGGGAGGCAGACACGCCGGAGGTGGCGGTCACGCTGTTGTTAAACAAAAGCAAAGTTGACTGACGGAGGAGGCAGGGCTTGCATACGTTGTGCATAAAATTTTTCTTTGTCCTCAATCCGGCATCATGCATGATGCCGGATTGGATTATCGTTGTACTCAGCAAAGGAAAGATATGCGTTTAACTTCATAAAAGGAATCAGTATGTATTACAAAGGTGAGGAGAAGGGCTTCGATGGATTTTATCGGGAAGGTGGCAGGAACTTGTAGACTTCAGGAATGAGTTTTTGTATTTCACTCACCAGACTGTCAGCCAAGCTCTCTATGTTGTTTCCTGGTGCCAAGTTGTCAAAGTCCTTCACACCTAACCAAACTGGCGTATTTGCATAATTTACCTTATCAAAGCATTCGAGCAATTCTCTCACGTGTGGCATTTGGATTTGGTCAATGTCTTTTTCTCCTTTATAATTTTTGGGGCGTATCGCTATGCAGTGGGTGGTTGAGTTGTTGGCTATGGTCAGTTGCAGGCCATTGCACAAGTCGTAGCGACTGATTTTTTTTGCGCGGATCTCATAGCAGGGATATGGCAGGCTTTGCATACGGGCAACGAGGGCATCGAACAGACTGGCCGTTTCTTCTTTCGATAATCCTTTTGTGTTTCTGCGTTGCTTTATGCTTTGAAGCAAGTCCAGACAGGCGTCAGCTATGATATTTTCGCACCGATACGTCTGTGTGACAACCATTCTCATCAGTTCGCGTTCTTCGCGGGATAAATATGCCGCCGGGTGAGGTATGCCGCAACAGGGAATGCCGTCCAAGTGTCCGGTAAAAATGTTCCCCAAGGAAGCGAAAGTCTGTGAATATTCAAGTAACCGACCTGTAGCATTACATAGTGTTTTAAGGGTCTTAAGCAGAGATTTTCCACTCAATACCACTATCATCTGAGGACGTGTTATTTCGATAAGTTCCAGCGTGTAGGACATTGTTTCTGCCAACAGCTTCGGTAATAAATTCTTTGCATTCGGCGTAGCAAAGAATGTGGCGTTTGTAACAATAAAGTCAGCTTCATTATCTAACGGATGGGGATTGGCATCGAACAATCGATATATCCTTTGCCAATAGAGCCAATCAAACCTGTTGTTCCATGATGGATTGCCTTTCAATAAGTGTATACCATCCATCGGCTTTCCGCCAAGTTGCCAATATTCGTTTTCGCATTGTTTTCTATATGTTCCTCCCGAACCTGGATTTATCCCCATTACAAATACATGCGGAGAATCATTTATTTTTGTGAGGTCAGACTGGGTATAAAACGCTGGAGCATCATCGCCCTGCGCACGTGCAATTCTGTCATAAGCCTCGGCTGTTTTGTCAGCCCATGCGTTTAATTGAGTATTCATTTTTCATATTGGGTTTATTGGATTTAATCGATTACAAATATAGCTCTTTATGGTCAACCTTCCTAATTAGTCCTTCTCTTTTTTATCCCGCCTTAAAATTATATACCGACTTTATGATTGGATAAATAGCCAAGTATCCTATAATACTTCGGCAAATAAGCAATAATGCCATACCAAGCATACTATAAAGAGGCTACCTTCCCTAATCAGCCTTGTGGGGTAGCCTCTTCATGAAATAATCAATTGCATTAGGAGAGTATTTGTATTTTCAGCCGCTTTGCTTCATCTTCAACCAACTTATACCACAAACGGGAGTTTTGCAAGGAAGAAGCGGGAATGCGGTCTTGATACTTTTCAAGAAATTCTGCACTGTACAAGCCTTCTCTGCCGTAGCAATCAATGATTTCATTCCAGTCCCAGTAGTCGGCAAACTGCTCCAAAAGTTCCGGAGTCAGTATCAGATCGGAGTTACGGGATAATTCCCGCCAGTTCCAATAGTTCTTGTACTTCTCCAAGTTTTCTGCCGTGAACAGGTGTTCGTTGTTCGACCCGGAGAGTTCTTCCCAGTCAATCCTGTTCTTGAATTTCTCAAGCATGGAGACACTCCAAAGAATGGTACGGTTGCCGGAAATCGTTTTCCATTCCACCTTGTCCTTGTATTTTTCCAACAGTTGCTCGTTCCAAGCAAAGTCGCCCGAAAGTTCCTTCCAAGCGGCATCTTCCAATACTTTCGCCATAAAATCGTTGCTTAAATTCTTTGTTACCATAATACTTTAATGTTTAGAAGTTTATCATTAATTCTGCTGCAAAGTAAAGAGCGTTAAATGCCAAAATGCGGCATATCATAAAAGAAATACAGGAAAAAGAGAAAAAATTAAGATTGAGCTACGATTTGGCACAAGTAAATGCGTAACTTTGTGGCATAACCATAAAATGACAGCAATATGGCAGCAAATCTTTTTGGACGATACGTATGGCTGATGGACATCTTGCGCAGATACAAACGGCTGACGTTTCAGGAAATCAACGAGCTTTGGCAGGAAAGCGGATTGGGCTATGGCGAGGAACTGCCTTTGAAGACCTTTCATAACCACAAAAAAGCCATCAAAGACATCTTCGATGTATATATAGAGTGCGACCGAAAGGACGGATACCGTTATTACATTGACGAGCCGGAACGCATAGAGGGTAACAACCTGCGCAGCTGGCTCATCAGTTCATACGCTACGCTGAATCAAATCCAAGCGGACAATAAGCTGGAAGACCGGATTATCTTTGAGGAAATCCCTTCGGGGCAGACTTGGCTGACCTGCATTGCGGATGCCATGCGGCGTAACCATGTGTTGAGCATTACGCACCAAGGCTTCGGCAAGCCTGATCCCAGCACATTCGACATTGAGCCTTACTTCCTGAAAGTTGTGAAACGCCGTTGGTATGTGGTGGCGCGCAGTCCTTATTACTCCGAGCGGAATAAAGAACAAGGTGTCAAGCCAAGTGATGTGTATCTGGTGTACGCCCTCGACCGTATTTCAGACATTCAAGATACAGGACGGACGTTCAAGATGAAAAAGAACTTCGATGTACACAGCTATTTCGAAGGCTGTTGTGGCGTAATCACTTCTAACGAATCGTCTCAAAAGATTGTTCTTCGGGCATACAATGGTTTTGCAGACTATCTGCGCACATTGCCCTTGCACGAATCACAACGTGAAATTGGTAGTGATGACGAATCGACTCTTTTTGAATACCACCTGAAACCGACTTTCGACTTCTACCAACTGGTGCTTGCCCAAGGCGACCAAGTGGAAGTGTTGGAGCCGGAACCCGTGCGTGACGAGATGCGCAACTTCGCCCAAAACATGTTGGACTATTATACAGAGAAAAAGGAGGGCAAGCCATGCAAGGAATAAACTTCATAGCCATAGATTTTGAGACAGCCACGGGCAAACGTGCCTCCATTTGTGAAGCCGGCATCTGTGTGGTACGCGACGGAAAGATTGTGGAAACCCGCTCGTGGCTCGTCCGTCCGCAAGGCAATATGTACAGTTATTGGAACATGCAGATTCACGGCATCCGACCGAATGATACCGTCAATTCACCGGAATTCCCGGAAATATGGGCTGAAATCAGCAAATACCTTAAAGACATTCCCATACTTGTGGCTCACAATGCCGCTTTCGATGTCGGTTGCATCCGTCATTCATTGGAACTATACGGTATGGAGAAGCCTGACATTACTTATTATTGCTCCCTGCGTGCCGCCCGCAAGCTCTATGACTTCGGTTGCAATAGTCTGGATTACCTTTGCGACCAGTTCAAGATACCTTATGGACAGCACCACCGGGCAGGCGATGATGCGGAGATGTGTGCACGGTTGTTTCTTACAGAACTAGAGGATGCAGGATGTGGTTTGGAAGAAATGAATTATTGTAATGGAATATTATAAAAAAACTATACATAAATTATGGCTAACAATGAATATGATGTATTACATCTGAAATCTTTTTCAGAATTAATTGGAAAGATTTTTTTAATTCCTTACCTACAGCGAGGTTATAAATGGACTGCATTGAATGTAGAGGAACTGCTAAATGACTTACGGGAATTTAATGAATGTAAAAATGCATCTAAGAGAGTGTATTGCCTTCAACCTTTGGCTGTGGTCTCATTAGAAAAAAACATGTATTATGTCCTTGACGGGCAACAAAGGCTTACTACTCTATATCTTTTATATCTTTATTTAAATGGGCAGCCGCCTTATACATTTGAATATGAACGAGACATTGAAGATAACCCACAAATGTCAAGAAGCGAGTATATCAAGAATATAGCATCTATCAATAATGATATGGCTAACGCAAATATAGATTTTTATTACATTTATAATGCATATCATCACATTTCCGCCGTATTTAATCAATGGGTAAAGAATTCGTGCGACAGTGACAATATAGAGGATATGAAAGATAAGCTCAATACAATTAAACAATCATTCAGAGAATTGCTCGGACGTAAAAGATATGAAAAGTCAATACAAGTAATTTGGTATGAGGTAACTTCTAGTAAACAATATGATGTGTTTAGAAATCTAAACAGCGGAAAAATTCATCTGACAAATACTGATCTTATTAAAGCACTATTACTCAATAGGGAAAATGGTTTGCCTAAACTGGAAAGATTAGAGGCTGCTGCTATTTTTGAAAGGATGGAACGTGAATTGCAGAATGACCATTTCTGGTATATGATCAATGCTAAAGACTTACGTGAAGGACAGACACGAATGGACTTCCTTTTCAATCTTGTTGCAGGGTGTAAACAAAGTGATTACGACATTGATGCACGATGGTCGTTCAGAAACTATTTTTCAAAACCTGAAAAGGGGACTTTGCAGGAAAAATGGAAAGCCGTGCGACATACTTTCTTAAGACTAAAGGACATGTACGATGATGTCTATAGCTATCACTATATTGGTTTCCTTACATACAATTTTAACAATAATCCAATTAATAGCATAAAGGAATTGCTCAAACTAAATAGAGAGCAGACACATTCTCAATTCATCAATAAACTTAAAATAAGAATCAAGAACATTCTGAACAACAAAAACCATAAGACCATTGATGATTACAGTTATGACAAAAGTGATAAAAAATCTTTGCGCTTGCTGTTCTTGATGCACAACATTGAAACAATACTTCACCGTTTTGAGCAGCTTCATAGCAATAAACAGTTAGGTATAGAAAAAGAATATGAGCGATTCCCATTCGAACTTCTACATAAACAATCATGGGATATCGAACATATCTCTTCGAACACTTATTCAGATTTCAAAAATCCAGTAGACAGAAAGGATTGGTTAGCGAGTATTAAACAGGACTTGGGAGATGACTATCCTACCGAAGATTCCATCAAGAAACTGGAGCAAAAGTATCAAAATAGCAATAAACATGAAGATTTCAATAATTTGTATTCTGCCATTATGCGTTACTGTGACAAAATAACAAAAGACTCTATTAAAGATGATGCTCCTGACGGAAAGAATAAAATGCAAATAGGAAATCTCACACTGTTGGATAGCCATACCAATCGAAGTTACCACAATGCACTATTCCCTAGAAAACGAAGATATATAATCATAGCCGATGGGTTAATGGATAAAAACGATAAGTCAGAGGAATCAATTCAACAGCTCTATGTACCGCCTTGTACACGACAAGTGTTTACCAAAGCATACAACAGGACAGCAAAACCGACACTAAATGCTTGGACACAAAAAGATGCAAACTTTTATGTGAAAGACATGAAACAGAAACTGCATTATTATTTTGATGACAATAAGGAGGAACAACAATGAACTTTCTACAATCATTTAATGAAAAGACCATACTTATACCTCTATTGCAACGTGATTATGTGCAAGGAGGCCGAAAAGATGTAATTGAACCATTCATGGATTCACTTCTTAAGAAAGAATGTGATTTGAACTATATCTATGGATATGAAGAAGATGGATGTTTTGTACCTATAGATGGACAGCAACGACTTACAACCCTTTGGTTGCTTTACTTGTATCTATTTGCACGGAAACAACGTAAAAGAGAATTTAATATCAGAATGAAATTCGCATCAAGAGAATATGCAGAAGATTTTTGTGAAAGATTGTCTGAAAACTTAGAAAAACTTCTCAACAAAGTAGATGATAGGATTGAGATAGATAAGGTTATTATAGACCAAAACTGGTTTATTCGTTCATGGCTTAACAATACTAGTGTCAAGAATATATTAAGCACAATTAAGATAATCCACAAAAAAATCTGCAAAGAAGATTTTCCTTTTATATGGAATGATTTGGTAGAATCAGCTGTCCCAAGTATTACTTTCGCATTTCTTCAAATGAATGAAAACAATGGATTGGATGACGATATTTACATAAAAATGAATGGACGGGGAAGAAAACTATCTGCCTTTGAAAACCTAAAATCTTTCATGGATGAACATATATCCAGTTATCAGTTCGCAAGTGATTGGAAAAGAAACATGGACAACATGTGGACCGATATGTTTTGGATTAATAGAAATCACCAACAAGAGCATCCTGAAGAAATAGACGATGAGCAACTGTATTGTCTATACAACCTTCTCATTCTTTATCATATCAACAAAGACGAACTATCTACAGCGGTGACATGTATAAAAGATGAAAAAAGACATCTATATGAAGACCTGCTATCTTTTTTAGACAAAAACGAAAAAACAGAAATAGATGATGTTATAAAAAGCATTATTGTTAGATTGCAAAAAGCGGGCAACTTCCCGTTAGTATGGCTTGAACGTCTCCATTTGCTATCTGACGGTTTTTATAATTTCGCTTATCACAAGCTCAATGCTTTGGCTTCTTTGTCTTCTGAACGGAATCAGTTAGAGCTTTATATAGGAGCTACTTCCGCGGAAAAAACGACTATGATCTATCAATTATGTATGTCTGAAAACTCGTTTGACAGAACGTTCCCTTTGATGTATGCTTTATTGTGCTATAGAAAAGGAGTAACATCTTTGTTTGATTGGATGAGAACGATGCGCAATCTTATTCTCAATACAGAAATAAATGATGACAAACTACCTACGATTATGCAAGCGATAGATAAAATGGCTATACTATGCAAAGAGCAGGGAATATACGAAATTTTACAATTGGAAGATACTAAATCCGTCTTGCAAGTATTCAATCAAGAACAAGAAAAGAAGAAATAATAAAATCTACAGCCCTTGAATACTATGAACAGATGATCAAATTGGAAAATGGGCGATTCTTCAGAGGTTGTATTAATATATTATTCCGTTTATTGTCATGTAATGAGCAGACTGATTATGACACAATGACGCTTGAGAATGTAATATCTTATTCCTCCATTTTACTTGAAATATTCAATGGTAGTGATAAAGGTATATCAAATAAATTCGACGATGATAAATTTCTATTGCGCCGTGCACTCATGTCATGCAAACCATATCGCTTTGGAAAAGAGAGAAACGCATGCTGGTCATTTAACGATGGCATAAATGAATGGAGGGAGTATATCAACAGCAACAGGTCTGATATTAGAGCTTTTCAATTTCTATTAAAGGAATTACTCGTTCCTGCATTCAAATCAGGCGAAGACATCTACACAACATTGAAAAAATATGTAGAGAACATCTCTAAGAGATTTGAAGGGTGTATCAAAGAAGAAGACGAAAACTCTTATCGATATCATTTTATTCGTTATCCCTATATTTGGAAATATATGACCACAAAACGATGTAAATGGAAAGAAAATAATTACGACATTGAGCTTAAAGCATCTAACAGCAATAACAGCAATCGAATGGAGTTGCGCACAATGTCATTATATTTGGATTATGTAGATGAACAGAACCTAATTTTCGATAGTAATGACTGGGAAATTGGAATATGGCCAAAGTGGAAATCGTGCTTATATTTTAATTGCAAGACATTGTCAAAAAATCGAAAAATTGCAATTGATGTTTACTTTTATGATGATAACGAAAACAGGAGTAATGAGAATTGTTATTCTTTTGATTTGTTTATTCGTCCCACTCATTCTGACCCAATAAACGAAGAAGAAAAGAAAAGTTTTGCTTATGAGGACTACAAACAGAACATAGACTTATTTTCATCTCTTATTCCACAACAAATGAATCTATTTAAGCGAAAAGATGATGGTCGCTTGCATAGTAATAGGGTTTATGCCCGGCAAGAACTGAAAACGGTGCTGCGGGCAATTATGAATGAAATCAGTATTAATTTAAAGAAATAGTAAATCTTGAAATGTTTAACATCCTCCATCTCTCCGACACCCACAGTCAACATCGGCGGCTCATAGAGCTGCCCGATGCTGACATCCTTATACATTCAGGGGATTTCACCATGAATGGAAGTGAGCAAGAAGCCATTGATTTTATGAACTGGTTTTGCGACCTCCCTTATTCCTACAAAATTTTTATCTGTGGCAATCACGATGCCTGCCTATATGGAGCCAAGATAGACGGGTTGGATAAGAATGTGTATTACCTATGCAATTCCGGCGTAACAATTGATGGCATTAAGTTCTATGGGGTTCCCATGTTCATGGAAGATTGTATTTCCGAACGTCAGCGCCGTAACTATGCTACCATACCTGCCGACACAGATATATTGATAACCCATTGTCCGCCCTATGGTATTCTTGATTTTGACGATGGGATAAACTATGGTTCGACAGAACTTTTAGCGAGAGTAGAAGAAATAAAGCCTCGTTTGCATCTGTTTGGCCATATCCATAAACAGCACGGCGTAAAGGAAAATGGTTCAACTATTTTCTCAAATGGCGCGATCATGAATGGAGATTACACGAAATTCAACCGTCCGAACCTGATTGAAATCTAATGAAAGTATTGATTATTCAGAAAGGGGTATTTAAAGAAATGGCGGCGAAGTTCAGACGCTTTTCCGAACTTTGCTTTTTAATTTGCTAACAAGGTAAAGACCGGGCCATAGTAGAGGTGAAAAACAGCCCTATTGGATGGCATCGCACATGACACTTCACGCGACACAATATACAACCAACCCTAATGCCATCGTATAAACGAACAAAAATATCATCAAAACTTTCATCCAAAAGTCAGAGAACCAAACGCCTTCATTTCGCCTAAGGATTTTGCGCATATTGGATTCATGTTCCGTTAACATTTTCGTCTGTTCGGAACGATGATTTTCCAATAGGGTTTTCCATGTCTCAATGGCTTGGTTTAAGAGTTGTTGAAGCTGGGCAAGATGCTCGGATTTTATCGTAGCCTTGAACTGTGTGTCTCGTTCTGCTTTTACAATCGCATTACAGATGCCGTTAATAATATTGTCAGAACTATCAATCGCAGTCTTTAATATCATTGCAGCATCACGCTCAGCTTTAATAGCATCTTGAAGGTCTTGATGGATTTTTACCAATGCATCCTTTGCTTCACGCACTTCAGCAAGTCGCTTGTCGGCATCCTGCTTTTCAGCCTCTATCTCATGGCTAATTTCAGCCTGTTTCAACATATCATCAACATTTATTGATGGAGTGATTCTTGATTTGCCAATTCCCATGATTTCTGTCTTTTAATGATTCGTTTATCTGTGAAGTTCTTTCCTGCGTTTGCACATATTGTTTGCCATTCGTGCGCAGCGGTGTGCCCATTCAAGTTCATCTTCGTCTTTGTCCCGTCCCCAGCCACTAGTGTCATAACCGCCACCGCCACTTGAAGCCGCCATACTTGTAGCAGCCTCCAAATATCCGGCAAAGAGCAAAAGGGCTGTGTGTTGTATCTCCTCAATCTTAGCCAACGGATGGGCTTCCTCCAAAGAACAATTCTGCCGAATGATAGTATCAGCGGCTTCGGATACCTCGATATGGAAACTGTGATATTCGTCTGTCGCTATATCGTAATGCTTCATAATAGGCTGCGAAGCAGTCGAAGGTTGTATAACAGGAGTCGTATCTGCTGTCCGTATTTGTTGGGGAACAGGCTTTGTCGGCTCGGATTTCCTTTCCTGCGGATGTAGTTTTGCCCAAGTAGCCTCAATCTTTGATGGAGTCAGGTTTCGCCCGATACCCAACACGGATGATTTATAAATGGAGTTGCCACGCTTGATAGAATAGCCATAAATTCCGCCACCGTCTTTTTTTTGCAGGTGCACTTTATAGCCCCGTTTCACCAGTTCCATTTCATACCTCTGCCAACTGAATTCATCCATCGTGCGGAGTATCTCCATGCAACTGTCTGAGATTTCTTGTCTGTGACGTATGCCTATTTCTTCAGATTGTACCCAGCCTCGTCTCTCGTTGATGATGTTCGCAGCCATGACAGCCCTCTCGCCAATCTTATGACTGTCATTGATTTTTCCGTCCATGTCCACACGGTTGGCATCAATGTGCAGATGGAGAATGCCACTTTTGGAATCACGATGCAGGGCGACTATGTATTGAGAACCTTTGAGGTTGGCCTGCTTTGAAGAAGCCCGCTTGGTCTTGCCAGAGAGATCAATGGAATCAAATACGCGGATGAACTCATTTGACAAACGTTCCCAATCATCCATCATCCAGTTCCGGCTTTCTTCCTCGGATGGGGAAATTTCAATTCTTATCACATTCCTGCCAAGCGGTCTGCCCTTATTGATGTTCTCTGAAAACTTTTTCTGTACGAGCATCATCCGTCCATACATCGCTTCCGGCGAAATATCATCGGGCAAGAAGTTAGCTTTGACTATATCCGCTTTCTCCTTGTTAACGGAATATCTTATGGCATTTGCGCCATGCGATATGGTAGAAGCTTTTGCTATCATAACGGGTAAGGGAATTTATTCAGTAAGATAATTTTCTATCTGGCTCCAACGATTGATAAGTTGAGTAGCGGCTCTCATCCATTGTTCTACAAATCGGGTATCGCTGAAATACATTGCCCGTTTGTCCGCTTGGATGGATTTCACGGCTGCTGCAATACGGATAAGGTCACCCCTTGCATCCGTCAAACTACACAATGCTTTCACTTCACGTTCAGACAACCGTTGCCGTGGATGTTGCCCTAAGGCGGTACGGCGCACGTAGTCGCTCATGGATAAGCCGCAGGTTTTGGCAAGTTCTGCTGCTTGGGTATATTCCTGTTCCGTCACCCTGGCTTCAAGCCGCAAGGTGCGCCTTGTAACTTTCTTCTCATTTTCTTCATCAACTTCCTTGTCAGTATTCTTTTTCTTCTTCATGCTCTGTTATGTTGTGGGTGAAACATCAATAAAAAGGGTCAGCACGGTGGGAGCTTGCGACTACCGGAATATGCCTATGTGGTACGAATAAGCGAAGCGAATTTGTGCGACATAGGAACTTCTTGCAATACTGCATACAACAGCTTCGGACACACCTCCTTTGGGGTACGCCTATATCTGATTGTTAGCCGAAACATCTCTGCCGGAGTCTTCCGTTGCCACAGTCTGTGGGGAGACTGAAACAGAAGGGAAAGAAGAAGAGAGAGGGCTGTTTGCCTTCATCTGATATAGCAGGGGTATTCTCTTTTTCATCAAGTCTGTCTTTCAGTCGGACATAGAAAGAATTGTCTATGCGGTTTCCGTCCTGCATCCATGCCGATATACATTTCAGCGTATGGATGCTTGTTCGATTACTCTGTGTAGATGTGACAATTCCTAACTGGTTCATCTTGTCAAGCACACGGGATATGGTCTTTTTGTCATAACCCAACTTGTTGGCCAAATCCACTTCAGAAAGAACGGCTTGCCCCACTTGCAAGATTGTGGAGAAACCTTTTATGGCATATTCGGTTTCTTTTAATACTGCCGCTTCAATCAGTAGGTGCAGAATTTTCATGCGGTCAATGCCGTATTTGCTTCCTGCCAGATACGCAAGCTGCTCTGACGAAAGCACTATACAATAATTCAAATCTGTTTTCATCATCTGTCTATTTGAAGATATTTTATAAATGGTACAGCCAAAAGAGAAAGTCAGCGGTGCATTCCATGTCCTCTCTCCGGCATATAATATTCCCTATCGTACGCAATATGGTCAAGTACGTCTTGCAGTCTGTCAAGCTGGCGACTATCCAATACACGGATGGCGGCGATAGTGATGTTCTGCGAGGCGATACGGCGATGTTCGCGGTTCCGCTCTGACATGCTGCCGTCCCCATCTGCATGGACGCTCCGCAGATAGTCATTCACAGCTTCGGTCTGTGTCTTGCTTGGATATGCCGCAGGGTAACGGTCTTGAATATACTCCACCATGTGGCTGACCGCGTTTGCCAGTAGCGGTTCATGTTCTTGTAACTGTTTGATAAGTTCTTCCTTTCTCATATTGTCAATTCATTTTGTCCCATGTCCCAAGCATTTCTTATAACTTTCTCTTTTATCTGTTTTTTTGTTTTCATTCTTTTTAGGGGGGGGGGAAGAGGGACAAAGGGACAGATATTCTTCTTTTCCCTTAGTTTGAGATTTAAAATGGCAGCTCCTGCTCACTTGGTAATGAAGTACAGAGTTCTTCGTTTGGTGCGTCCACTCTCACCCACGGATGCTTTGTCCGCCCGGTCTTGTCACAATAAGCAGGGTGCAAACCTTTGACCTTTTCCTGATCACTCCGTTTCCAGTTAGGAATCATGGACATCAGGCGATTGATATATTGCGAAGTGTATTTGGCTGGATTGCGTCTGACCAAATCATTAGGCATTTCTTCAATAATCTGTCGGGCGCAAACCATGTTAAGTGTGGTCATTGTTGAATTTGGCTCTGAGTATGCTCCCTTTTGATAAGCCTGTCGGATAGGGATAGTCCAACTTGCATATTGGATGGGAATCTCACGCTCCAAATACATTTCCAGATCTTCCATGATGGGGTCAACAAGAATATTGGAATGTTGCATCTGCACCTCATTGGCTTTAGTCTCCATATCAGGTGTCAAGTAAAGTTTCATTCCTTGCTGATAATAGGCGTATGCTTCTGCCCAAAGTTGAGGGACAGCACGTTGCAGAGCACCCAACCATTCCGATACATGGCCGTTGCCTTTAACCGGGATTATCCACCAGCGTCGGTTTCCGTTATCCCCTTGCAGGAAGTTTGTCTCATTGGTAGTAGCCGCAAAGACATTGTGCCGCATAAACTCCACAACCTTATGTCCGTATGCCGGGCGCATATAGTCGCTGCAACGGCTTAAGAAAGCCTTGGCAGCCTCTGCGTCATTCGCCCGTTTCAAACCGTTCAACTCACTGATTTCAATAATCCAACCATTGGTTATGGTTTCGACCTTCTCCTTGTCACCACTAGCAAAAGAGAACGAATCGTTGAACCACCTTCCACTAATAGTCTTGAAAAAGGTGCTTTTCCCGATACCCTGAGGACCAGGCAGAGTCAGTACGTTGTCAAACTTGCAACCGGGGGTGAAAACCCGGGCAACAGCCGCCACGAACCATAGTTTTGTCTGTTCCCTGACAAGCGGCGTGTCCTCTGCTCCCAAATAATCAATGAGGGTTGTGGCTATGCGAGGATGCCCGTCCCATGTCTCTTGAGTGATAAAATCCTGAACAGGGTTAAAACTCCGCTCCGACGAGGTCGTTTTTAACATTTCAAATACCTTATTCTGTGTCAGATGTAATCTGTATGTCCTTTCCAAATAGTCTTGTATCTTTCCTGCCGATTCTTCATCAATCTTGTTGCCATTGACATTGTGAAACAAAGGGCTGAAACATACATCATCTTGACAAAAGGTGTCATACTTTATCAAACTCAAATTTTCGTCTAGCGTAAAAATGAGTCTAAGGTTACTAATGGAGCGAGTAAAGTTCCCATTATTGTCTGTTGCCAGATTCTTTTTCCAATTCTCTTCCATACCGCTATTCTTTGATGCGGATGCCACCTGATTCCTTTGCCAAAGACAATGCAAGGTCTGCGTCCACTACGATTTTTCGCCCTATCTGTGTGATAGCCTTGTCTATGATGCCGCTCTTCTTAATGCGGTTAGCCGTGGGTACGCTGCATCCGAACACACGGGCGATACCCTCTATGCCATAATAGTTGCCTTTGGAGGCCTTAGGGGATGTGGACTTCTCGATGGATTCTACACTTTTTGTAATGAGAAAGCAAAGCTCCTCGCCAGTCATCATGGCGATAGGCTTTTGAAGTAATTGGTTAAAATTGAATCTTTCTTCCATACCTTTACTTGTTTAGTTATTAGATACTTTAAGTTTCGGATCAACTCTGTGAGACCGATTTCACAAGCAAAAGTAGTTTATGAAACTCTGCGTATTGGTCGGTTTATTTATAGCTTAATTTTACCGACCGAATTACAACAGATGTTTGCAGTAAAAAAACAGATAGTTGGATTTCCCAACTACCCGTTATTGATGAAAAAGTCCGTCCATCGGTCTATTATTCGTTTTGCCTTGACGAAGCTGTTCCCTCTTTGAGGCAAGTCCAAAACCATATCCTTGATTTCGCCATATCGCTTCTGTGGTATATCGTGTCCGTAATGCCGTTGAGAGAAGTGTTCTATGGCACGATGGAATGCCATGTACTTTGTAGACGCTTTTATTCTGCCTGCTTTTACCAATGATTTCAACAGATAGGCAAGGCTTATGTCCTCGGTATTCTCTTCAAGAAACAAATGGATGCCCTGCTTGATGCGTTCCTTGTCCCCAATGAGGATATCATCCAATGATTGCATAACCTTTTTGTTCCCACGTCTGCCTTTGACTTTTCGCAAGGCAAACATCACTTCTTTCCAGATTTCAGGGTTACACTTCTCTACAGTATCTTCCCAATCCGCTTTGGTTTCTGTGCCCATCTCTATACTTCCATTGACAAGCATGGTAACGCATGATTTTATTAGAATCATGTCGCCATTGTCAATCTCTCCACTGTTCAGCAGGCGGTTAAGCAACTTTGCCATACGAGACAGACCGTGGTCAAACACGACAAAATAATACATGCAATAAGCCAAGTCTTCTTTCTTTTCCATCACACGGTCATAGAGGTTAGCCATAAATCCACCAATAAACACCGCATGGGAGAGGAAAACAATTTGAGAGATATAGGTCAGGAACTGATAGACCATTTTTCTTTCCAGTTTACTCAACAGATAGCATCCTTTGTTGTTTTTCATAAGTACATCCAGTTGCTCTATCAAATAGGATCTCGTTTCCTGCGGTAAGCGGTTCCAAATTTCAATAGGTGTTCCGGAATGAACCATCAATAATTCTGACTTTGGGGATGTGAGCAGCTCTACCGTACCCGTTTTTACATTGATACCTATCCATAACCGTTTGTTGGTGATACATTGGACGATGGTCTCGGTATATTGGCCAGCCCATTGTCGGTTTGCGATGTCTGGTACATCCTTCCCGTTAACAAAATCTGAAAGCCAATTGTACATCATCAAGGCTTCGGGTGGTGTGCAGTCCCGCATCATCTGGTATATGTCCATCAGAACAGTTATACCACCTTTAGCCACAGCATCTATGCGCTTACAAAAGTTGGTATATACTTCTTCATTGACTGATTTCCATGCGCGGATAGCCATATCAGCAGTGTCCTTTCTCTTGGAATAGGATTTTATCCTTTCTATGAAGTTTCTCATTGTCTTATGGTATTAAGGTCGTCTGAACAGTTTGAGCAATTCTTCTGTGGACATGCTTGCCAGCTTTGCCAACAGAGCATCCCTTTCAGAAATATTACCCAGGTTTAGCAGCTTTGAATTGTTCTGCATCTGAATGTCGAGAGGATAATGCTCGATGTAGATTTGAGTAATGGCATGGTCTGAAGAAGCATGTCCCATGCTCTCCGAGATATAATCCATATCCACTCCGGCATTATGTAGGTTGGTGGCAAATGAGTGTCGGCACCAAGTCCCGGACGGACAGATGGACTTGTCCCAATTTAGTGCTTCATGGCATATCCTAATAACACGGTCTTTTACGTTTGAGTTTTCCTGCATGGTATATTTGCTGCGCAACTCTTCTGTTTCTGCACCTTTTAATATATGAGGAAAAACAAGCCCACCCCGAGTCGGAGGTGCCGCCACTTCATCTAATACATATTGTAAAGGAGGGATGATAGGAACGATAACTTCAGAACCGTCAACGCTTCTTCGGGAAGTTTTCTTTCGGTTGAAGCGAAAAGCCTTGCCATCTGTCTGATAATAATAACTGTCATAAGTCAATCGCCCTGCATCTGCCATATTGAAACCGTTGCACAGGTACTGGGCAAGAAACAGTCCCAATGAGTAGTGGGCACGTTTGGTATATTCTTCCGACCAATGTTCGGGATATTTCTTTGAAACAAAAAGGTTGTATAATTCCGTCATCTGACAGACATTCAGAAAGCTCTGTTTGCGCTTCGCACTCTTGGGTATGCTCACAAGCCCTTTCTCCTTCTTATTAGAAAAAGGATAAGGAACATCTTTGAGATAGCCTTCATGTATACATCTGTTCCATACGGCACGACAACAACGGAGATAAATCCCGGTGGTAGTATCGCTGATTTTTCCGACTATCGCCCCATTCTCGTCTTTTACTCCATTATGCATACCGTCTTTCCACTTCTGAATTTCTGCAGCACTGATGCAGAATCCTCTAATCATATTGGTTCCGAGAATTTTTCTGAATGATTTGAGCGCGCACTCGTAGCTCTCTGCTGTGGTAAAACGTGCACCACCATCGTCTGTCCGTAATTCGTGGATGATTTGTTCCCATACACCAACAAAAGTTTGTGACTTGGTCGTATCTTCTTTGGATGGCATCACTCCATCGCTCATGATACATTGGCGTACCATTTCAAATGTCAGAATGCCACCTTTATTCAGGTTCATCAGAATTTCTTTGTATTTGGGGACAAAGCTATCTTTCCACTCTTTTTGAAGTTTGTAGTTCTCGCTCTTGCATTTAGTCGCATTACAAATGTCTGAGAACTTTCTTTCAGTGAAAGAACTTCCGACAGTAAGATAAAAGAATTTGCGGTCTATCGTGAAACGGAGAGATAACGGAAACTCACACGCGTTTTTCCTGCGAGTGCGTGAGTCCAACACGACAGAAACAGAACAGTTCCGTTCCTTGAAAAGCGACAGGGACTTTGTCAATTTTTCCATTGCATTCATTGTTTATGTTCAACATAACCTCTGAATACAGACGCTTTGCAATGTGAGGCGTACATATACAAAACACTGCATATAACCACAGAGTCCCTATCCTTAGGCGGATAAAAACATTGTCGTTATATGCAGCGGTGCAATCTCGTTGTCTTCTGTCGCTGACTGGTAACCGGGCTTATGCTAATCGGTCTCAACCCCTGAAGCAACTCTCGCGTTTCGTTTGTCATAGAGTACCCTCCGACTGGCACTCCCTCTACGCATTGATTCATCGGAATGGGATAACCCTCCCACGGCGGTTAGGCAAACTCACTTTTCTTTTTCAAGAAAGAGCACCACCAAGGTCATGGCTTGCCACAAATGCATTACGCGATACAAAAGTACGATATTATTCTATAAATCAAGGTATAAATGGAATATATTTGAGCTTATTTAACCGCCAAGTAGAGTCATATTAACAGAATATCTTAATGAGCTATGTTATAGAATGGCATGGGATTTCATAGAAATTCTATGTGTAAACCGAGCTAACTCAAACAGTTTGTTTACGCATTGTTTACGCAGACAAAGAAAAAAGCACTTGCGATTTCTCGTAAGTGCTTGATTCTTAATGTGGGCCATCCAGGGCTTGAACCTGGGACCTCCAGATCATGAGTCTGAATGAATTGTTTTCATTAGCAGACACACAAAGTAAGACAATAAAAATATACGAGTCTGCAGTAAGCGGTGCAGATAGGGACGTTTCGGTAGCTAAATGTGCTTATTTGCCTAGTGTAGAGTTTACTGCTTCAGTGTCGTATAATGGGAATGCTTGGGTTGCCTATCGTAACTTTTCTAACGGACAGTCTTTCAAATCTCCGCATTTTGGAAACAGTTTTGCTGTTGAAGCGTCACAAGTCGTATTCGCAGGAGGGGCTATACATTATAATATAAAAGCTTTGGAAATACAAAAGCGGATAAAGGAATGGGAACTGGCTTCCCACCGGCAAGATGTCTATTTCTTGCTGACAGGTTACTATCTTGATTTGTACAAATATCGAAATTTGTTGACTGTGTACGATAGGAACATAGAGCAGACCAAACAAGTAATACGCGACATGCATGCACGTGAAGCAGCCGGTGTAGCCCTTAACAACGACATAACCCGTTACGAGGTTCAGTATCAGAATTTGGAATACAAGCGTACTGAACTTATAAGTTCTATTGACATCTGCAATAATAAGCTTGTCACAATGCTTGAATTGCCAATGAATACGGAGATTTATCCTGATACCACAATGTTGTCTGACAAGCTGTATAAAATGGATGAAGCTGAATTTCAAAGAATTGCATGTAAAAATTCGCCGTTGTTAAATAAAACAAGGCTTATGCTTGATCTGTTGGGAAAAAAAGAAAAGGTGATAAAGGCCGGGTACTTTCCGCATATAAGTATAATTGCTGGTGATAATCTTAAGGGACCAATAACGTATGAAATTCCAGTTCTTGATAACAACATAAATACGTGGTATGTCGGTATCGGATTCAAATTCAATATTGGCAATATATACAAACTTCCAAAAGATTTGTTGCGTCTTCGTTCTTCGGTAGAACAATCTCAGAATGAGCTGGTTTCAGCGGAAGAACGAGTCTCGCTTGATGTGCGTGCGGCATATATTCGTTATCTTGATTCGTTTCAACTGTTGAAAACCCAAGAGAAAAGTCTTCAGTTGGCACGTGAGAATTATGAGGTAATAGCCAACCGTTATGCCAACGATCTGGTACTTGTCACTGATTTGGTCGATGCCGACAATTTAAGGTTGTCTGCAGAGGTGCAATATGTAAACGCGCAGATAAATGTAATTTATAATTATTATAAACTCATTTATGCGACTGGTTCTTTAAATTCAACAAAAAATTAGTATCATTTATGAATAGGAAAAACAAAAAGATATTGCGTAATGTCATTGTAATCGCAATAATTCTGAGTGGTTTATTTTGGGTGTGTTCAAAGTTCGTGCATTTAGGCAATGTTGAATATACGGATAATGCACAAATTAGAAGAAACATAATACCGATAAATTCACGTGTGCAAGGATTTATACAAAAGGTGTACTTCGATGATTTTCAATTTGTCCATAAGGGCGACACACTGGTTATGATTGAGAATTCTGAATACAAGCTAAAGGTTGAGCAGGCTAAAGCCAATTATCAGAAAGCTTTGATGGAAAACACGGCAATGGGGACTGCTATATCAGCAACTGCAAACAACCTTACAGTGTCAGATGCTAACATAGAAGAATTAAGGATAAGAATGAATCAGACTAAAACAGACTACCAACGATATAAGCAGCTGTATGCTCAGAAGGCTGTGACACGACAGCAATATGACAATGCTAAGGCTGATTATGAGGCTACAAAGGCGAAGTATGACATGCTTGTAAGGCAAAAGAAGAGTACGTCGTTAGTGAAAGATGAGCAGACTCAGCGTCTGCAACAGAATCAGACGAATATTGACGTTGCCAGAGTTGCAAAGAATCTGGCAGAACTAAACTTGTCGTACACGGTAATTGTGGCTCCGTGCGACGGTTATACTTCGCGGAAAGCTTTGCAGGAGGGGCAGTTCATACAGCCAGGGCAGACATTGTTGTCGCTTGTCGAGTATGATAATGTTTGGGTTATAGCAAACTATAAAGAGACACAGACTACTAATATCCGTGAAGGAATGCCTGTTTGTATAAAGGTTGATGCAGTTCCAGGTGTAGAGTATTATGGTATGGTTGCTAATCTTTCTAATGCGACAGGCGCCCAATATTCTATTATTCCGCAAGATAATTCGGCTGGAAATTTTGTTAAGATAGAGCAACGTGTGCCGATAAAGATCGTATTTACAAAAAAGAACGACAAGGCTGCGATTGAGAGATTGCGTTCGGGAATGAATGTGGAATGTGAAGTTAAATATTAAAGCTTATGCCTGCACCGTCACCACAAGAAGTAGCTGCTGCAAGACGTATACAGGTTTGGAAGGATTTTGTTCCTCAGTCGTTACGTTTTCCGCTTATCATACTTATTATCATAGTCTACATGTTTTCTGGAGGTGTCTACATGTCTGCCGTTGCAGAGATGACAGGTACGTGGGCGTGGATTAACGAAGACGTTATGATGGCCGGCTATGCTTCAATGACCGGTCTTACTATGGCTTTCCCTTTGTTGTTCAGAATACTATTCAGGTTTTCCACTCGTGAACTTCTTTTATTTTCGGCAGGATTGTTTATTATATGCGATTATGTGTGCATGGTGTGCGACTTTTTGCCACTTGTGGTCCTGCTTTCGTTTGTCAGTGGCTTTTTCAAGATTGTAGGAACATTTGTATGTTGGAGTAATATTCAGTTGAAAATTACTCCGAAGAGGGATTTTGCCGTATTCTTTCCATTCCTTTTCACGTTTGTTCTCGGTAGCGTTCAACTTGTAAATATAGCTACAGGTTACAGTATTTATGCTTTTGACTGGCAAGCAATGCACCGTATAACGATAGGTGCATTCATTCTTGTTTTTGCGTTGGTTTATTTCTGCATGCGCCATAATTACCGTCAAGGCCCTTACATCCCTTTTAAAGGTATTGATTATCTTGGTGGAATTATGTGGACACTTTGGCTGTTTTGTATTATCTTCATTTGCGTATACGGCGAACATTACGATTGGCTTTACGGCAAACAGATACTTGTAGCCATCGTATTTGCGATGGTATTGTTGGTTATGTGTTTGCAGCGAGCTGCGACGATAAGGCATCCATACATAAACTTAAAGACTTTCTCGCAGCGAAACATGCTTTACATCTTCATTTTGTTTGGTTGTATGACGCTGATGTCTGCTACAGCCACGTCTACCCAAAACATTTTTACGAGTGTACTTCTGGGGTATGACGCTCGTCATAACGCAGACCTTAATTGGGGAATAACTGTAGGAATAGCCGTGGGTACGGGCGTATTTTTTGTTGCATTGAAAAAATGGAAATGTAGGATTAAGGATATCGTACTGATGGGCTTTGTCTCATTTTTGCTTTATCAGATGATGTTGTATTTCCTTATCGACCAATCTGCCGAGAAATATATGTTTTATTTACCGATGCTATTGAAAGGTGCAGGGGTTAGCATTGTGTACACGTCGCTTACTTATGCTCTTGCTGGCTGTGTTACGTTTGAATATTATTTTGAGGCCATGTGCGTTATCGGTTTCATTCGTACTAGCTTTGGTGGTCCGTTAAGCTCTGCAATTATGACGAGGATATTTAATCATGTAAAGCAGGAGAATATTGCAAATCTTGGTAGTTACATCGATTCGATGTATTATAATGCGGGTTTATTTCAGACATTATACAGTGAGTTTCAGCGCCAGATGTTGATGGTTAGCCTTAAAGATGTTTACGGTTGGGCTGTGATAATTGCCATATTTATTTTGCTCGCGATACTCGTGTCTGATTACAGATTCCATTTAGGTTCAAAATATGGCGAGATGCTGCGTCTCTCGCAAATATGGCGTCATGTGCGTAGTAAGATAAGTTGACCTGATTTTATTTTATAATTTTCTGTTTTTTTATGTCACAATATTTTTTCATGTTCCAACATGTTGATTGCCTGCATGTTGGAACTTAATTTATAATTGGTAATTTCTACATGATGTCAAGTTGTCGAAGAAAATGGTTTGATACTTCTGTGGATTACTGACTTGTAGATGTAGTTTGTTTTTACAATTATTCTTTATATGATTTAATGTTGAAGTGGCTAATAAAAAAGAACTCTCGAAGGTGTTTATTTAAACCTCTCGAGAGTTCTTTTGTACGCCTGCAGGGGTTCGAACCCTGGACCCTCTGATTAAGAGTCAGATGCTCTACCAACTGAGCTACAAGCGCGTGTCATTTGTTATTTCTCAAATGCGAGTGCAAAGGTAGGCATTTTATTTTAAACGACCAAATGTTTTCCGAACTTTTTTGCATATTTCTTTATTTTCTTTCATTTTTCTGCCTAAAATGCCTGTTTGTCGTGTTTGAATCCATTTTCGCCTGGACATAAATTCTCAAAAAAAATGCTTAATTTTTGGTCGTATATTCAACTTGTACTATCTTTGCATAAAAATGGAATAGCATTAGTTGTATGCTATTCCATGGTTTGATACTACTATTATTTAAATATTAACTTATAAACTAATCAAAATGAAGAAAACTTTTATGCTGTTTTGGGTCGCTATGCTCTCAATAAGTATGGCCTACGCTGATGGTTATGATTCTTTTTATAAGAATCTACCTGTAAATCTTCAAGTCGTGTCTGCTCCTGTGATTCCTGACAATTCTGTGAATATTAAGGATTTTGGCGGGGTTGGTGACGGACAGACCATTAATACTCAGGCCTTCAAAAAGGCGATAAGCGCTCTTGAGAAGTTGGGTGGTGGTCATCTTGTCGTACCCGAAGGAATATGGATGACGGGAATGATTTCGCTGAAAGATAATATCGATCTCCATATTGAGAAGAATGCCATTGTCATGGCATCTCCTGATAAAAATCTTTTCATAAAGGAAAAGGACGGTAAGAAAGACAGCAAGTGTACGCCCATGATTAGTGCAAGCAAGCGTAAGAATGTATCAATTACGGGTGAAGGCGCAATCGACGGTAACGGGGCTTATTGGCGTCCGGTAAAGCGTTCTAAGGTTAGCGATGTTGAATGGAAGGAATTCCTGTATATGGGCGGCACTGAGGCCGAAGGTGGACAGTTGTGGTTCCCGTTTAATTTGAAACATTTTGAAAATGTAGCCGGCGACCCTGAGGCACAGGAGAAGATGCGCACTCACCTGATAAGGATAACAGATTGTGAAAATGTTCTTGTAAAAGGTGTCACCATACAGAATTCACCGAAGTTCCACCTTATACCGACCCGATGCAAGAATGTAATAGTTGACGGTGTTACCATACGTTGTCCGTGGAACGCACAGAATGGTGATGCACTAGATATAAGCAGCTGCAAGAACGTCCTGATAGTAAATAACACAATAGACGCCGGCGATGACGGAATTTGCATGAAGGGTGGTGCCGGCGAGGCAGGCGTAAAATACGGCCCGTGCGAGAATATTCTTATACAGGATAATGTTGTATACCATGCCCATGGCGGTTTTGTCATTGGCTCTGAGTTTTCAGGCGGAATGAAGAATATTGTAGTCCGTAACAACCGTTTCAGCGGAACAGATACAGGCTTGCGTTTCAAGAGCGGAATAGGCCGTGGCGGTAAGACCGAGGGCATATATATTAGCGATATTGTCATGACTGACATAAAAGACGAGGCTATTGTGTTTGATTGTACTTATGTTGACAAAAAATACAGTGTAAAGGGTGATGATGGTAAGAAGTCGACTGTCGTAAAGGATGCTCCTTTTGCGCCTGAATTTTGCGATATACATATTTCCAATGTGACATGTTACAACGTTAAGACTGCTGTGTCGGTAACAGGATTGCCGGGAATGAACTGCGTTCACGATGTAACTATTGACAATTCAACATTCTTCTATACGAAAAAGGACAAGAGCTTTGTAGACAATGCCGAAATAACAATAACAAACTCAAAGTTTGCCACATTTTGAATTGTGAAATTACCTCATGCCTTGTCACCCATGAAAAGGCATGAGGTTTAAAAAATGATTTGTGAAATATAAAACGGCAATCCGCAACCTTTCATTATCCAATAAGGTTGCGGATTGCCGTTTTTTTTTATGTCTTGTTTGTTAGTAAGCTTTTTCGTCACCATGTATGGCGTCGGCTATTGTCTTGAACATAATCTGTATGTCGAGCCAGAAGCTCCAGTGCTCGATATACCAGATGTCTTTTTCAACACGCCGGCGCATGTCTTCTACGGTTTTTGTTTCACCTCGCTCGCCGTGTGTCTGCGCCCAACCTGTAATTCCCGGCTTTACATAGTGCCTGATCATGTATTCTGATATTAGTTCAGAATAATAGTCCGTATGGGCAAGCATGTGCGGACGTGGTCCTACAAGGCTCATGTCGCCTTTTAATACATTTATGAACTGCGGCAGCTCGTCTATATTGGTATGGCGCATGAAGCCTCCCCACTTTGTTATACGTGGGTCGTTCTTTACGGCTTGCACTTTGTCGGAATCTTTGTTCACTTTCATGCTGCGGAACTTGTAGCACCAGAAGTCCCTTCCGTCATATCCCGTACGTTTCTGTTTGAAGAACAAGGGGCCGGGCATGGTCAGTTTTGACATTATGGCGACCAGTACCAGTATGAACGGGAACAGGGTGCAGATGAATAAAAGCGACACGACAAAGTCGAATACACGTTTCTTTATCCTGTTACGTACGTCACGCAATGGCTCTTCATATTGAGAAAGGACGTAAATGTCGCCAAACTCCTTAACCTTAGCCTTGCGGAACTCTCCGTAAATGGTTAAAGGTACATAATATACCCTGACCATGTTCCTGTCGCATATCTTCAAGAATTGCTTGAATTCTGCCGGACTTTGTGGCTTTACGTTTATATAAAGCTCGCCTACGTTGTTCTTTTCGATGAAATCTATTATGTCATTCCTGTTGCCAAGATACTTTATGGGTTCATTAGTCGTAGGATTAATTAGCGGATTGTCGTTGTTTTCATCGAAAAAACCCAGCAGGTTGTATCCGTTCCATGCGTTTGTCATTACGTTTACAGCTCTTTGGGCCATTTCGCCTGTTCCTACTATAATTGTATTTACGGCGTCATGTCCGCTTATTCTCCTTTTTATTATCCGCGTACGCAGGAACAGACGCTCGATGCTGGTGGCAATAAATATCATTATTGTCATTATCAGCGCCTCTTTTATGTTGGGTATTTCCACGTCCGTAAATATTCCAAGGAACGACGTGTAAATGATGATGAACATGACTGACGTGCGGGACGTGTTGCTGAGCACCCTTGCCGGTTGTGACTGCCTGTGGTGCAGGCTTATCGAAACAAACTGCAATGCGATTATGTATGCAATGTTTGCGATGAACACATGCATTAAGAAGTCGCTCCCCAAATTGTTAAATGGGAGGAATTCGAAGTAATGTACAATTAAGAATACGACATTAAACGTCAGCCAGTCTAAAACTGACAATAATAAGCCTAGTTTTAATGTTCGGTCAAATGCAGATATCATACTTTTAGTCTTTAGTCTTTCTTAGTCTAATCTCCCATCCCTTTGTTTGTCTCAGACGCCGGGTGATAAAACGTCATTGCCTTTTTGTCAATTATCGTGGACAATATGCCCCAAGCTCCGTTCCGAGGGAATCGTGTGTTCTATAAGATGCTGTGTTACACAGTTGCTGATTCTCGTGCAAAATTAATAAAAATAAATTTCTGACAAAAGAATTTTATAAAAAAAGATTTACAGTGTGGACACATTTACCCTTATACCGCCATGGTGTCGTTTACTCATCCGGAGAATTTGTTTTATGCTGTTTTGCTGATATTTATACATTATTTAATACCTGCGTTTTTACTGTTGCCTTAAATTAAAGGTCGTTTCTCGCGTTTTTATTTTGCATTGCACTTGATTTGCGCTATCTTTGCAGTCAAAACAAATCAAACTACAAAAACATGGAAGAACAAAAAGAACTTTTTCACGAGGTGAATGAGGGCTACATGATGTTAGAAGCCATAAACGAAGCAAAAAGATGTCTGCATTGCAAGGTTCCGCAATGTAAGAAAGGATGCCCTATAAGCCATGATATTCCAGACTGGATACACGAATTGTCCATGGGTAATCTTGGTAATGCCATGAAAATCATAAACGACAAGAGCAACTTGCCTGCAGTGTGCGGTCGCGTGTGCCCACACGAAAAACAGTGTGAAGGGCATTGTGTACTTGCCAAGAAAGGTGAAGGCATTCATGTGGGCAAACTTGAGCGCTTCATTGCCGACTTTGACGGTAATATGGGTTTGATAAGGGAAAAACTCCAACCAAAAACGCGTGGTAAAGTTGCCGTGATAGGTTCCGGACCAGCCGGATTGACCATCGCCGGCGACCTGGCCCGCCAGGGTTTCAATATCGAGATATTCGAGATGGAGCCTGAACCCGGAGGCGTGCTTATGTTCGGAATACCTGAATACCGCTTGCCCAAAGAGGTTGTCAGGCGCGAGATAAAGAAGATTGAGGAACTCGGTGTTGTGTTCCATTGCAATACGACGATAGGTACCGATTTGAATATCGACCAACTGTTCGAACAGGGCTTTGATGCCATATTCATGGGTACGGGTACTGTAAAACCGAGGAAACCGGACATTCCCGGACGCAATTTGAGGGGAGTAAGGCAGGCTGTCTATTTCCTGCGCAAGGTAAGTCTTTATAACGAAGGCAGTATTGAGCGTGATGATGTACCCGTACAGGAAGGCGACCGTGTGTTCGTATTAGGCTGCGGCAATACGGCAATGGATGCCGCACGTACTGCGATACGCATGGGTGCGCGCGATGTTGAGATAATCTATCACCATACGATCAATGAGATGAGTGCGTTGCGTTCAGAGTATGAAGAAGCTGTATCTGAAGGAGTGAAGTTTAATTGGGAGTCTAATCTGGTTGAGATTCTTGACTATAACGGCACGCTTAGCGGTGTAGTAATTGAGCACGACGGACAGCGCCGCACGGAGAAGGCCGACAAGGTGCTTATGGCAATCGGCTCTGTGCCTGCGAGCCGCATAGTTTCGACGACAAAGGGTATTGATGTCGACGAGAGCGGATATGTACTTACTCGTGAAAAACCGTGTGGAATGACGAGCCGCAAGGGCGTGTTTGCAGGTGGCGACGTGGTAAACCGTCCGTCAACTGTCGTTCTTGCCATGCGCGACGCCAAGAAGGTGGCTGAAGGCATAGCCCAGTATGTGGACGCCATAAAACTGTTGGAGGCTATAAATCTTTCAGACAACAAGCGCAAGGATTAATATTTTTGGCAATGCTTTAGCCGCCTATGGCTCGATAAAGTATGGCCGTTCTCTATTGTGTTGGTTATCAGAAACTTACAACATGATAACCTGATAATTGGTAAAATGCCGTCTTTTGTAATGCAAGAGACGGCATTTTACATTGCAAAAGGTTGTCTTTTGCAGGGTAAAATGCCGCCTTTCGTTTTATTGGCTTTTATTTCCCGTTTTTTACTTCATATTCGTGTAATGTGCCGTCTGTTCTATTTGGCGTTTTATCCATTCCATTATTACGTTTACGGCGTACTCCTGTTCGTCAGCCGTCAGTTCATGGCCTTTTTTTATGCCGTGCCATTTCTCCATGCATTCACGGCAGCAACATCCTGTTGCATGCTGTGCGGTGAATACAGGATGTCCGCGCATTGGGGTCTGCCTGCCGTCGTTGGGTATTAACGCCGGAGCCAGCCTTTTGCGTACGAAGTCTCCAGCATGTCGGCGTATTGTGGCAAGTCCCTTTCGCTCGATATATTCCATGTCGTCAATGCCCAGTTTGAATCTGCTCCTGAACTGCGATTTTGAGAGCCTGGCAAATAAGTCGTCAAGGTCGTATTGCGTTTGGCCGTCAGCGATTTCTTTGTCCTTAACGTTCCATTCTTCGGCGAAAAGGTCGCCTTCTTCAGGCTCTTTTCTCTGCCTTTTCCTTCCCTGTGTCATAGGCCTTGTCTTCATATCATATTCATCCGGCTGCAAAGTAACTTAATTTTTTCTGAAAATCCAAGGGCTTACATTTATCTGAAATCTTAAATTTTTGTTGCCTTGGTATTATGTTATGGAATATTTTGTATACTTTTGCATAAGTAATATTATAAAAAATATTGGGAATGGAAGGAATACTTGACATGGAGTTTTTCGGCATATCAGTTCGCTGGTTGCTGACATTTGTAATTAAGGGTGCCATTATTTATCTTGTGGTGCGTGTGCTGACTGGTGTCACTAAATATTTGTTTTTCCGCTCTTTGCACAAACAGCGTAAGATTGCCCTCGACGAGACAAAGGTCAGTTTCATGCGCCGTATTATTGTTTCGGTCATATATATAATAGGTATAGCGGCTTTCCTGTCCCTGATTCCGGGCATGGAGAAGGTCAGCAACTCCATTCTTGCCAGTGCGGGAATAATGGCGGCCGCCGTAGGTCTGGCGTCCCAGGACGCATTGTCTAACATCATCGGCGGACTGTTCATAATATTCTCCCAGCCCTTCAAGCTCGGCGATTTCGTAGAGATTGACAGCACGGTGAAAGGTACCGTTATCGAAATAACGCTGCGCCACACCGTAATACGCGACGCGGAAAACCGCATGATTCTTATTCCGAACAACAAGATAAACTCGAGTACGATCATCAATTCGTCATACGGGGACACGTCAACATGCGCCTTTGTCGAAGTGGGCGTGTCGTACACGGTCGACCTTGACAATGCGATAAACGTTATGCGCGACGAGATAATGAAGCATCCTTTACTCATCGACCATCGCAGCGAAGCCGAAAAGGAAAAAGGCGTGCCCGAGGTTGTCATCCGTGTTATCGAACTTGGCGATTCGGCTATTACCCTTCGCGCATGGGCATGGGCCGACAGCGTGGGCAACGCGTTCTCAATGAAGTGCGATTTGCTGAAAAACGTAAAGGAGCGTTTTGACGCGGAGAAGATAGAAATACCTTATCCGTACTTGAATGTCGTGAAAGTGTAACACGGGGTATGACACCTCGTCTTGTCCGTTTTTTCGCAAATAACGATGTCTTTGTTAGTTGAATTGTAGAGGTATTTCCTTGTATTCATACGTATGATAAATCCGCATTCCGGCAATATCTGTTTCCCGGAATGCGGATTTATCAATTGTAATGCCCTTTGTTTTGTGTTATTGCATGTTCAGCGCCTGCATGAACCGCCTTACCACTTCAGGCTTGCCTACATGCTTGCCTTCGTCCTCGCTCAGCTTGCACGTGTCGTTATAGAATGTCCATGCTTCGGTTATCTTTGCCGCGACGAGCTTTATTACGATGTTCATCGGCTTCACTCCCTCGAAATCATTTGTGAAGTGGGTGCCTATGCCGAATGAAGGTTGGCAGTAGTCTTTAGCAAACTTCTGTATCTCTATTGCCGCGTCGGTGTCCAGGGCGTTGCTGAATATCACCTGTTTTGACTTGGGGTCGATGCCGAACGAGCGGTATTTTTCAACTATTCTCATAAGCTGTTCGCGGTTGTCGCCGCTGTCTATGCGCAGTCCCTTGAACAGGTTTGCGAAGTCTTCAGAGAAGTTCAGGTTAAAGATGTTCCATCCGAAACTGTCGTAAAGATAAGTGCCGAGCGCACCGCGGAACGTGTTTCGCCATGAGTTCATCGCAATGTTGTTGGCCATCTGCGGGCCGTACATGCCGCCTATGGCGCATACAAACTCGTGAGCCATCGTGCCAACGGGTACCACGTCGTGCTTCATTGCAAGATAGACGTTGCTCGTGCCTACAAACTTGCCCGGCCATTCGCGGCTGTTGTAGCAGTCTTTCATCGCCCTTACGACCACGTCCTCTGCCTTGAACGACGCCCGGCGGCGCGTGCCGAAGTCGCTGAACACGCAGCCGGCCTGCAGCAGACGCTCTGCTTTGTTGTATGTTTTGGTGTAATATGAGTCGTAATCAAACAGCTTGTCCTGCTCCGTCATTTCATAAAATAGGTCAGAGATTATGGCAAGCACTTTCACCTCAAGGAATATCGTGTCAGCCCAGCAGCCTTCAAACTCCACATGCAGGTGGCCTTCGTCGTCCTGCCATGCCTTTGCCCAATGGCGGTTGAAGCGGAATCCTTTTAGATAATTGAAAAACCATTCAGGCAGATAATAGCACTTGCGGCGCATGAAGTCAATCTCGTCTTCGGTTATAACCACATCCTCAAGAGCGGCAATCTGCTTCTCAAGCTCTGTGGCGAAACCTTCCGGATATACCGTGTCGTCCCTGTCGTTGAATATGTATTTTACTTGCGCGCGCGGAAAGTTGTCAATCACGGCGCAGCACATGGTAAATTTATAAAGGTCGTCGTCAGTAAAATGTCTTATTATTTGTTCCATGGTGATTTATTCATTCATGCCGGTTTGAAATAAAAACAGAAAAATTCTTATTATTCTGCAAACTTACAAAATATCGTTGGAAAAATAGAATACAATATGTGTTTTTGTGTTAATGTTATGAAGTATCCTTCCCGCTTTTTTACTTTTCTTTTTGACATTCATCTGTCTCCTCAGATATGCCAACCTAATTTTATAATTACACTAAACGGCGTGGAAGTTTTAAAATCCTTGCCGTCGCTGCCTCGGAGGAAGTTGAATGTGGAGTAATTCACAACTGCCGTCATCGACACGTTTTCAGAGAACATGTGGCGGTAGCCTATGCCTACCTGGTAAACGAACTGGCTTTTGGGGCATTTGAATGTGTCAAACATCTCGTCCTTGTTGTCGTTCTTTGTCAGTTTTTGGAAAGAGTACGCCAGCTCATTCCTCAACAGCAGCGTGTTCTCCCAGTTGCCGAGAGGCAGATAGAACGTTGGAGCTACGTAAGGTGAGAAGGCGAAGCCACGCAAGGCGCACCTTGTGTGCTGGTATTCCTCATAGCCTACGGTCTGCGAGTATTGACCTACGGCCATGCCGAATTCCACACTGAACGGCTGAATTATGCTAAGTTCGTAGCCTACGCTTGCCCCTATGTATTCCGGCATGCGTATGTTTGCCTTCGCGCTTTGCAGTCTTGTCATGTAATTTATGCCAACGTTTAACGAAGAGGATTGACCTTGTGCATGTTGAATGGCAAAAATAGCAATTACAATTACCAGTGATTTTATTGTTATTCTCATAATATCTTTTTTTTATTATTCTTATTCTGCGGTCATAAACATATCTTTAAAGTTGATTGTTACTTTATTGAACAGTTTAAAAAATCCCATGCCTAGCACTCCGTCATGCTGAGTTTCGGGATAACTTGTATAGGCTACGAATGCATTATTTATTTTTATATCTTTACCAAGACATTCAAATCCGATAGAAGGAACTTTCATTGCCATATAGTAAAAATATGAAGGTAAGCTGCCTCCAATCATCTCTTCCTTTTCTGCATCAATATTGAATAATTCCTTTTCGTGTTTTTTGTAGTATTTATAATAAAAAGAGTTGTCGTTGTTGCCTGTGTCCAACAAAAACTTCAGTTGTCCGCTATCATCCTTTGCGAAAGGCATGAGACCGTTGTCATATAACAAGTTTGAGCCATATTCAGGCTTTTGTGAAAATACGGCGGGGAATATCAGTCTTTGATTGTTCATGTCAAATTGTATTTCACCTATCAGTCGCAAAAAGTCTAAACCTATTACTGCGTCTGCATTAATGGATGTGTTGACTATTCTGTCTGGCGAATCTGCTTTGTCTACGTATGCTATGATATTTTTATATGTTATGCCGTCACCTATTTTTAGGCTGTCGATACGAGCTATTGTTCCTAAATCATCCTCAAAACCATTAATTGTTTTTGCTCCTATCTTTTCAGCAAATCTCTTTGAAATGAACGTCACAGGTGACCCAGTGTCAAGTATGAACTGGTAAACGTTGCCCTTAATGGTTACAGGTATGTATATTAGTCCTTTTATGATGTTATTCTCTTTAAAAGGAGATTCACCTTTATATTCTTCATGGAATTCTACGGTTATGTCATCGCTTGTCCGTGATACCATCGGAGCAGGATATTCATTTAATGTCTTATACTTTCTATAATAGTATTCAAACCAGTTTAAGTCTATTGGCGCATCTTTTAATTTATCAATGATTGTTTTTGACTTTTCAATGACTTTATCATACTTTCCCAATATTTCATACTGTTCTATAACGGTTTGCAGTAAACTCAACGCACCCATCGAACCGACGTCTTGCTGATGATTGTTTATTATATCCGTAAGTTTGTCTATTGCTTCCTCTGGCCGGTTGAAATGTGATGCGAGCATGCCTTCTGATAGTAATTTCAAAGTAACGTATTGCATACTGTCTTTTAATTGAGGGTATTTCTCATTAAGAGTAAACCAGTCTTTTTGTCCAATCAGGTTGTTTATTACTTGGTCTGCCGATTGGGCATGGATGCTTAGGCAAACAAACAGATAAAATAGAAATATGACAAAGTTCTTCTTCATGTTGTATGTTTTATTTTTAAGAGAGAATAGTCGGAAGTAGTTCGCTCTCTTTATAAATTTGATTATAGCTCCAACAGAAAGACCATATGAGTTTTTACGGGAGCTTGTTATATGGAAATGGAAGGGGCGTTTTGTGAGAAATCTATAAAGAATAATTGTGGTGAAGTATCCAATTCAGTATTATTTAATTTGTTGGTGATTATTATATAAGGTTCTGATACTTTTTTAGATAATTAGATTTATTATTCGGCAAAAATACATTAATAATCTGACATAACCAAATTATTAGTTGTGAGTTACGTTTAATTATTCATAATGCCGTATGTTTTGTGACCTTTTTTAATTACATTGTGTATGTAAGTATTATTGTTTTGTCCTGTCGTTAAGTATTCCTTTTGTTTTTGTGCGTCAGCTGTTTGCTGAATTTGCGTAATTCAAAATGATAATATACGGCGCGAAAATATCTCAATGTGTCAAGACAAAACTGTCAGTGTTTTTTCGTGAAATAGGAAAACAATTGTCGTCAGACGGTTGCTTTCGTCGCTGTAAACGGTGTGTTGTTTGATGAATTACGGTGTTTAACGACATGAAAGGTGGCCTTTGGCTTTACGAAACATGGCCTTTTAGCTGTCGGAAAACGCTTGTTTGCAGGTCGTAATACGGCTTTTTGTTGCTGTTTTACGGCATTTTATAGCCTTAATGCGCCTTTACTGATTGCACACTTTACATATCTTGGCATGTAACAAGCATGCAGACAGCCGCTTACGCTTGCACGCTTCAGAATCGCTCATACGCGTCTTAGTGTCGGAAAAATCAGGACGTGGCCGCTGTGGAGCGTCAAGGAAAATCAAAAAGAAAGTATAATGCATGATTTGGAGTGAAAAAGAAAAGACGCTGTTTGTCAGCCGTTGTTGTCCAATACATTGTTTTTTATTGTAAGGCTGACAATTTTGTCAGTCGTGTCATGTCAAAAATGTCAGTTTCTCGTTTGGCACGCTTTTCGCTATAGTGTTGGCGGATGCGTTGTATAATGCGCACGAAACAAGAATAGTATAAAACATTAAAACATAAAATTATGAACATTAAACCATTAGCAGACAGAGTGCTGGTACTTCCTGCACCGGCAGAAGAGAAAATAGGTGGTATCATTATTCCTGATACTGCAAAAGAGAAACCATTGCATGGTAAGGTTGTTGCTACGGGCAAGGGCACAAAAGACGAGGAGATGGTACTGAAAGCCGGCGACGAAGTTCTTTACGGCAAGTACTCTGGTACTGAACTCGAGTTTGAAGGCGAGAAGTATCTTATGATGCGCCAGAGCGACGTGCTCGCAGTTATCGAGAAATAATCATTCATATTAAATTAAACACAAAAGGCTTGAAGGGGTGTGGCGTTAGCCGCGGTTAGGCTGCTTAATGGCTGTAACTCCTTCGACCACAAAAAATAAAACATCATGGCTAAAGACATTAAATTCAATATGGACGCCCGCGACTTGCTGAAGAAGGGCGTTGACCAGTTGGCAAATGCAGTTAAGGTTACACTCGGTCCAAAAGGCCGCAACGTTATAATCGAGAAGAAGTTCGGCGCTCCCCAGATAACCAAGGACGGTGTTACCGTGGCAAAGGAGATTGAGCTTGCCGACCACTTCGAGAACACTGGTGCACAGCTCGTCAAGAGCGTTGCAAGCAAGACCGGCGACGATGCAGGCGACGGAACAACTACTGCAACCATCCTTGCACAGAGCATTGTCAACGTAGGCTTGAAGAACGTTACCGCAGGTGCCAATCCTATGGACCTGAAGCGTGGTATCGACAAGGCTGTCGCAGCTGTTGTAGAATATATCAAGGCCAACGCCGAGAAGGTTGATGACAACTATGACAAGATAGAGCAGGTTGCTACTGTCAGCGCAAACAACGACCCTGAAATAGGTAAGCTGATTGCCGACGCAATGCGCAAGGTAAGCAAGGACGGCGTCATCACAATAGAGGAGAGCAAGAGCCGCGACACCCATATCAACGTTGTCGAGGGTATGCAGTTCGACCGCGGTTATCTGAGCGGATACTTCGTAACCGACGCTGACAAGATGGAGTGCGTAATGGAGAATCCTTACATCCTTATCTACGACAAGAAGATAAGCAACATCAAGGACTTCCTGCCTATCCTCCAGCCTGCTGCAGAGAGCGGACGCCCGTTGCTCGTAATAGCAGAGGATGTTGATTCAGAGGCTCTTACAACACTCGTTGTAAACCGTCTGCGTGGCGGATTGAAGATCTGCGCTGTCAAGGCTCCTGGCTTCGGCGACCGTCGTAAGGCAATGCTTGAGGACATCGCTATCCTGACAGGTGGTGTTGTTATCAGCGAGGAGAAGGGCTTGAAACTTGAGCAGGCTACTCTCGAAATGCTCGGAACTTGTGACAAGGTAACTGTTACAAAGGACAATACAACAATCGTAAATGGTGCCGGCGACAAGCAGTGCATTGCTGACCGTGTAGCTCAGATCAAGAACGAGATAGCCAACACCACAAGCTCTTACGACAAGGAGAAACTGCAGGAGCGTCTTGCCAAGATTTCAGGCGGCGTGGCTGTTCTCTATGTAGGTGCCAACAGCGAGGTTGAGATGAAGGAGAAGAAAGACCGCGTAGACGACGCTCTTTGCGCTACACGTGCAGCCATCGAGGAAGGTGTAGTTGCCGGCGGTGGTACAACATACATCCGCGCTCTTGAGAATCTGAAAGGCTTGAAGGGCGACAACGCTGACGAGCAGACAGGTATCAACATCGTTGAGCGTGCAATCGAGGAGCCTCTCCGTCAGATTGTTGCCAACGCAGGCGGCGAAGGCGCAGTCGTAGTGCAGAAGGTTCGCGAGGGTGAAGGTGACTTCGGTTACAACGCACGTACCGACACTTATGAGGACATGCGCAAGGCTGGAGTAATCGACCCGGCCAAGGTAGCCCGCGTTGCCCTTGAGAATGCAGCCTCAATAGCAGGCATGTTCCTGACAACTGAATGCCTGATTGTTGACAAACCCGAGGAAAAACCTGCAATGCCGATGGCTAACCCGGGAATGGGTGGAATGATGTAATTTGCAAACCACAGATATCAAAAGAAAGGGCGGTTGTCAATCAACCGCCTTTTTTGATGTTTTTATTGCAGATTATATGATTTTTTTTCATGAAAAATTTTGGATGCATGGATAAAAATCATAATTTTGCAAATCGTAAAAACGATATGTTTGTAGATAGATCCTAAAGTAGATATTTTTTTGATTTGTTTTAGTAGATTAGTTTTTAAGTAGTTTGTTTTTTGAAAATCGCTTGTCGTGAGGACATGCGATTTTTTTTGTTTGTACCACAAAGGCAAAAACAATCAGCTTTATTTCATTTTATCCTTGAATTTGTTTACCTTTGCAGCAAATAAGGTTGCAGTAAGGCAAATCGGGTCGGTGTCGTCTTCGTTTGCGTTATTTTTGCCTGCAAGTTACGTAATCGTGTTCCGTTGGCGTTGATACAATACTGTTAATTTATGGATGTCAATAAATATAAGATAAAGAAAGGGCAATGGGTGCTGTATATTGTCGTTTCTGCCGGGTTGCTTTATATAACCAAGTCATGGTTGATGTCTCTCGGCATAATGTTGTTGCTTATACTTCTTGACCGTGCGCTTGCCGAATACGAGCGGAAGAAACGGGGCGACGAAGATGATGACATTTTGATGTGACGTATGCAGAAACTTTTGGATTTATATAAGGGATGGAGCGGCTCCGAGCCTTCAGGCGTTGAACGCCTCGATGCGGCCGGCAGTAACCGCCAGTATTTCCGTATCATCGGCGTTGACGGGGGTTCGGTCATCGGCGTCATAGGTACGAGCCGTGACGAAGACCATGCTTTCATTTACCTGTCTAAACATTTCAGGCAGCGCCAGCTGCCGGTACCGCGCATATTGGCTGTTGCCGACGACGAGTTGAGGTATATTCAGGAAGACCTCGGGCGGATGTCGCTTTTCAGCGCGTTAAGCGGAGGCCGCGAGTCAGGCGGACGATACAACCAGCGCGAGAGGCAGTTGCTCGTCAACACGATACGCGAACTGCCGAACATACAGATACGCGGAGCGCGCGGCTTGGATTGGACTAATTGTTACCCGCAGCCGGAGTTCGACGAGGACAGCGTGCTGTTTGACCTGAATTATTTCAAGTATTGTTTCCTGAAGCCGGCCGAGCTTGATTTTCACGAGTTGAAGCTCGAGGCTAATTTCAGGCTGTTTGCCAAAGACCTTGTTGCCGAGAAAGCGGACTGCTTCATGTATCGTGACTTCCAGGCACGCAATGTTATGCTCGACGCACAGGGTCGTCCCTATTTCATAGATTACCAGGGTGGCCGCAAGGGACCTTATTATTATGACCTTGCTTCGTTCCTCTGGCAGGCGTCGGCAAAGTATTCATACAAGCTAAGGCGCGAACTAGTTTCGGAATATTATGACTCGCTGAAGCATTATACCGAAGTTCCATCAGTACGCCACTTTGTCGAGCGTCTCAGCCTTTTCGTGCTGTTCCGAACGCTCCAGGTGCTTGGCGCATACGGATTCCGTGGATATTTTGAACGCAAGAAGCATTTTCTTAACAGCATACCTCCCGCTATCCAGAATTTGCGTGAACTGCTGAAACTGAACGTCTTCCCGTATCCTTATCTTATTGACGTGCTGCACCGGCTGACCGAACTACCGCAGTTCGCCAGAATAGAAGAACCGGCGTTGACGCGTGCCGACGGTTATAAGATATCAGACAGTAATGTATATGCTGCCCATCCGTCAGACGGTCCGGCAACGTTCTCCAAATACGACAATAAAGGTCCGCTCGTAGTCCGGGTTTATAGTTTTTCTTATCATAAGGGAATGCCTAAGGACGAAAGCGGCAACGGCGGAGGATATGTATTCGATTGCAGGGGCACGCATAATCCCGGCCGTTACGAGCCTTACAAGAAGCTGACCGGTCTGGACGAGCCTGTAATACGTTTCCTTGAAGACGACGGCGAGATACTGGAATTTCTCGAAAATGTGTATAAGTTGGCAGACGTCCATGTGCGCCGTTACATTCAGCGAGGGTTTACCAGCCTGATGTTCTGTTTCGGGTGTACGGGCGGACAGCACCGCAGCGTTTACGCGGCACAGCATTTGGGAGAACATCTGAACGAGAAATTCGGTGTGGAGGTACGTATCGTCCACCGTGAACAAAACATAAGTACGGTATTGGAGGCAAAGGAAAAGTAATATGATGCAAGCAATGATTTTTGCCGCAGGCCTGGGTACGCGCCTGAAGCCGATTACCGATACAATGCCCAAAGCCCTCGTTAGGGTAGGGGGAAAACCTCTTATTGAACAGGTGGTAGAAAAACTTAAAGGGGCTGACGTTGGCAGGATAGTTGTCAACGTGCATCATTTTGCGTCGCAAGTGGTGGATTTCCTGGCGGATAATGGCAACTTTGGCCTGGATATAAGTATAAGTGACGAGTCGGCGGGACTCCTTGACACAGGTGGCGGAATAAAGAAGGCCGCGCCACTGTTTGCTCCTGACGCCCCGATACTTATTCACAATGTGGATATTTTGAGCAATGTGGATTTGCGCTGGTTGTACGGACGGCATGGAGATTGTGACGCCACACTGCTTGTAAGCGAGCGCAAGACAAAGCGTTACCTGCTCTTTGATGATGATATGCGTCTTGTTGGTTGGACCAACATAGAGACCGGCGAGGTTAAGAGTCCGTATGTAGGACTTGATGTAAGTTCATGCAAGATGTTTGCTTTTTCAGGCATACACGTGTTTTCTCCTCGTCTGTTTCCGCTGATGGACGCATTCCCAGACAAATTCGGCATAATTGACTTTTATCTGAAAATATGCGACAAGGCTGTTATCAAGGCTTGTGTGAAGCAGGACTTGCGTTTGCTTGACGTAGGAAAACTTGACACCCTGGCTGAAGCCGAACATTTTTATAATTCTTCAGATCTAAATAAATTCTAAATATAACGCAATGCAAAAAATTATCATTCTCGATTTCGGTTCGCAGACAACGCAGCTTATCGGCCGACGGGTACGAGAGCTTGACACATTTTGCGAGATTTTGCCTTACAACAAATTTCCGCAAGACGATGCCGACGTAATAGGCGTTATCTTGAGCGGTTCACCTTATTCTGTTCATGATCCGGAAGCTTTCAAGGTTGATTTGAGCAGGCTTATAGGCAAATACCCAGTTCTCGGCATTTGTTACGGTGCCCAGTTTATTGCTGCCTCGAACGGCGGAAAGGTGGAAAAGACCGACACGCGTGAGTATGGACGTGCCCATCTGAAATCGTTTGATGCGCAAAATCCTTTGTTCAAGGGATTTAAGGAAAACTCACAGGTATGGATGAGCCACGGCGATACGATTACGGCGATTCCTTCAGATTGCCATGCCATTGCTTCAACGGCTGACGTTCAGTTTGCTGCTTATGCAAGTGACACCAATCCGTTGTGGGCTGTACAGTTCCATCCTGAAGTGTTCCATACTGAACAAGGCAAACAGTTGCTGTCAAATTTCGTTGTAGACATTTGCGGCAGCAGGCAGGAGTGGAGCCCGGCATCGTTTGTTGAGACTACTGTAAAGGAGTTGAAAGAACAGTTGGGCGACGACCGTGTAATACTCGGTTTGAGCGGTGGTGTAGACTCTTCGGTTTGTGCGACATTGCTGAACCGTGCAATCGGCAGCAACCTTACGTGTATCTTCGTTGACCACGGAATGTTGCGCAAGAACGAGTTTGCCAAAGTTATGGATGCTTACAAGGGACTTGGACTTAACGTGATAGGTGTTGACGCAAGCGACAAGTTCTTCAAGGACCTTGAAGGTGTTACCGACCCGGAGCAGAAGCGTAAGATTATCGGACGCGACTTCGTTGAGGTGTTCAACGCGGAGGCAAAGAAGATAACTGATGCCAAGTGGCTTGCACAAGGTACGATTTACCCTGACCGCATAGAGAGTCTCAGTATAACCGGCATGGTTATAAAGAGCCATCACAACGTTGGCGGACTACCTAAGGAAATGCATCTGCAACTCTGCGAGCCGCTGAAGTGGTTGTTCAAGGACGAAGTTCGCCGTGTAGGTTACCAACTTGGCATGCCCGAACGTCTTATCAAGCGTCATCCGTTCCCGGGTCCGGGTCTGGCGGTACGTATTCTTGGCGACATTACACGTGAGAAGGTTCGCATACTCCAGGACGCAGACGATATTTATATCGAGAACATGCACAACTATATTTGCGAGGACGGTGAGTCGCTTTATGACAAGGTATGGCAGGCCGGCACGGTGCTTCTTTCCACAATACGCAGCGTAGGCGTAATGGGTGACGAACGTACTTACGAGCATCCAGTGGCTCTGCGTGCCGTTACAAGTACTGACGCCATGACCGCAGATTGGGCGCATCTGCCATACGACTTTATGGCGAAGGTTTCCAATGAGATAATAAACAAGGTGAAAGGCGTCAACCGAGTTTGCTATGATATTTCGTCAAAACCACCTTCGACAATAGAATGGGAATAATTTAAGATTAAGCAAGGACGTTTAAGATAAAAAGCCGGGTTCATGTAGTTGAATAACAACTAGCTGAACCTGGCTTTTGTTTTATATTTGAAAGGTGGAAGTGATGATGTTAGGTTTTGGAACGCTGTATTTAATATAATAAAAAAACTCCGCAGACTGTCTGCGGAGTTTTTAATAGTCAATCTTTTTTTATTATTTATTGATGAATTTCTTGCCGTTCTGGATTAATACGCCCTTGCTGTCCTTGTTAACGCGTTGTCCTGCGAGATTGTATACGGGGGCGTTCTCGTTGCCCTGTTCAACAATGGCGTTGTTGATGTTTGTTGAAGTGTAGGTAACCTCGATGTAGTAGATGTTTACACCAGATGAGGGGCTGTAGAGATAAACAGTTGTAGGTTCGTTGCTTTCATACTTGTAAGTCTGCTCCTGGGCAGGTGAGCCTACTGCTTGGAGGTTTGCTACTACATTGTCAAATGTTCCAGTTGCAACGTTCAATGTACGGTCTGCGCTGCTGCTTGATGAAATCAATCCTACGTTTATCGTACAAGGTCCAGTTACTTCAAAATTAAGGTTGCGCGCTTCTGCACTACCAGTTCCGCCCAGTTTCAGACGCTTTGTGCACTTGTAAGTGTTGTTAGCGCCTTCAATGGTTTTGTTGTTGCCGTCGATAACGACAGTGTTTTCTTCGTTTGCCATAACCGTCAATCCGTCGATGGTTGTTACAGCATTGAATGTAGTTTCTTCCCAATCTGAGAAGTTCCAAACTTTTTGCTCCTGGGCATTAACACTCATAGCCACGATTACAGAGGCTATCAAAGTAAAAATTTTTTTCATACTTAAATGTTTTTGAAATTAATAATTAAATAATTTGTTTTTTAGAAAACATTGCAAAGATACATTTTTCCATTGAATAAATAGCTATTTTTATAGTAAAAATTCCTGTCTCTTATACACATCTGACGCTGC
>ENA-OZDX01000200-OZDX01000200.1-human-gut-metagenome-genome-assembly--contig:-NODE-200-length-39091-cov-16.029947_pt1 | contig 39091 bp, 27 predicted proteins | sample MGYA00245062_ERZ653597 | MGnify/ENA primary metagenome ERZ653597 (study PRJEB26926, sample SAMN06165186) | human gut metagenome | biome: ENVO:00009003; feature: ENVO:2100002; material: ENVO:00002003...
GTACAACTTTTTACTCATATTTATCAACTTAAATTAATTCCGCCAACGGGTTAAAACAATAATTTAATACCTATGCTCATTACGATTATTATCCTTGTACTGTCCGCAGTATTTTTTGTAAATGGCAAGATACGGTCGGATCTTGTGGCTCTTTGTGCTTTAGTGGCTTTGTTGATTTTTCAGATATTGACGCCTGACGAGGCTTTGTCCGGATTCTCCAATTCGGTCGTCATTATGATGGTGGGGCTGTTTGTGGTTGGCGGAGCGATTTTTCAGACGGGACTTGCCAAAATGATCAGTTCACACATTCTGAAATTAGCGGGTAAGAGTGAATTGAAATTATTCTTGCTTGTAATGTTGGTGACTTCTGCTATCGGGGCTTTTGTGAGCAACACAGGTACGGTGGCTCTGATGTTGCCTATCGTGGTCAGTCTGGCAGTCAGTGCCAACATGAATCCCAGTCGTTTGCTTATGCCGTTGGCGTTTGCCAGCAGTATGGGAGGTATGATGACACTGATTGGTACGCCGCCCAACCTTGTTATTCAAAATGCGTTGACTTCGGCTGGTTTTCCTCCGCTTTCGTTCTTCTCTTTTTTCCCGGTAGGGATTATTTGTGTGGCAGTGGGTACTTTGGTGTTGCTTCCGCTCAGTAAATGGTTTCTTTCGAAACGGGGGAAAAACGGAGACGACAATGTTCATTCGGGCAAATCCCTGAAACAGTTGGTGAAGGAATATGGGCTATCCAGTAATTTGTTCCGGTTGAGGGTGGTCGGTGACTCCCGGCTGCATGGAAAGACGATTATAGAGTTGGATATCCGGCGCAAGTATGGATTGAATATACTGGAGGTGCGTCGTGGGGATATGTCACAACACCGCTTCCTGAAAACAATTACTCAGAAGCTGGCCGATCCCGGTACGGTTCTTCAGAAAGAGGATATTCTGTATGTGACGGGGGATTTTGAGAAAATAAAGTTGTTTGCCGAAGATTATCTGCTGGAGATGCTGGACGAGCATACTACCGAAGAAGCGAAAAACTCAGCCAATTCATTGGATTTTTATGACATAGGTATTGCTGAAATCGTTTTGATGCCTTCCTCCAATCTGATAAACCAGACGATAAAGGGGGCGGGCTTTCGTGATAAGTTTAATGTGAATGTACTGGGTATCCGCCGGAAGAAGGAATATTTGTTGCAGGACTTGGGCAATGAGCGGATTCATAGCGGGGATGTGTTGCTGGTGCAGGGTACATGGAACAATATCGCCCGGCTGAGCAAGGAAGATGCCGACTGGGTGGTACTGGGACAACCGCTGGCCGAGGCTGCGAAGGTCACGCTGGATTACAAAGCACCGGTAGCTGCCGTTATCATGGTGCTGATGGTGGCAATGATGGTGTTCGACTTCATTCCGGTAGCTCCGGTGACGGCAGTGATGATTGCGGGTATCCTGATGGTACTGACAGGATGTTTCCGCAATGTGGAGGCGGCTTACAAAACCATTAACTGGGAAAGCATCGTACTCATTGCGGCCATGCTGCCTATGTCGCTGGCATTGGAAAAGACAGGGGCTTCCGAATACATTTCGAACAGTCTGGTCAGTGAACTGGGAACATACGGACCGTTGGCGCTGATGGCGGGTATTTATTTCACTACTTCCCTGATGACGATGTTTATCAGCAACACGGCTACCGCAGTGCTTCTGGCTCCTATCGCGATGCAAAGTGCAACACAGATAGGGGTAAGTCCCGTACCTTTTCTCTTTGCGGTGACACTGGGGGCAAGTATGTGTTTCGCTTCTCCATTCTCCACTCCGCCCAATGCGCTGGTGATGCCCGCCGGACAATATACCTTTATGGATTATGTAAAGGTAGGGCTGCCGTTGCAGATTATTATGGGCATTGTCATGGTGCTGGTACTTCCTTTGCTGTTTCCTTTTTAAGTTGTTTATAATATATGATGCCGATGACGTCCGCTATAAACCATCCGATAGGAATAGACCACCAGATTCCGATGACCCCGATGGCAGGAATGCCGGCAAGCCAATAGGAAAGGGCTACACGGGTTCCCAACGATACCACTGTGAGCACTACGGACATTCCCGGCATACGGATGGCACGATAATATCCGTATAACAGGAACAAAATCCCGATTCCGCAATAAAACGCTCCCTCGATGCGTAAATAACTGATACCGATGTTCAGAATTTCCGTTTCGTGGGGGCGGACAAAAATCAGCATCAATGGTTTGGCGAATAAAAAGACCAGAATGGAAATGACCAGAGAGAAGAGAACGGTGGTAATCAAGGCACTTTTCACTCCTTTGCGGATCCGTTCCTCTTTTCTCGCTCCGAAGTTCTGGGCAATAAAGGTGGAAAAGGCATTTCCGAATTCCTGTACCGGCATATAGGCGAACGAGTCTATTTTTATTGCTGCCGCAAAGGCGGCCATGACTACAGTGCCAAAACTATTGACCAATCCTTGTACCATCAGAATGCCCAGATTCATCACCGACTGTTGTACACAGGTCAGTGCGGAGAACGAAGTGATCTCTTTCAGGCAGTGACGGTCGAAATGCAGGTCGTTGCGGTGTAATCTCAGTTCGGGGTATTTCACGTAGGCATATCCCATAATTCCCAAAGCGGATACTCCCTGTGCGGCCACCGTGGCGATGGCTGCTCCCTTGATTCCCCAATCCAACTGCAAGATAAAGAATAAATCCAGCCCGATGTTCAGTACAACGGAAACCGCCAGAAACCAAAGAGGAGTAACGGCATCTCCTATGGCACGCAGTAATGCCGCATAGAAATTATAGATAAAGGTAAAGCCGATTCCCCAAAAGATAATCCACAAGTAATCATACATCATGCCATAAATATCTTTGGGAATCTGCAATAACCTGAGAATGGGATGAATCCAGACGAAAGCCGCTATATTTAGAATCAATGTTACTGTACCGATCAGCAGGGCGGATACATAGATGTTACGGCGTAGGGAATCCGTTCGTCCGGCTCCATATTGCAAGGAAAAAACGGTTCCGCTTCCCATGGACAATCCCAGCAGGATGGAAATGAGGAAAACCATCAGCGTATAGGCGGAACCGACGGCAGCCAATGCGCCGGAACCTATACATTGTCCTACAATCAGCGTGTCGGCTATATTGTAACACTGTTGTAGCAGTGAGCCTATAATCATAGGTAAGGTAAAACGTAGCAGAGTGCCGGTGATACCTCCCTGCGTCAAGTCTATTTTAGATAACATGATGCGTGTCTGTTCGATTCAATTTCTTATTTATTTTGAAATTTATTGCGAAGGTAGGGAATAAAATATCAAACAACAATAAAGATTGTCTATTTAATACCCGGAATGTTCTTTCTCCTTAAAAAGAGTTAACTTGATAATATTTTCCATAGGAAACTTTTTATTATAAGAAATATCATGTATGTTTGCATAAAGTTTCCATTGGAAAATATTAAATCAAATAAAATAGTTTAATTATGAAGTATATAGTAATAGGAGGCGTAGCAGGAGGTGCAACTGCTGCCGCACGTATCAGAAGAAACACGGAACAGGCGGAAATCATTTTGTTCGAGAAGGGAGAATACATTTCGTATGCCAATTGTGGTCTACCTTATTATATAGGAGGTGTGATTGCGGAGCGGGAAAAATTGTTTGTACAGACTCCGGAGGCTTTCGGGAAACGTTTTAACATAGATGTGCGTACCCGGTCCGAGGTAATAGCCATCCATTCTGCCGAGAAAACAGTGGATATTCGTACTTCCGACGGGAAAACTTATACGGAGAGTTATGACAAATTATTGCTTTCTCCGGGTGCGTCGCCTGTTCGTCCTCCCTTGCCGGGCATTGACAATGAAGGGATTTTTACCCTACGTAATGTGAATGATACCGATGCTATCAAGAGTTACTTGCAGCAGCATAAGGTGAAACGGGCGGTAATCATCGGGGCCGGATTCATCGGGTTGGAGATGGCGGAGAATCTGCAGGAAGCCGGTGCGGAAGTGGCGGTTGTAGAGATGGCAAATCAGGTCATGGCTCCTATTGATTTCTCTATGGCTTCTTTGGTGCACGAGCACTTGTTGCAGAAAGGAGTACATCTCTATCTGGAAAAGGCGGTGGCTTCTTTCGAACGCACGGTCAACGGACTGGAGGTTGTTTTCAAATCGGGCGAAAGGCTGCCTGCCGATATGGTGTTGTTATCCATCGGGGTACGTCCCAATACCTCATTGGCGATAGAGGCTGGACTGGAGATAGGGGAGATGCGCGGTATTAAGGTTAATGATTACTTGCAGACTTCCAACGAGCATATTTATGCGGTGGGCGATGCTATCGAGTTCCGTCATCCACTGACTGATAGACCGTGGTTGAATTATCTGGCAGGTCCGGCCAACCGTCAGGCGCGTATTGTGGCAGATAACATGGTCTTTGGAAATAAGGTTACATACGAAGGGGCTGTCGGTACTTCCATTGCCAAAGTTTTTGATATGACTGTCGCTGCTTCGGGCCTTCCGGCAAAACGGTTGAAACAGGCAGGCATTGATTATTTGTCGGCAACCATCCATTCCGGTTCCCATGCGGGATATTATCCTGATGCTTTACAGATGTCCATTAAAATAACTTTCTCTCCTGTGAATGGGAAATTACTCGGAGCGCAGATTGTGGGGTATAACGGAGTGGACAAACGTATTGACGAATTCTCGCAAGTGATTAAGCATAACGGAACTGTTTATGACTTGATGGCTTTGGAGCAGGCATATGCTCCTCCTTTCTCTTCGGCTAAAGATCCTGTAGCAGTAGCCGGATATGTAGCCGGAAATATACTGAGCGGAAAGATGAAGCCTCTTTATTGGCGCGAATTACAGGCTGCCGATTTGAGTAAAGTTACGTTGGTTGATGTCCGTACTCCCGATGAATTTGCACTCGGTGCTTTGAAAGGGGCTGTCAATATTCCTTTGGATGATATGCGCGAAAGGATGGAAGAGATTCCTCAGGATAAGCCGGTCTATTTGTATTGTGGAGTAGGGTTGAGAGGGTATTTGGCTTCTAATATATTGTTACAGAATGGTTTTGGGGAAGTAAAGAATTTAATAGGAGGTTTAAAACTGTATAAAGCGGCAACGGCTCCTCTGCCCGAGCCGGAGGAGTTTTCAAATTCTGGCTCTTCAAGTTCTGATTCTTCAAAAGTTGATCATTCTGAACACAGTAAAGATTCTGCTGGAGCTTATACTATTGCCTCTTCCGTCATTCCTTCTATGAAAGCAATAAAAGTGGATGCTTGTGGCATATCTTGTCCCGGTCCTATCATGAAACTGAAGAAGAGTATGGAAGAACTGGCGGACGGCGAACGTTTGGAAATTGTCGCTACAGATGCCGGTTTTCCCCGCGATGCCGAGGCATGGTGTCAAACTACCGGAAACCGTTTTGTTTCAGTAAATTCAGGAGCAGGAAAGTATCAGGTAATTGTTGAGAAAAATACTTCGCAATCTTCTTCCTCGGAAGTTTGCCGGGAGGATAAAGGGAAAACTTTTATTCTGTTCAGTGATGACCTGGACAAAGTTTTAGCTACTTTTGTACTCGCAAACGGTGCGGCGGCTACGGGAAAGAAGGTAACCATCTTCTTTACTTTCTGGGGGCTGAATGCCATCAAGAAGCTGGACAAACCTGTGGTGAAGAAAGATATCTGGGGGAAGATGTTCGGCATGATGCTGCCTTCCAGTTCTTTAAAGTTGAAGTTGTCTAAAATGAATATGGGCGGAATGGGAGCTAGGATGATGCGATATATTATGAATAAGAAAAATATCGATTCATTGGAATCTCTGCGTACTCAAGCCATTCAGAACGGAGTGGAATTTATTGCTTGCCAGATGTCAATGGACGTAATGGGTGTGAAACGTGAGGAATTGCTGGATCATGTGACTATTGGTGGAGTGGCAACTTATATGAACCGTGCCGAACAGGCGAATGTAAACTTGTTTATTTAAATTTGCATGGAGAAAATAAAATCAATATGTGTCATGAGAGAGCTGTTCAAGGCTCTCTCTGAACTTGAAACCCGCTTAATGGAACAATATGAAGTGTCATTGAATGAGGCAATGGCACTTTGTTGCATTGGCGGAGATACGCTGACGGCTAGTGTGATATCGGAAAACACAGGTCTGTCTGCTTCGCATACCTCTAAGGTCATCCGTTCCATTGAAGAGAAAGAATTAATCGTCCGTAATTTGGGGGATAAGGATAAACGGCAGATGCATTTTACTTTATCCGATAAAGGGCATGAATGTTTGGAAGCGCTGAAAGCAAATGAAATAGAAATACCGGAACTATTAAAGCCATTGTTTAAATAAACCCTTCTCTTTTCCATTTGTTTATTCCGGATATGAAACTGGAGAAATGGAAAAACAAATGGAAGAAGTGGAGCAATCTGCGCAAATGGCAAATATGGAAACTGAAGCTGATTGATGCCCGTCTGTATTTCGTGAGCATATTCGTGGGGCTGCTTACGGGACTGGTTGCTGTGCCTTATCACTATCTTCTTTGGTATTTCTTTGATGTGCGGAAAACTTTTTTTACGGCACATTATCCGTGGTATTGGCATGTATTGTTGTTTTTTATCTTATGGGGGATTCTGATCTTTGTCGCTTCTTTGGTAAAACGTATGCCATTGATAGCCGGTGGTGGGATTCCTCAGACACGTGCGGCCAATAACGGTCGTATCCGTTATGAGCATCCTTTTAAAGAACTGGTAGCTAAATTCTGCGGAGGGGTGTTGGCTCTCAGTGCGGGGCTGTCTTTGGGACGCGAGGGGCCGTCTGTTCAGATAGGGTCTTATATAGGAACACTTATCTCTCGTTGGGGACATATTCTGAAAGGGGAACGGAAACAATTGCTGGCTGCCGGAGCTGGTGCGGGCTTGTCTGCCGCTTTTGCTGCTCCGTTGTCTTCTTCTTTGTTGGTGATAGAATCCATCGAGCGTTTTGATGCACCTAAAACCGCTATTACTACCTTGTTGGCCGGCGTGGTAGCCGGAGGAGTGGCTAGTTGGATGTTCCCCACGACTCCTTATCATCTGATTAGTGCGGTCGTTCCTGGTTTATCTTTTATCCGTCAGGCGGAGCTTTATATTATCTTTGCCGCCCTTATGGCTGTCATTGCAAAGTTTTATTCGCTCATCGTTCCTTTCTTTCAAGAAAGGATACCTGCCATGAAACTCTCCATTCCTGTCAAGATGTTGTATTTATTAACCATAGCTTATGCCATATCGTTAACAGAGACGAATCTGACAGGTGGCGGAGAGCAGTTTTTGATGATGCAGGGAATGAATGGAACTCATGATATCCAGTGGCTTACTATCATGATGCTTATTCATTTTGTTTTTACGCTGTTTTCTCTTTCTTCAGGTTTGCCGGGAGGAAGTTTCATTCCTACCTTGGTTACGGGAGGATTATTGGGACAAATCTTCGGGTTGGTATTGGTACAACGCGGATGGATAGGGTATGAGAATGTGAGTTATATGATGCTGATCGGGATGGTGGCTTTTTTGGTGGCTGTGGTGCGTACTCCTTTGACTGCTATTGTCCTGATAACGGAGATTACCGGTCATTTCGAGGTGTTCTATCCTTCCATTGTGGTAGGTGGATTGACTTATTATTTCACCGAATTGTTACAGATAAAACCTTACAATGTATTGCTGTATGACAGGATGTTCCGTAGCCATAATCCGGAGTCTTCCGAAGAGGCTGGTGCTCGCTATCATCTTTTTGTCGAGATAATGGATGGGTCTTATTTTGACGGAAAGGAAGTGGATACATTGGCTTTACCTAATCATTGTATCATTCGTAGTATACATCGGAATCGTAAAAACTTACTTCCTCAGGGGCAAACCCTGGTTCCCGGTGATCAAGTGGAGATAGAAATAGATGCGCAGGATATAGAAAAATTATACGAACCGTTAGTCAGTATGGCAAATATCTATTAAAAGATGAGTCTAAAAAAGCCCCCGTTAAAGGACGAGGGCAACCTAAATGTTTTCACAACGGAATAATCCTTATTGTGACTTGCTTCAAATTAGTATTGCAAAACTATGAAATAAATATGTAAAGGACAAGTGATTATTAGAATAATTTGATAACTTTGAAAAGTTTTGATAAAATAGTTGTCTTATGAAAAATATAGTGGGTCTTGATTTGGGTACCAATAGCATAGGTTGGGCAGTAGTAAATGGAAGTGTCAATGACGATGGAAGTGAACAATTGGTTAAGATACAAGCTTCTGGAAGTCGTATCATACCTATGGATGCAGCTATGATAGGAGATTTTAATAAAGGTAATTCCATATCTCAAACTGCTGAAAGAACCAGATTGCGTGGAGTTCGTCGTTTAAGCGAACGATATCTGCTTCGCAGAGAACGGTTGCATAGAATTCTTGATATTTTAGGATTTTTGCCTTTTCATTTTGCTCAAGATTTAGATAGGCATGGTAAGATAGTTAAGGGCAAGGAACCTAAATTGGCTTGGCGTAAGAATGAAGCTGGTCAGTTTGAATTTATATTCCAAGATTCATTTAAGGAAATGCTGGAGGATTTTAAGCTAAATCATCCGAATCTGATAACAGATGATAAAAAAGTACCTTATGATTGGACTATCTACTATCTCCGTAAAAAGGGATTGACTTCTAAAATTTCAAAAGAAGAATTGGCGTGGATATTATTGAATTTTAATCAAAAGCGTGGATATTATCAATTACGTGGTGAGGAAGAGGAGGAAAATAAGAATAAATTGGTTGAATTCTATGCTCTTAAAGTGGTTGCAGTAGAGGATTCCGGAGAAAAAAAGGGAAAGGATATTTGGTATAATGTGCATTTGGAAAATGGATGGGTGTATCGAAGAACAAGTAATATGCCTCTTGATTGGGTTGGAAAAACTAAAGAATTCATTGTAACTACGGATTTAGAGAAGGACGGAACTCCGAAAAAAGATAAGGAAGGGAATGTAAAACGCTCTTTTCGTGCTCCTAAGGAAGATGATTGGTCATTGGTCAAGAAGAAAACAGAAGCGGATATTGATCAAACTCATAAGACAGTAGGTGCCTATATTTATGATACGCTTTTAGGAAATCCTAGTCAGAAAATTCGTGGAAGACTGGTGAGAACCATTGAACGCAAATATTATAAGGAGGAGCTGAAACAGATTTTGGAGAAGCAGAAGGAATTTCACCTGGAATTGCAAGACAGAGTATTGTATGCTGCTTGTATTGAAGAACTATATCCAATAAATGAAGCACATCGGAATAATGTTGGTAATCGGGATTTTACTTATTTGTTTTTAGAGGATATACTCTTTTATCAGCGTCCTCTTAAAAGCAAAAAATCATTAATAGACAATTGTCCTTATGAGGAGAATCAGGGTCTTGATAAGGAAACGGGAGAGATAAAATCTTTTCCTGTAAAATGTATTGCTAAATCACATCCGTTGTTTCAAGAATTTCGTTTGTGGCAATTTATAGTAAATCTGCGTATTTATAGGAAAGACCTGGCACAAGATGTGGATGTTACAAATGAGTTATTGAAGACTGAAGAAGATTATGTTGCTTTATTTGACTGGTTGAATGGTAAAAAAGAAATTGATCAAAAGGCTTTTTTGAAATATCCGCTTTTTGGACTGAAAAAAGAGGTAGAGAATTATCGTTGGAATTATGTACAAGATAAACCTTATCCATGTAATGAAACCCGTTCATCGATGTTGGCGCGGCTGGAGAAATGTGATATTTCTATTGAATTCCTGACAAAAGAGAATGAGGAAGCTTTATGGCATATATTATATTCGGTTGAAGATAAGAATGAAATAGTAAAAGCTTTGCAGAAATTTGCGGATAAACATGACTTGAATGCTTCTTTTGTTGATGTGTTTCAGAAATTCCCACCTTTTAAGAAAGAATATGGTTCCTATTCGGCAAAAGCAATTAAAAAATTATTGCCTTTAATGCGTATGGGAAAATATTGGAGTGAGAATTCAATAGATAAAGGAACGCGTGAACGGATGGATAAGATAATAACAGGAGAATATGATGAGAAAATAGAAAATAGAGTGAGGGAGAAAGCAATTCATCTTGCTGATGTTTCTGATTTCAAAGGTTTGCCTCTTTGGTTAGTGTGTTACATTGTTTATGGTCGTCACTCTGAAGCAAAAGAAATAACCCAGTGGAAATCTCCTGCTGATATTGATTTGTATTTAAGATCTTTTAAGCAACATTCATTGCGTAATCCAATTGTTGAGCAGATTATTATTGAAACACTACGTGTTGTTCGTGATATTTGGAAACAAGTGGGAAATATTGATGAGATACATGTGGAGTTGGGGCGTGAGATGAAGAATCCGGCTGACAAGCGGAAGAAAATGACACAGCAAATGTCTGAAAATGAGAATACCAACTTGCGTATCAAATATTTGCTCACGGAATTTTTGAATCCTGAATATGAGGTTGAAAATGTTCGTCCTTATTCGCCAAGTCAGCAGGATATTTTGCGTATTTATGAAGAGGGTGTTTTAAATAGTGTTTCCGATTTACCGGAGGAAATATCGGATATATTGAAAAAGTTTACAGAAACAGACTTGAAGAAGCGTCCTTCAAGGTCAGAAGTTTTGCGTTACAAGCTTTGGCTGGAACAGAAGTATCGTTCTCCTTATACCGGTGAAGTGATTCCATTAGGTAAGTTGTTTACGCCTGCATATGAAATAGAGCATGTTATTCCCCAATCATGTTATTTTGATGATTCTTTTAGTAACAAGGTGATTTGTGAAGCGGAAGTCAATAAGCTTAAAAGCAATTTATTGGGACATGAGTTTATAGTGAAGCATCATGGGGAGATAGTGGAACTTCCTTTTGGAAAAAAAGTGAGGATCTTCACTGTGGATGAATATGAGCAATTTGTGAAAGATAACTATTCGCGTACTCGTAGTAAAATGAAAAAACTCTTGATGGATGATATTCCGGAGGAGTTTGTTGCTCGTCAGCTGAATGATAGTAGGTACATCAGCAAAGTTGTAAAGTCCCTTCTTTCCAACATCGTTAGAGAAAAAGGAGAGGAAGAAGCAATTTCAAAGAATGTAATTCCTTGTACCGGAGGAGTTACGGATCGTTTGAAGAAAGATTGGGGAATAAATGAGGTTTGGAATAAAATTATACTTCCTCGTTTTCAACGACTCAATGAGTTGACCGGCACAAATAAATTTACAACTAAAAATGTTGGGATTCAAGAAATTCCGACAATGCCTTTGGAATTGCAAAAAGGTTTTAATAAGAAAAGAATAGATCATCGTCATCATGCAATGGATGCCATAATAATAGCGTGTGCAAATAGGAATATTATTAATTATTTAAATAATGAGTCGGCAACAGCTAAGGCTGAATTATCCCGATATGATTTGCAAAAAATGCTGTGTGATAAAGCTAAGACTGATAATAACGGTAACTATAAATGGGTGATCAGAAAACCGTGGGCATCGTTTACACAGGATACATATTTGGCTTTGGAAAATATAATAGTCAGTTTTAAGCAAAATTTGCGTGTTATAAATAAAGCTACCAATCACTTCTTGCATTATAATGAAGAAGGCAAAAAGATCTTTGTGAAACAGGGAAAAGGGGACAACTGGGCTATACGTAAATCCATGCATAAAGATACGGTATTTGGAGAAGTTAATTTGCGTAGGATAAAGACTGTAGCTTTAAATGAAGCGATGAAAAATCCTCAAAGCATCGTTGTGAAAGACTTCAAGAGAAAATTATTGGAACTTTGGAATTTAGGATTTGACGCGAAGAGAATAAAGAAGTACTTTGAAGATAATAGAGAAACTTGGAGTGATATAAATCTGTCTAAAATAGAGGTTTACTATTTTAGTAAAGATACTAAAGATCGATTCTTTGCTACTAGAAAACCGCTGGATACTAGTTTTGATAGAAAGAAAATAGAAAATAATATTACTGATACAGGTATCCAAAAAATATTGTTACGTCATTTGGAACTGAAAGATAATAATCCGGATATTGCTTTTTCGCCGGATGGTATTGATGAAATGAATCGTAATATTATTCAGCTGAATAATGGAAAGTATCATCAGCCTATCATTAAAGTTCGTTGGTATGAACAGGCTGATAAGTTTGCAGTAGGTCAAACAGGTAATAAATCTTCTAAATTTGTAGAGGCTGCGAAAGGAACAAATTTATTTTTTGCTGTATACGAGTCGAATATTCTAGATAAAAAGACGAATACTATAATAAAGAAAAGAAATTATGCTACCATTCCACTGAATGTTGCAATTGAACGGCAAAAACAAGGTTTACCTGTTGCACCGGAAGATGAGAATGGTAATGACCCTATTTTTGTATTGTCACCTAATGATTTGGTTTATCTTCCTACTGCTGCTGATTTAGCTAATGGTATTATTGCCCAGCCTTTGGATAGGGGAAGGATTTATAAGATGGTAAGTTGTACGGGAAATGAAGGATATTTTATACCTGCGAGAATAGCGAATCCTATTTTACAAACAATAGAATTAGGTAGTAATAATAAGGCGCAAAAGGCATGGACAGATGAAATGATAAAAGAAATATGTATGCCTATAAAAGTTGATCGTTTAGGAAATGTCTTAGAATCAAGTAGTTCATATAAAAAATAATATATTCTTATTTTATGGAAGAAAACAAAGGACAAATTCTTTTATATCAAACGGTAGATGGTGAGTCAAGAATTGAAGTAACACTATGCAATAATACAGTTTGGCTGACATTAGATCAAATGGCAGAATTATTTCAACGGAACAAATCAACGATTTCACGCCATATAAAGAATGTTTTTGAGAGTGGGGAATTACAGGAAAATTCAGTTGTTGCATTTTTTGCAACAACTGCTTCTGATGGTAAAATATATCAAGTGGCTTATTATAATTTGGATATGATTATAAGCATAGGCTATCGGGTTAAATCTTACCGTGGTGTGCAGTTTCGAATATGGGCAACACAAATACTAAAAGAGTATTTAGTAAAGGGATTTGTAATGAACGATGAGCTGTTGAAGCGTGCAGGTGGTGGAAATTATTTTGATGAGTTATTATCACGCATACGTGATATTCGTTCCTCAGAAAAGATATTCTATCGTAAAATTCTTGAAATTTATGCTTTGAGCATAGATTATGACCCAAGTACTGAGTCTACTCGATTGTTTTTTGCCACGGTTCAAAATAAAATGCATTTTTCAGTACATGGACATACGGCTGCTGAGGTTATTTACGGTCGTGCAGATGCAGGGAAAGATTTTATGGGATTAACTAATTGGACAGGAGCAGTGCCAAAGCGGAATGATATAGAATATGCTAAAAATTATTTGACAGATGATGAGTTGGATACATTAAATCGTATTGTAAGTTTGTATCTTGACTTTGCAGAATTGCAGGCTAAAAGTCATACTCCTATGTATATGAAAGACTGGATTCAAAAATTGGATGATTTTCTTAGATTGTCAGGAAAAGAATTGTTACAACATGCTGGTACTATTTCGGCTGAATTAGCAAAGAAAAAAGCAAATCTTGAATATGATGAATTTAAGAAACGCATTAGTAATCAGTTATCTCCTGTAGAAATAGATTTCATTGAAAATTTCGAAAAAGAGCAGAAGAAATTGCGAGGTAAGTAATATATTAACCTTTAAAATATGATACTATGATAAAGAAAACACTTTATTTTGGTAATCCGGCTTATTTGTCATTACGAAATAACCAATTAGTCATAAAACTTCCGGAAGTTGAGAAAAGTGATTCATTGCCGGATATCTTTAAAGAACAATCGGAAATAACGAAGCCGATTGAAGATATAGGTGTCGTAGTACTAGATCATAAGCAAATTACTATCACTTCCGGTGTATTAGAATCTCTATTAGAGAATAATTGTGCCGTTATCACTTGTGATAGTAAAAGTATGCCAGTGGGTTTAATGCTCCCTTTGTATGGAAATACAACTCAGAATGAGCGTTTCCGTCAACAGTTGGATGCATCATTGCCATTGAAAAAGCAACTTTGGCAGCAAACAATTAAGGCAAAAATAGATAACCAAGCATCTGTATTGAGAGTTTGTGTAGGTGAAGAAATGAAATGTATGCGAATTTGGGCGAATGAAGTGAAGAGTGGTGATCCAGAGAATTTGGAAGCACGTGCGGCTGCTTTTTTTTGGAAAAATTTATTTGCAGATATTATTGGCTTTACTCGTGACAGAGAAGGGATTTCTCCTAATAATTTATTGAATTATGGTTATGCTATACTTCGTGCTATCGTTGCTCGTGCTTTAGTGGCAAGTGGGTTGCTTCCTACTTTAGGGATCCATCATCATAATCGTTATAATGCATATTGTTTAGCTGACGATGTGATGGAGCCATATCGACCTTATGTTGATGAATTAGTATTTAGTTTAGTGAAATTGTATGGTGCAAATTTGGAATTAACAAAAGAAATAAAATCACGTTTGCTTGTTATTCCCACATTGGATGTACGTATTAATGGTAAACGTAGTCCGTTGATGGTGGCTGTCGCTCAGACTACAGCTTCTCTATATAAATGTTTTTGTGGAGAAATTCGTCGTATTAGTTATCCTGAACGATAATGGACCGTTTTAGTGAATATCGGATTATGTGGGTACTAGTATTATTTGATTTGCCAACGGAAACTAAGAAGGACAAGAAAGCTTATACTGATTTTAGAAAAAATCTACAAAAGGATGGCTTTACAATGTTTCAGTTTTCAATTTACGTCCGTCATTGTGCTAGTAGCGAGAATGCAACTGTTCATATAAATAGAGTTAAATCTTTTTTGCCTGAATATGGACAAGTGGGAATAATGTGTATCACTGATAAACAATTTGCTGCTATTGAACTTTTTTATGGAAAGAAACTACAAGGTGTAACTACTCCAGGACAGCAATTGGAATTATTTTAAAAATAAGAAATCCCGTCTGAAACGGGATTTCTTATTAGATAACAACTTTGTTTTTAATTCCTGAATATGTGTGTAACTAATTGGTAATTAGTTTGTAACATATATTCAGTTGTTTCCAATGGTTCAAAGATACTAATTTGAAAGCAAATCACAACGCGGTGTGTCGCATGCGCATGCGCATTACGGTTGTTTCCAATGGTTCAAAGATACTAATTTGAAAGCAAATCACAACTGATGCTGATAATCCCTTGGTTTATCAGGTGTTGTTTCCAATGGTTCAAAGATACTAATTTGAAAGCAAATCACAACTGTCAGTAAGTTCCTTAGGAATTGGCATTTGTTGTTTCCAATGGTTCAAAGATACTAATTTGAAAGCAAATCACAACTCTAATAGGCTATTAGTTTCTCATTCATTGTTGTTTCCAATGGTTCAAAGATACTAATTTGAAAGCAAATCACAACCTCTACATCTAATACATCTGCGCTTACTTCGTTGTTTCCAATGGTTCAAAGATACTAATTTGAAAGCAAATCACAACCAGCAATAGAGGCTTGCGAAGAATCAGTAGTTGTTTCCAATGGTTCAAAGATACTAATTTGAAAGCAAATCACAACGCTGCTTGTTAGATCGGATCTTTAATAACTGTTGTTTCCAATGGTTCAAAGATACTAATTTGAAAGCAAATCACAACGCATAGACACCATTCATTGATACGACAGATGTTGTTTCCAATGGTTCAAAGATACTAATTTGAAAGCAAATCACAACCATTGACTCCAGAATCAATATCTGGTTTTCGTTGTTTCCAATGGTTCAAAGATACTAATTTGAAAGCAAATCACAACCCTATACAGGTGGCAAAGAACTCGTCAAACGTTGTTTCCAATGGTTCAAAGATACTAATTTGAAAGCAAATCACAACTGAAAGGGTTAAAATAACATCCGGTATGTGTTGTTTCCAATGGTTCAAAGATACTAATTTGAAAGCAAATCACAACTATCAGTTCATTGCCTTGGACGAAATCAAGGTTGTTTCCAATGGTTCAAAGATACTAATTTGAAAGCAAATCACAACCCCGTTACGGTACAAATGAAGCCTTATTGGTTGTTTCCAATGGTTCAAAGATACTAATTTGAAAGCAAATCACAACTAAAAAGAATACCATGATTGCCAACCTTGAGTTGTTTCCAATGGTTCAAAGATACTAATTTGAAAGCAAATCACAACCATCTTATCCCTTATCATTGGCTGAATGCCGTTGTTTCCAATGGTTCAAAGATACTAATTTGAAAGCAAATCACAACTTATACCATCAATTACACGTTTTGGATTACGTTGTTTCCAATGGTTCAAAGATACTAATTTGAAAGCAAATCACAACGTATTATTACTTTTCCCTTTTGTTCACTTTGTTGTTTCCAATGGTTCAAAGATACTAATTTGAAAGCAAATCACAACGATTACCCGGCTTAAAATTTATGCCCTCACGTTGTTTCCAATGGTTCAAAGATACTAATTTGAAAGCAAATCACAACTTGCCGGAAGGGACTTCACGCCCGTAAGCGGTTGTTTCCAATGGTTCAAAGATACTAATTTGAAAGCAAATCACAACAGTCCTTCCCTCTATCAACTCATCACAACGTTGTTTCCAATGGTTCAAAGATACTAATTTGAAAGCAAATCACAACAGGACTTTATAAAGACCCCATCACGGGTGGTTGTTTCCAATGGTTCAAAGATACTAATTTGAAAGCAAATCACAACTGAGAACGGCTACGTTATCCGTATCAAGTGTTGTTTCCAATGGTTCAAAGATACTAATTTGAAAGCAAATCACAACTATATTACTAGTATGGAAGACCATTACGGGTTGTTTCCAATGGTTCAAAGATACTAATTTGAAAGCAAATCACAACTAGCATCATTCAAATTCTTATGCTTAATCAGTTGTTTCCAATGGTTCAAAGATACTAATTTGAAAGCAAATCACAACTTTTCTTGAAAAAGGAACAATGATTCATGAGTTGTTTCCAATGGTTCAAAGATACTAATTTGAAAGCAAATCACAACATAGCGTTGATAATGTAGGTAATCAACACGTTGTTTCCAATGGTTCAAAGATACTAATTTGAAAGCAAATCACAACTGAAGTAGAACTTCACTATCTTCTTTTTCGTTGTTTCCAATGGTTCAAAGATACTAATTTGAAAGCAAATCACAACTCAGAGCACCACGTCCGGCACTTGGTTCAAGTTGTTTCCAATGGTTCAAAGATACTAATTTGAAAGCAAATCACAACGAAAGAGGCAGAAATCCGGGGCGTGGATCGGTTGTTTCCAATGGTTCAAAGATACTAATTTGAAAGCAAATCACAACCCATTTACGAATCAAAGGTCAAAGGCTATAGTTGTTTCCAATGGTTCAAAGATACTAATTTGAAAGCAAATCACAACATACACTTAATAAACCTGTCAAGCATCTTCGTTGTTTCCAATGGTTCAAAGATACTAATTTGAAAGCAAATCACAACATGGATGCTATTCGTTCCTTTATTGTTAAGGTTGTTTCCAATGGTTCAAAGATACTAATTTGAAAGCAAATCACAACGGGTATCCGGAGCGGAAGCCGAAAAGTCAGGTTGTTTCCAATGGTTCAAAGATACTAATTTGAAAGCAAATCACAACCCTATGCATAGCGTTCTTGACCTGTTGAAGGTTGTTTCCAATGGTTCAAAGATACTAATTTGAAAGCAAATCACAACACAAGGATAAACGTAAAGCGAAGCATGTAGTTGTTTCCAATGGTTCAAAGATACTAATTTGAAAGCAAATCACAACTGGTTGTGAATGATTTAGTTTCACTTTCCAGTTGTTTCCAATGGTTCAAAGATACTAATTTGAAAGCAAATCACAACTGTTCGATGCAAAGGTGCAACTTTTTGAAGTTGTTTCCAATGGTTCAAAGATACTAATTTGAAAGCAAATCATAACATATTAGCTGAGAATCCCTAGTCGAGTAAGAAATCAAAAATTTCATCTGGGTTCTCATCTAGGTTTTCTGGGTCATCATAATAAGAATCTAGGTTATCAAGATAGAAATCATATTCTGATGATTGATTACCAAATCTCTGATCATACTGTTGTTGTGATAGCTTAGTAACTTTATCAGGATTCCTATCGGCATAAGCAGATGCCTCTTCTATTGACATTTGTTTGGTAGAAGTAAATACCAAGTAATATAATTGTGGCTTGGTATAATGAGTATCTAAAGTTACTTGTTGATAACCAGATTTCCTTGCAGTAACTATTACGTTTTCTGGTGTGATAGTAGTTTTCAAGATATAGGTATAGATTCTTTGATTTCTAAGTGAATCCCTTAGTAATTTAATTGAATCTACTTTAGCAAAGAATATAGAATCTCTTCTAAGTTCTTCTTTATATCGTTTTACCCTTTTGATAGAATCCTCTCTGCTCTCCTTTATATAAGGAGGAGTTACCCTCCTAGGTTCATTGTTTAATAGAACAAGACCCAGAAGAGAAACTCCAAATATAGAAAATGGAAGTAAAAGATGATTCGTTTTTGAGTTCATACCCACTAGTTTTGTATTGATCTTTAATATGAGAATTTAAGTACCTACCTCTTAGATTCACTTTTTAATAATCTTTTGAGTTGCTCTTTAGAACTTTATCATATCGGTATACTTTGTTATTTTTAAAAGATACCCATAGATGATGTTTCTTTACGTTGTAACCAATACCTTCTATATTAGAAGATTCTACTGATGTTATTTCTATTCCAGTATTCATTTTAACTAATTCAAGATATTCTTCTCTGTCCATTCTATTAAAATTTTAGAAGTCTTAACTCCGGATGTAATGCGTTGGTATATTTTTGAATAATTGCCCATGCTCTCAGATGTTATCCATTCTTCTTTCATTTTTCATAGGATATGAGAGCAAACATATAACTGATACTTTGTAAGAGTTTTATTATGTTATCTAATACCCCTCTTATTTCTCCCTCTTCAATCTGAAGAAGTTTTTTAAAAAGATAGTGATCTGTATCCTCTCAATTATGTTGTTTTCATTGATTCAAATATACCAATTTAGATATGAATTATCCTTAATTATTAATTCTTATTATATCAAAGAGTTTAAAGTGGGTTGGAGGTAAAACTTTGCAGCATATAATGTGTATATAGAAAAATTATACGAACCGTTGGTCAGTATGGCAAATATCTATTAAATTTGCCGTATGAAAAAGAAATTCCAGCTTGAAGTTCCGGGAGGAGCCGACAAGGTGTTGCTTCATACTTGTTGTGCTCCTTGTTCATCAGCCATCATAGAGTGCTTGATGCAGCATGGTGTCACTCCGGTTATCTATTATTGTAATCCCAATATTTATCCGTTGGAGGAATACATTATCCGCAAGGACGAATGTACGCGGTACGCCCAATCTTTGGGATTGGAAATTATAGATGCCGATTATGATCATGATGCCTGGCGTTGTCGAATGGCAGGAATGGAGCAAGAGCCTGAAAGAGGAGGCCGTTGCTTGCGTTGTTTCAAGATGCGACTGCAGGAAACCGCACGTTATGCTCACGAACATGGATTCCCGGTTATCACTACTACGCTTGCTTCCAGCCGTTGGAAAAGTTTGGAACAGATAGAGGAAGCGGGCCGATATGCTACGGCCCCTTATCCGGATGTCACTTATTGGGAACAGAACTGGCGTAAAGGTGGATTGAGCGAGCGTCGCATTGCTATCATTAAGGAATATAATTTTTATAATCAGCAATATTGTGGCTGTGAGTTCAGTATGCGGAAAGAAGAAAAGGAAGAATGACAGGAATGAGGATGCTTAAACTGTGGGTGGTTGTAATGTTATTGGGACTCTTGCCCGTTGTTTCAGAGGCGCAAGAAGAAATAAATAATGCCATTAATGTACAGTTGGAGTATCTGAAAAAGTATCCTAAAGATAAAGAAGCGCTTCGGAAAGTTAGTTTTCTCTATCTGAATAAAGCAGATTATGATCAGGCTATCTTTTATGGTCGACAATTGTTTGAGATGGGTTATAATGAACGGGATTACAATGGCGCTGTAATTTATTCTCATATTTGTCTGGGGCAGGCCCATATGATGAAGGGAAATGTAAAGGAGGCTTATAGTCATTTAGGGCAGGCCAGGCTGATAGGTGAAAGTAATAAAAATGATTCCGCCTTATGTTCCGTATATAATGGTCTGGGACTTTATGCATCGAATGTCCAAAAAGACTATTATCGTTCACTTATTTATTTCTTCAAAGGAGTTGAAGCTGCAAGACGTTGTCATTATGACAGACTCTATTCCATTTTACTTTCTAATATTGCCGGTATTTATTATTTGAAAAATGATAGCACAGGATTGAAATATGCCCTTGAATGTTATGAACTGGGACATGAACGGAAAGATCCTTATCTGATTTATAGTGGTTCAACCAATACCGCTTATATGTATTATTTGAAGAGTGACTATAATACAGCATTGAAATATATTCAGGAGGCGGAGTTCACCATGGTGCAGAATGACTTTTATGATCAATCAAACGTTTACAATCTTTATGGATATATTCTGCATAAATTGAATAAAGATGATGAAGCGCTGGGCTTTTTCCGGAAGGCTTTGGATTTGAAAGAACAGGGAAATATTTCTTCAGTGATGAATTCTTATTTGGGCTATGCCGAAATTTTAATGGAGCATCATCAGTATGACCGGGCTGTCTGGATGCTGAAAGCCGGAATAGAACTGTCTTACCAACAGGCTAATGCCATTTATCGAAGTGACCTGTTGCAGGCTTTATCCCGATGTTATGAAGAAGATGGTATGCTGGTAGAGGCGTTGAAGTATCATAAGCTCTATCAGCTGGAAACAGATAGCTTATATAATGCGGAAAAGGAACGTGCCGTGGGGGAGATACGTGCAAAATACGATATGGAACGGCAGGAAAACGAGATAAAACAAAACCGTCTGGAATTATTGGAAAAGGAAAATAAGATGCAATTGCTTATAGCCGGATTTATCTGTATCTTCATAGCTGCCTCTTTACTATATTACTTATATTACAGAAAAAATAAGCTGTATCTTACCATTGTGAAGCAAAATCAGGACGCTATCCGGCGTGAACAGCAATTGCAGAACAAAATAGACGAGCAGTTTGCAGAGATAGGCCGCCAGTCCGCTCTTTTACAAGAATATCTTACGGACTCGACGAAAACTTCTTTGCCGCAACCTGAGAAATATGCTTCATCCTCGTTGACAGATGAAAAGAAGCAGGATTTATTTCTGCGTTTGGAAACGCTGTTGCGGGAGGAGAAGGTATTTACAGACAATTTGCTGACCAAAGAGAAAGTAGCGGAAATGTTGGGAACTAATCGTACTTATCTCTCTCAAATTATTAATGAGCAGACCAAGCAGACTTTTACTCAATTTGTAAATGGTTTCCGCACAAAAGAGGCAGTCCGTTTACTTTCCGATCCTGATAACCAAACTCCGCTAAAGGCGATTTCAGCTGAATTGGGCTTTAATTCCATGACTACTTTTTATAGCCAGTTTCAGGCGGCTACTGGTATGACTCCCGCCCAGTATAGAAATAAAGTGCAGGAATTGCATAAAAATAGATAATCTATTAATTTGCTATCATAAATTTATCCAAATGCGGCAATTGCTGTATTTGGATAACCTGTTTTTGCTATAATTTAAAACTTTATGCATTAATTTGCTATCGACGTAATATAAGCTGTAAAACTGTTTTGACAATAAAACGGGACTTAAAAAGTGATTATAAACAGTATTAATATTAAATCTATGAAGAGTATGAAACATTCAGATTACCACGGAAAGCTACTTCGACTGGCGATGGTTTTCGTTGCATTGTTTTTGTGTGGAACAATGGCATATGCACAAACAGACCGGATGATCAGCGGTATAGTTGTAGATGAGAATGGAGATCCCCTGCCTGCCGCTCACATCCGTCAGGTGAGCCAGACGAAAGGGGAGGAACTAGCTGCTGTCATAACCGATATGAACGGGCACTTCCGGCTGACCCTGCTTCGCACAGCGAAAGAGATAGAAATCTCTTACTTGGGCTATGAATCAAAGAAAGTAAGATTGACAAGTGCGAACAGTTACAGAATTGTTTTGGAGCCGGCCTCCGAACTGCTGGACGAGGTGGTGGTAACCGGATATCAGACTATCTCCAGGGAACGAGCTACCGGTTCATTTGCGAAAGTAGATTCGAAAAAGTTGGAAACTCAACGGTTAAGTAGTGTCAGCTCATTGATGGAGGGAAGAATAGCAGGTTATAGTGATGGTAAGATACGTGGTGTGACTTCGATGAACGGACTTACTACTCCTCTGTATGTGATTGATGGGTTTCCGGTAGAGAAAACTATTTCTGACGGACTGGGCAACTGGGTCGAAAATGTGCCTGATTTGAATATAGAGGATATAGAGAATATTACGGTATTAAAAGATGCCGCGGCTACGTCTATCTATGGTGCTCGTGCTGCTAATGGTGTAGTAGTCATCACTACTAAAAAAGCCGGAAAGAATCAGCTGAATGTATCATTTTCAGCGACATTGACAGTACGCCCTTATAATTTTTATACCGGTCACTTGGCCAGTACGGCTGACATGATAGAGATGGAAAAGGAGTGGGCGGCCATGAATCCTAATCTTCAAGGAGAGGGAGCATCCCAATATGCACAGAATTTATTGGACAATGCATCCATGTATTCCTGTTTGGGGGTACAGGCTATTTTAAAACATCATACAGGTGCGATCAGCGAAGCACAAATGGAGCAGACGCTACATGAACTGGCTTCACAGGGATTCCGTTATTATGATGATGTGAAGAAATATGGTAAACGAAATCCGTTTTCGCAACAATATAACTTGAATATCGGGCGTGGAACGGAAAAAAATACATTTAATGCTTCGCTGTCTTACAGGAATAACCGGGAAGAAGATAAATATACTGACAGCGAGAGTTTCGGATTGAATTTGCAGAACACTACCCGGCTTACTTCATGGCTGAGTCTGGATTTGGGAACGTATCTGAATTATGGAGATGGTACAACGCAGAGTTATAATCTGACCTCACCCGGATATAATTATGTTCCTTATAGTTCGTTGTTGAATGGCGATGGAAGTTACTATACTAACACGGCTGCCGACCGGTACAGTAAGTCGCAACAGGAAATTATTTCTTCTTACGGATTGTATAGTATGGATATTACCCCTTTGGACGAATTGGGAAGAAACTTGTCGAAGAGTAAGAATTTTAGTAATCGTACTTTTGCAAGACTTAATTTTAAATTCACAGACTGGTTGAGATACACTGCTTCGTTCCAATATGAAGTAGGGGAATATAAGACAAGCCAATTGCAAGATAAGGAAAGCTATGCTGTGCGTAATAAAGTAAATACATTTGCTACTGATGCAAGTGGGAGTGGCCAGGCTACTTATAATCTTCCTTATGGCAATATTTATACAACGGGAACTAATAGTATTCGTGCTTATAATTTCCGTCAGCAATTGGATTTTAACAAGACATTTGCAGAAAAACATGATGTGACCGCTTTGTTTGGTATGGAAGTACGTGAAAATAAGACGGAATACAATAATCGGAAATATTATAATTATGATCCGGCTTTACTAACTTATGATCTTATTGATGAACGGGTGCTGAGTAATACTTATACCGGAGTTTTGGGAAACTATGTATCATTCAATAAAAATGATATCTCCAACATCTATGAACTGGTAAATCGTTTTGTTTCTTTTTATGGGAATGCAGCTTACACGTATGATGGTAAATATATGGTGACAGGAAGCATTCGTTGGGATCGTACCAATTTGTTTGCTACTGGTTCCAAGTATCAGAAGAAACCTATCTGGTCGGTAGGTGCTGGTTGGAATCTGGACAAAGAATCTTTTTTTAAAGTTTCATTTATAAATATGATGAAACTGCGTTTCAGTTATGGTATCGGTGGTAACATCGCCAAGAATTCTGCTCCTTATATGACGGCTTATTATAATAATAATACCCATGTGGGCGGTATACAAGGGACTATCAGCAACCGTCCTAATCCTGATTTGCGGTGGGAAAAGACAACTACAGCTAATATTGGTGTAGATTTCTCTATGTTTAGAAATCGATTGAACGGTTCTATTGAATATTATAATAAGTCGGGCGTGGATTTGTTAGCCAATACCAATGGAGTACCTACTGAAGGTTTTGGTTTTTCTACTTATACCATGAATAATGGTAAAATGAGAAACCGTGGATTCGAGTTGACTCTTTCCGGTGATGTCATTATGGGAAAAGATTGGAATTGGAACGTAGGTGGTGTGCTGGGATACAATAAGAATAAAGTGACTTATGTCAATGTAAAAGCACCTGCTATTTTTCTTCAGTTCGATTATCCTGCCGCCTATCCCCGTGTTGGAGTGCCTTATAATGCCATTTATGGATATCTGTGGGCAGGGCTGGATAGTAAAGGGCAGCCTCAGGTGTATGACTCGGAAGGAAATATCCATGTAAGCAGTTCACCGCAAAAAGTGGAGGATGCTGTGTATTTAGGAACTTCTGTTCCGGTTTATAGTGGGGCTGTTAATACCAATCTCCGTTATAAGAATTGGGAACTGGCTGCTCAACTGCTTTTTGAAGGGGGGCACAAAATGCGGAATACCAATATAGCCTATCCGGGATTAGGAGTGACAAGTAAGGATGTGAGTAAACGTTGGCGTCAGCCTGGTGATGAGGCATATACCGATGTACCACGCTATGTTCCGTCAGAAAGCAAGGATTATAATTCTTACTCATCCGATCTTTATAGCAAGGCTTCCATTCATGTACTTGATGCCGATAACTGGCGCTTGAAGAATCTCTCTGTTACTTATCATGTTCCTGCAAGTGTATGTCAGAAGTTTTATGTAAAAAATGCACGTATCATGCTAGGTATGGAAAATGTGTTCACTTTGGCTAAAAGTCGTGATGTGAAATGGATGCTTGGGGGATATAGTAAACCAAATTATTTGTGTAATGTCAATTTGAACTTTTAAATGAGAGCAATATGAAAAAGATACTATTTATGATAATGACAGTGTTGGGGTGGATAAATCTGACTTCTTGTAATGATTATTTGGATATTGTTCCCAAAGGGAACAAAATTCCTACTACCTTGGCTGATTTTGAAGCATTGCTGCGAGATGAATATACCATTGGCTATATTCCTGTAACGAATAGTCTTTATCTGTTGAATGATAAATTTGTAGGACAAAGCAGTCTGACTAGCGTTACCCTTACGAGTGCCAATTATCTGTGGAATGAAACAGCGGACAGAATTGTACTGAACAATCAGGACGAAGGGACTTATTACCGTAGTTATATGGCTATTTCCACTTGTAATCTCTTGCTGGAGCATGTTCCCGTTGCAACCGAAGCGACTGATTCCGAACGCAATGAGGTAATGGCTTATGCCAAAGTGATTCGTGCTATGAGCTATTACATACTGGCCAATTATTATGCTGATACCTATGTGTCTGCAACTGCCGGTACTAAACTGAGTGTACCTTTGATAACCAGTGCCGATATCAATGCTCCTCACAAGCAGGTCACTATTCAAGAAATCTATGATTTCATGATTAAAGATGTGAAAGAAGCCATAGAACAAGGATTACCCCAACAGTCAAGGACTGTTATCCATCCCAATTTGGGAGCAGCCTATGCCTTCTTGGCACGGGTTTATCTGCAAATGGCGAATTATGAAGAAGCGCTGAAATACGCGGATATGGCTTTGGAACAGAATGATAATCTGTATGATTGGATATCTTATTACAACAGTCATAAGGAAGCTATTACAAAAGAAGACAGTTATCCGTCGTTACCGTCAGCGACAGGGTATGATTATGTGGAGAATTACTATTTCCGTTGTGGAGAGGGTAATCCTAACTATGCTACCAGCGAACTTAATATTCCGGTGGAACGTGCGGAGAGTTTCGAGGAAGGGGATGCACGTTTTTTTTCCCGCTGGAAACTGCGTACGGTAAATCAGGATACTTACTATCAAGGTTTGGCCAAAGGATATTTCAACGGGGCTGGTCTGACCACTTGCGAGGTATATCTCATCAAGGCCGAATGTTTGGCACGTCAGGTCACAGGTAATGATTTCTCTGCTGCTATGGATGTGTTGAACAAGGTACGTAAGACCCGTATTCTGCCGGAGATATATCAACCCTTGCAGGCTTCAACTTTGACAGAAGCCATTGACTTGATCCGACGTACGAAAGACAATGAATTGATTTTCACTATTGTGCCATTCGCTGATGCCCGGAGGTTTAATGCCGAAGGTACTTTTGCACGTGCGCTATCCAAAACATGGGAAGGGCAGACTTATACATTAACCCCGGCTTCACATCTTTGGATTATGCCTTTCCCGGCAGGTGCCGTTCAGAATCCGGGTAATGGAACTATCACTCAAAATGTATCTAAATAACCTATAAAAACAGACTTTATGAAATTGATGTATTTATTAGCAACATCCGCCGTTGTTTTGGTGATGATGGCATCTTGTACCCGGCAGTCGGTAACGGGGTACACACTGACAGCTGCAATTGATGGAATTCCTGACGGATCCCATGTACAGTTATTTCCTGTAAGTCATGGTCATGAAAAACCGGTGGCGGACACTACTGTTGTAGATGGAAAATTTATATTTAAAGGGGTGGCGGATGAACCTCTGGCTGTACGGTTGATGGTGAAAGATGCATACGGTTCCATGCCTCTGATATTGGAGAATGGCAGTATAAGCGTGGAGGGTAAGGTGACTTCTGAAAACCTTAATGGAACCGTGAATTATAATTTCTCACAGGTTTCAGTGACGGGATCTCCTTTGACGGACAAATATGTAAAATTATTGAGCACACGTGATGCCTTGGATTCTATTTATGTGACGAATAACGAGAAGTTTAAGGATATCCGTGCTGCCTATGGAAAAGCGAGAGTTGCCAAAGATAAGATCTTGATGGATTCTGTCGTTGCTACGGAAGCTTACAAAGCATCTGCCGTGGCCGATAGTTTGTTCTTTGCTACGGTAGATGCCACTTACTATAAATTAGTTATGGACAATAAAGATTCTTATTGGGGGCCTCTGATGATGATCAGTTTGTTTTCTTATCTTACCGAAGAGCAGAAACCGTGGTATGATGCCTTGTCAGAAGAGGCTAAACATTCCCGCTATGGAAAAATGGTGAAAGAGAGTGTGGCTCCTGATAGTCAGATCGGTTCTAAAGTGCCTGTCTTTACAGCCAAGTCACAAGATGGGAAATCGGTAACTTTAACCGATTTGTGCCAAGGTAAGAAGTATGTCCTTATTGATTTTTGGGCATCATGGTGTAATCCTTGCCGTAAGGAGATTCCTAATTTGAAAAAACTCTATACGCAATATGCAGACAGGGGTTTCCAGATTGTAAGTATCTCTATTGACAAAAAAGAGGCGGAATGGACAAAAGCGCTGAAAGAAGAACAACTTCAGTGGCCTAATTTTTTGGATACTGAAGGTATTGCTGATATATATAAAGTGAAATTTGTTCCTACTATGTATTTGATAGATGCCCAAGGGGTCATGGTAGGAGAAAATCTTCGTGGTGAGGCTTTGGCAAATAAACTGGCTGAGCTTTTTGGAGAGATTGAATAATCATATTCTTTTATGGCATTCTGACATAGGACGGGGCGGAGTCGATGAATAAGTTGGATCTGTCCCGTTGTCTTATGTTTCGGACTGACCCTTCTGTTGATTCAGCCCCCCTGTACAAGACTATCCAGGTTTATTTTGATTCAAATCCTTCATAAGTGTCTAATCCGCTTGCCTACAGTCGTTTATTATGAAGAATTTAAAGCACAATCCTTCATGAATCCGTCATTTTCGGGTCAACGGTCTAAATTTTAAGGCTGAGCCGTTTTCTAACTGAGCCGTCGGCATACCCTGCACAAAGCAGGATAAAAATAAAGAAGCTATCGAATATTCGATAACTTCTTTATTTGGTAGCCCGTGGGGGAATCGAACCCCCCTTTCAAGAATGAAAATCTTGCGTCCTAACCGATAGACGAACGGGCCATCCTTTTTATCGAGGATTTCTCTCTCGATTGCGGGTGCAAAGGTAGTGACTTTTTTTGAATTTGCAAACATTTCCCAAACTTTTTTCTAAACTTTTTGTTCATAGTCCATTGAATAGACTATTTACCTAAACTTAACTTTTATGAAAACTATCTTTAAATCAATGAGTTGCCTTATACTGGGCGCAATGATTGTTACGCCGATGTTTGCGCAACAAAAAGATCTTTATCCGGAGTTGGAAGGACCGGGACCTGTTGTTATTATCTCAAAAGATAAAAATGGCAAGGAGGAATTAATCAATGTATTTGAAGAAACGCAACGTCCGCATTTCCATGATCCCCGTGCCCCTCGTTTTTTACTTACTGACCAACAGGGAAAGTTTGCATTGGGTATCGGTGGTTATTTGAAAACTACAATGGAATATGATTTTAATGGGATAGTGGATGACGTTGACTTTATCCCTGCACTCATTCCGCAACCGGGATCCACTGCTGTCCGTAATCAGTTCCAGATGGATGCAAGCACTTCCACTATCTTTTTAAAATTGGTGGGGAGAACCAAGCATTTGGGCAACTTCATCGTTTATACAGCCGGAAACTTCCGTGGAAGTGGAAAGACTTTTGAATTGCAGAATGCTTATTTATCTTTCTTGGGTTTTACCATGGGGTATGATACCGGATTGTTTATGGATCTTGCCGCAGCTCCTCCGACTATTGATTTTCAAGGACCTGACGGGATGACTTTCTATCGGGCCACCCAGTTGCGTTATGAAGCTAATTTGATTAAAGGTTTGAAAGTGGGTGTCGGTGTGGAAATGCCTTCAGTAGACGGAACTCCGGCAAAAGATGTGAGAATCGGTAAGCAGCGGATGCCGGATATTCCTGCTTATGTGCAGTATTCCTGGGCGAAAGCGAGCCATATACGTGTGGGAGGAATCTTGAGAAGTATGACTTATGAGGATCAAGTGAATAATAAGGCAAAGTCATTGACCGGTTGGGGGATACAGGCATCGGGAACAGCAAGACTGGGTAATTTCCAGCTTTACGGACAATATACTTATGGTAAAGGTATTGCTCAATATTTGAATGATATCAGTAACTTGAATGTAGATATCGTTCCTTTGGCCGACGAGTCCGGGCGCATGCAGGTACTTCCCATGAAAGGATGGTATGTCGGATTACAGTATAATTTCTCGAAACGGGTATTCGCATCGGCTACGTATAGCCAGTCACGCCTGTTTACGGAAGATTGCTATGCTCACTTTAATGAAACCCAGTATAAAAAAGGTCAGTATCTGGTCGCTAATGTGTTTTGGAATATAAGCCATAACCTGCAGGTGGGTGTGGAATATCTGCATGGTTGGAGAGAGAATTTTAATGATGTGAACCGTGAGGCAAACCGTATAAACTTGAGTGCACAATATAATTTCTAACTTATTCTCTGTATCTTTGTGTCTGTCAATAATGGAAAGAGAATGAAAAAAATAGGTGCACATGTATCCGTAAGCGGGGGCGTAGAAATGGCCCCCGTTAATGCATTAGGGATAGGAGCGGACGCATTCGCTCTTTTTACAAAGAATCAGCGGCAATGGGTTGCAAAACCTTTGTCTGTCGAGAGTATTACTCTGTTTAAAGAAAACTGTGAGAAAGAAGGTTTTGATATCCGGTATATTCTTCCTCATGACAGTTATCTGATAAACTTGGGACATCCTGATAGGGAGGGGATGGAAAAGAGTCGTGCGGTATTCTTGGATGAAATGCGGCGTTGTGAGTTGTTAGGATTGAAAATGCTGAATTTTCATCCCGGAAGTCATTTGAACAAGATATCAATAGAGAAGTGCCTGGACAGGATTGCCGAGTCTGTCAATATGACTTTGGATAAGACGACCGGTGTGACTGCTGTGATTGAGAATACAGCCGGACAGGGAAGTAATGTGGGAAATGAATTCTGGCATTTGAGATATATTATAGATAAGGTGGAGGATAAATCTCGTGTGGGAGTCTGTCTGGATACTTGCCATACCTATACCGCCGGTTATGATATTGCGAATGAATATGACTGGGTCTTTACCGAGTTTGATGAAGTCGTGGGGGGAAACTATTTGTGTGCCATTCACTTGAATGACTCAAAGAAACCATTGGGCAGCCGGGTAGACCGTCATGACAGTATCGGAAAGGGGCTGATTGGTATTGATTTCTTTCGCCGTTTCATGCAGGATTCCCGTTTTAACGATATGCCTGTTATTCTTGAAACTCCCGATGATACCATTTGGAGGGATGAAATTAAAATGCTTCGCAGCTTTGAATTATAGCCTGTGCTTTGAGTGAGATGTGGTGATGCTTTTAATAGTAAACCTGTAGGTGGGAATGATTTGTGTTTTCATGTGTATGGTTAAGCCTTTTTTATTTTATGTCTAAACCTGATTGAACGCATTATTTCTATCTCCATAGTCTTTGGAGTTAACTCCCAAGCTTATGGAGATAACTCCAAAGGCTATGGAGTTAACTCCGCAAGCTTGGGAGATAGAAGTTATCAGTAAAAGAATCTTTAACCTGAAGGATACAACTGTTTAGTTTGCCGTAGTTTATAGGATAATATATCCTTTCCGTATCCTTCAGTTATTTTATACCCTGATTACATGTCTTTTATTTCATCCAGGTTCTTCTGGATATCTTCGTCTTTTAACTCATAATTCATCAAGTTACCTGCCAGATATTGGTCGTATGAGGCCATATCAATCAGTCCGTGACCTGAAAGGTTGAACAGGATCACTTTTTCTTCGCCGGATTCTTTGCATTGATTCGCTTCGCGTATGGCAGCAGCGATGGCATGGCACGATTCGGGAGCCGGAATGATTCCTTCTGCTTGTGCGAACAAACAACCAGCCTGGAAGGATTCTAATTGCTGGATATCAACAGCTTCCATCAAATTATCTTTCAATAATTGTGAAACGATGACACCTGCACCGTGATAACGGAGACCTCCCGCATGGATATTGGCCGGAGAGAAATTATGCCCCAGTGTAAACATGGGCAGCAGCGGGGTATATCCGGCTTCGTCGCCAAAGTCATACTGGAATTTACCACGGGTCAGTTTCGGACACGAAGCCGGTTCGGCAGCAATGTATCGGGTTTGTTTTCCATTCAGGATAGTGTGGCGCATAAAGGGGAAACAGATTCCTCCAAAATTGGAACCACCACCAAAGCAACCGATAATCATGTCGGGATATTCGCCTGCCATTTCCATTTGCTTTTCGGCTTCCAGACCGATAACCGTTTGATGCAGTGTGACATGGCTTAATACCGACCCTAGTGTATATTTACAGTTGGGAGTGCTCATTGCCAGTTCGATAGCTTCGGAGATGGCTGTTCCCAGTGAACCTTGATAATTGGGATTACGGGTAATGATATCTTTGCCGGCACGGGTAGACATGGATGGAGAGGCGGTGACCGTTGCTCCGAATGTCTGCATGATGCTGCGGCGATAGGGTTTTTGATTATAGCTGATTTTTACTTGATAAACGGCAGCTTCCAGTCCGAATACCTTTGCGGCATACGATAGAGCAGCGCCCCATTGTCCGGCACCGGTTTCTGTCGTGACATTGGTTACACCTTCTTCTTTGCAATAATATGCCTGGGCCAGAGCCGAGTTCAGTTTGTGGGAGCCGATGGGGCTGACACTTTCATTTTTGAAATAAATATGTGCGGGAGTCCCTAGTGCTTTTTCCAGTCCGTAGGCACGTACCAATGGTGTGCTGCGATAGTATTTGTACATTTCACGCACTGCTTCAGGGATTTCAATCCATGCGTCTGTCTGGTTTAATTCCTGTTTGCAAAGTTCTTTGGCAAAAATGGGGTAGAGGTCTTCCGGTTTCAGCGCTTCTTTGGTTTTGGGATTCAACGGCGGCATGGGTTTGGTCTTCATGTCTGCCTGTATGTTGTACCAGTATTTAGGAATTTCATCCTCTGGTAAGATAAAACGTTTCTGTTTTGTGCTCATAATCTTTCAATTTAATAGTTTTGCGGTCAAAATTAGGTAAAAAAAGTATTCCTTACTAATTTTCAACTACTTTTTTGTCGGGAACAATAAAAAAAGGGGCTGTCAGAGTAAAAATGCGAAGTTATTTGTTATTATAGACAGAGATGTGAATATTTTGATTAAGTTTGTTTTCTGTTAATGCAAGATAATATCGACATGGAACCTTTACACAAACTATTTATTTATCGTAAGAAGTTAGTAAAACCGTACATAGAGCGATTGCTGAAATGGATGGACGGGATAACTTATATGATGTCGGCTTTGTTAATCCTTACATTGGTTTATGAGCATGGATTTCTTATTTCTTTTGAAGAAATGGAGGTGATAAACATGCTGTATCATTTTGTCTGGATTGTTTTTCTGGTTGATATTTCCCTGCATCTTTTATTAAATTACTCGGACACGAAGCGGAAGTACCGGGGACTGGCGTGGATACTGAGTCTGATGCTTTATCTGACTTTGATTCCGGTTATTTTCCATGAACCGGAGGTGCAAGGGGGAATTCATGATTTCTGGTCTTTTTTCCACAGCCGTTTATATCATGTGGTGCTGCTCACTTTGCTTTCACTGTTGCAATTGTCTAATGGGATAGTCCGGCTGCTGGGCAGGCGCACCAATCCATCTTTGATCTTTGCATCTAGTTTTCTCATATTTATTCTGATAGGGGCGGCGTTACTGATGCTTCCGCGTGCCACTTATCATGGTATTTCTTTTATCGATGCTCTGTTTACCGCTACCAGTGCCACTTGTGTCACGGGGTTGGTCTCGGTCGATGTTTCTTCTACATTCACGCCCGAGGGGTTGTTCATCATTATCATGTTGATACAAATCGGCGGTTTGGGAGTCATGACTCTGACCAGTTTCTTTGCTATGTTTTTTATGGGGAATACTTCGCTCTACAATCAGTTGGTGGTCCGTGATATGGTAAGCTCGCAGTCACTCAGTTCGTTACTTTCCACCTTATTATATATATTAGGATTTACATTGGCGATAGAGGCTGCAGGGATGGGGGTTATTTTTTTAAGTATACATGGCACTATGGGTATGGATATTGAAGAGGAATTGGCTTTTTCTGCTTTCCATTCCATCTCTGCCTTTTGCAATGCTGGATTCTCTACTTTGTATGGAAACTTAGGTAACGAACTGGTACTTCATAATCATAACTTGCTATATATCACTATCTCTTTCCTGATTATTTTGGGAGGTATAGGTTTCCCGATACTGGTAAATCTGTATGAGACGGTTTCTTATGAAAGCAAGCGCTTGTATCACCGTTATGTCAAAAAGAATAAGAGGACAATCCGTAAAATACATTTATATAACCTGAATACCCGTATTGTATTGATTATGACGGCTATCTTGCTAGTGACGGGTACTGTGGCCATTGTTATTTTCGAATGGAATCATGCTTTTGCGGGAATGACGGTTACAGAGAAATGGGTGCAGGGCTTCTTTAATGCGACTTGTCCCCGTACGGCAGGATTTTCAAGTGTGGGCATGACTACTTTCAGTGTGCAGACGTTGCTGCTGATGGTGGTGCTGATGATGATTGGCGGCGGTACGCAGTCTACGGCCGGTGGTGTGAAGGTGAATGTGTTTGCTGTAGTCATGTTGAACTTGCGTGCTATTCTTATAGGTGCCGATAAAGTTAATATTTTCAACAGGGAGTTATCTCATGATTCCATCCGGCGTTCTAATGCCACATTGATTCTTTATCTGCTGATTGTTTTTGCGGGTATCTTTAGTTTAAGCATTCTAGAGCCGCAGGCTTCAGTGATGGCGTTGGTTTTTGAGTGTACTTCGGCACTCAGTACGGTAGGTTCAAGCCTGGATCTGACACCTACTTTGGGAAGTGACAGCAAACTGATTGTCATTGTTCTGATGTTTATCGGACGAGTAGGGGTGCTTACTTTGATATCCAGCCTTATTAAACAGAAAAAAATAACGAAATATAAATATCCGAGTGATAACATCATAATCAACTAGTTATGAAATACATTATTATTGGTTTAGGAAATTACGGCGGTGTGTTGGCCGAAGAGCTTTCCGTATTGGGACATGAGGTGATAGGAGTGGATACAAACGAGCATCGTGTGGATGTGTTGAAGGACAAAATCGCGACTTCTTTTATTATTGATGCTACGGACGAACAATCGCTCAGTGTGCTGCCACTGAAAGATGTGGATGTGGTTATTGTTGCTATCGGCGAGAATTTTGGTGCTTCTGTGCGTGTGGTGGCACTGCTGAAAAAGAAAGGAGTGAAACATATCTATGCCCGTGCGGTAGATGATGTGCATAAGACCGTGCTTGAGGCTTTTAATTTAGATAGTATTCTGACGCCGGAGAAAGAAGCGGCACGCAGTTTGGTCCGGTTATTGGATTTACACGTCAATGTGGAGTCTTTTCAGATTGACGAGGAACATTATGTGATGAAGTTCAAACTTCCTTCTTGTTTTGTAGGCTATAAGGTGAGTGATCTGTCATTAGAAACGGAATTCAATATGAAAATCATTGCATTGATAAAAGGGGAGCAAGTGCTGAATGGTTTGGGTATCTCGATATTGGAGCATCAGGTGGAGAATCATTTTGAGGAAAATTATGAGTTGGAAAAAGAAGATCAGTTGGTCTGCTATGGGCTTTATAAGAATTTTATGGATTTTTGGAAGGCGTTGTAGCAGGAATGCCTTTCAAAGAAAGAATATTTTTTTTCTAAGTGAGATTAAACCTTTTCTTTTGGGTTTAGTCTAACTTAATAAATAATTTAGTTTAGTTTTTAGTTTTCTCTGAAGGCCGGCCAATGTGATATTGCCCGGTTTTCGCTTTTTATAGAGGTTTTCTTGTGAGTGTCCGTTACTTTTTGTTACTTTGTCACCTAGAAATCGAGATTTAGATGAAACAGATATATTTTTTATTTGTCGTTTTACTGGTTGTAATGGCCGCTTGCGGAGGTAAGAAAGAGACTTCCGTTGATGCAGAACAATTGATGTTCCAGATAGACAGTGTGGATCATGTGACAGGTTTGCAGCGTATGCAGGTTTCACGTATTGACCAGCATATTGTCAGTGGCGGAAAAAAATATAATTTGTTTATAGAGCGTGCTCCCAGTGATTCCCTGCCTTCAGTCAAAAGTGATTTGGGGATTTTTGCCGATAATCGTATCGTCGTTAGAATTTCCCGTGAAAATGGGAGTCGGGTCTTTGCCAAAACTTTTACCAAGCAAAGTTTCTCAGGATTCGTAAGTGCTGATCATCTCCGTCATTTTATATTGGAGGGCGTGGTATTTGATGAAGAGAAGACCCGTGAGGGAAAAAATATCATATTGGCTGCCAGTGTGAGTTATCCTCAGACAGATTTGTATATTCCTTTCTCTATCACTATTACTCCTGAAGGAAAAATGAGCATATCTAAAAATGAGGATATGGAGGAGCTTCCTCCTATGTTGGGAGACAGCCTTAATTAAATCTAAAATACAGGAATAATTTTTCGCGTCATAATCTTTTTAGGCGGTTAGTTGTTGGTATGGCATTAACTAACTAAAGAATAAATTAGATTATGAGAAAGATTTTATTTTTAATGGCTATGCTGGTATGCTCTCTTCAGTTCGCCATGGCGGGCGATGTCGTGACCCGCGATGTGAATAAGCTTCCTGTTGCCGCACGTGAAATGATTGGCAAACATTTCTCTCAGACTAAAGTTGCGTATATCAAGATTGAAAAGGACTTGTTTCAGAGCACTTCCTATGATGTAAAATTGGCCGATGGCATTGAATTGGAGTTCAATTCAAAGGGAGAGTGGCTTGAGATAGATTGCAAGAACAAGGCGGTTCCTTCTACTTTTATCCCTCAGGCTATTTCTAAATATATGAAGGCTAATTATAACGGGCATAAAACGGTGAAGATAGAACGTAACCGCAAGGGATATGAACTGACATTGGAAAATGGATTGGAAGTAGACTTTGATCAGTTTGGAGGATTCTTGAAGTTGAGCGATTAAAAAAGATTTTTTCTGTAATAGGGGAACTATCTCTCATTATAGTAATGATGCCATAAGAGGGTGTATCAGGAACAAATTGAACTATCTTTTTATTATCAGCATTGAAAATGATGGTCGCAACGAGTTCTGATTCACCCTTTTATGTATTATAAATACAGTTCTCGGTCTTTTCCCTGTTATTAATCCATCGGCTCGTAATCCTTTGCCAGACCACCTTCGCTGGTTTCTTTATATAAGGAAGGAAGATCATGGCCGGTCTGTTTCATTACTTCCACCACTTTGTCAAAGGATACACGGTGATTACCGTCTGTAAAGGCAGAATAGATATTGGCGTCAAGAGCTCGGGCTGCCGCATAGGCATTTCTTTCGATACAAGGGATTTGTACCAATCCGCATACCGGATCGCAAGTCATTCCCAAGTGATGCTCCAAGCCCATTTCGGCTGCATACTCTATCTGGGCCGGGCTACCTCCGAATAATTGGCTGGCAGCGGCGGATGCCATTGAACAGGCCACTCCTACTTCTGCCTGGCAACCGGCTTCGGCTCCGGAAATGGAGGCGTTGTGTTTTACTATATTTCCTATCAATCCGGCAGTAGCCAGTGCTCTTAAAATCCGCATATCGCTGAAGTCACGGCTTTTTTGCAAGTGATAAAGTACAGCCGGAACCACTCCGCATGATCCGCAAGTAGGGGCTGTGACGATTTTGCCACCTGAGGCGTTTTCTTCACTGACTGCCAGAGCGTATGAGAAGACTAACCCGCGGGAACGCAGATTGTCCTTATAACCTTTTGCCTTAATATAATAGGTGGAGGCTTTTCTGCGCAGATTAAGTGGGCCGGGTAATACGCCTTCTTGATCCAAACCACGCTCAATGGCTTCTCTCATGGTTTTCCATACTTCTGCCAGATAGTCCCAAATGTCTTTGTCTTCACATTGCTGGACGTATTCCCAGTAATTGCGCCCGGTACGTTCACACCAGTAGAGGATTTCACTCATACGGTTCATATCATAGATTTCCGGAGTTGAGCCTTTGTCGTGCCCTTCTTCGGCTAGAGCACCTCCGCCTACACTGAAAACAGTCCATTCATCTGTCACTTTTCCTTTTTCATTCAAAGATTTGAAAGTCATCCCATTGGGATGAAACGGATAGAAGACATGGGCTTTCCAGATAATTTCTGTAGGCGCATGTGGTTGCAATGTATCTAAAATGGCTACATCGGTCATGTGTCCTTTACCGGTAGCGGCGAGGCTTCCATAAAGAGTAACTTGAAAAGCTTTGGCTTCGGGATGTTTTCCTAAGAAGATTTCAGCAGCCTTGCGCGGTCCCATAGTATGACTGCTGGACGGACCGGTGCCGATGCGGTATAGTTCTCGGATAGATTTCATTTCGTTTTATAAGGTTAGTTATTATGAGGAACAAAGGTATAAAATAAAAGGAGGAAACTAGCAAAAAAGGAAAAGAAAAACTCTCTTGACAAATAGGAAAGTTGTCAGGAGAGTTTGGAAAACCACCGGTAGGATTTGGTGTATTGTCTTTATTCTAATTGTCTTTGTATACCTTTGTCACCAACGACAAAATACTGATTATTTTCAATCAGCATGGCACGTCCGCGCTTTTTTTCCCGGTTTTCTTTATTGTCTACATTTACTCCGATAACCTTTCCGTTATAGAAAGTGGAAATATCTTTGAAAATGGTATGTCCCACAATAATGTGTTTTGCCTTATAACGGTCCATAAGCATTTCTAGGGAGTCTTTTACCAGCGGATTGTATTTGACATCGGTGCGTACCAGTCCGCGATACCAGATGGGCCCGCTGTTTCCATACAGGAAGGCTGTGAGTGGAGAAAGCGCTTTACGTTCTTTTTTCGTCATAAATAGTCCTTTGCTCATTTCTTCATTGACAGTGGGGATGCTCAAGTTCTTGTCATAGAAGTCTTTGCCTAGTCCGGCATGCACATATAGGTCGTTACCTATCATTTGCATGGTGTTACGGGTTCCCAACCATCTGCCCAGTTCGGTATCAGGACCGAATAGCCGGGGGTACTTCATCTTTAGTTTTTCAGCCAATATTTTATATTTTTCTTTGGTGTATCGGAGGTCATTGGCCAGTACCATCGGTTCATGATTTCCCAGCATGAACGATACGTGTCCTCCGGCTTTGGCTGCTTCCTCTTCCAGTTTGTAGAATAGCCAGAAGATTTGCGGTACATCTTTTCCTCTGTCAAAAATATCACCGATAATCATCAGATGGTTTTTCCCGAAGCTCCATTTGTAGTCTTTATCAATGATATGGTTGCCTTGTAACAGGCTGATTACACAGTCCAGCCTTCCATGAGGGTCGGACATGACAAAAACTTTGTCTGCCTGAGGATAATTCCATCCGGGACGTTTTACCGGGTGTAGTTTTACATCAAATGGAAACCTGCCTTTGTGGTCTGTCACATGCAGGGTAAAGTTTTGAGGTAATGTGGTATAAGTGGTATCAATGATATTCCCTTTCTTATCTACATTGATTACTCTGGTTTGGCCGTCAGGCTGATACAGTACGTATGGACCATCGGCTGTTAACTCTTCTTTTTTCTCTTTGTCTTTCTTTTTGTCTTTGAAATCAAGAGTTCCGGCAGTAAGGTCGGAACTGATGAATGCGAGGGTAAATGCAAGAAGAAAGTAGTTGATAAAATTAGTCTTGCTTGTCATCGATTTGATTTAATATTAAAATTATAAATTTATAGGACATCTATTAATAATGTTCAGTAATGGGGCCTTCTCTATCATCTATTTCTTCTATATTGCTTGTTCCTTCTATAATATCTCCAGTTGCAAAATATTTTGAGAAGCTGAATTTTATATCTGGATTACCTGTTGGCGGAATTAATTTAGTGCATACTTAATTCTGCCAATGGGCTTGTC
>ENA-OZDX01000246-OZDX01000246.1-human-gut-metagenome-genome-assembly--contig:-NODE-246-length-34816-cov-9.512557_pt1 | contig 34816 bp, 27 predicted proteins | sample MGYA00245062_ERZ653597 | MGnify/ENA primary metagenome ERZ653597 (study PRJEB26926, sample SAMN06165186) | human gut metagenome | biome: ENVO:00009003; feature: ENVO:2100002; material: ENVO:00002003...
GAATTTTAAAATTTATGTTGGGAGAGATTCTGTGTGTTTTTTATAAAATCAAACATGGAAAAAATGTCTTAATATCCCCTCCATTTAAATATCATTTAAAAAGTAAAAGATGTGTGTTAGGTGACAAAGTGTCAATTTCGTCATCTGCTGTTTTATTGGGAGTAACAGATAACGCAAAGATTATCATAGGTGATAATATTCGGATTGCCCATCATTTTCAAATATCATGTGCTAATAAAGTAGAAATAAAGTCTAATGTAAATATAGGCCCATTTGTATTTATTACAGATCATAATCATAAATTTGAAAATCCTAATATTCCTATAAAAGATCAAGGTCTATACATGGTAGAAAATACATCCGCAATTATAGGTGAAGATACTTGGATTGGTGCAAAAGTTACTATAATAGGTAATGTTCATGTAGGTAAGCATTGTGTTATTGGTGCAAATTCTGTTGTTACTAAAGATATTCCTGATTATTGTGTTGCGGTTGGTTCACCTGCAAAGGTTATAAAGAAATACAATTTTGAAAGTTGTAAATGGGAAAAAGTAAACTAACAATGAAAATATTACTTTCAAATAAATTTAGACAGCTGTTAAAACTGCATGGTCATGAAGCGGCAGTGTTTGCAATGCTTTAGATATTATTTTTGCTTGATTAGAATGTTTTTGTCTTTTTTCGGTTAAAAATATTGTATAAGTCTCATTTTGTTGTTACTTTTGTAAGTATAAAGAAATATATCTTGTGAAATTAAGTCTATAAACAGCAAAACAATGAGCAAATACATCTATAAGCTTAGTGACTATCATTCAATTAAAAAAGCTTCCATATCCATTGACGGAATAACGGTACTTTCTGGAATAAACGGATGTGGTAAAAGTACGTTGTCAAAATGGCTGTATTATATAGTTAACGGAGCAAATCTATTTGATGAATTTATTTATGACAGATATGTCAGTCAGATTCATAATATTTTTACTGGACTTAACTTCGCGAGAAGGGATATAGACAAGGATACCGACCATAGCAACTTTTTGTTTTTCAGAGAGGCATCATCAAAAATACGCAGTTTGAAAGATAATGGTGAACAAGATAATGTTGAAATTATACAATATATAGCGGAAAAGGTGATAGAAAGATTCTGTGATATTCTGTATAAATATTTAAAAGATTCGCCTTCGCAAAATAAAAAGGAAAGAGTATTTGTCTTTCTTGATATCAAATACGATGAAGATGATGATTTGGATAATGTATTAAGTTCTTTTAAACATGCAGAATTAAGCGAAATAGAGCGTATAAAAAATAATTATTATGATAGTAAGAAAAAACGTTCTATGGATGATTTCCTTATGCTTGTGCGCAATAATTTTGATATAGATGAGACAGATCCTAACAATATAAATGTTGAAGAAGACGGAGTAAAATTATTTCAAAGAAGTAGTGTGGGTAACTTGTATAATCTTACTAAAGCCATATACGTTGACACACCAATGGCAGTGTCTGAAGAAGGTACGGATGATAATGTGTTCTGGAACGACTTGAAGAGCTTGATGTTAGATGAAAATAAGGATTTTGCATGTACTGATGCACATAAAAAAATAGTTAGAAGAATAACACGGCTGATGAATGGGCGTGTTGATGTTGAGAAAGATGATTTCGGCCAAAAGGAACTACATTTTGTAAGTGAAGACGGACTCAACATAAAATTGGATAAGGCGGCTACAGGATTTAAGTCGTTCTCTTATATATTGAGACTTCTTGAGAATGGATATTTTAATGATAAGACTTTGTTGCTGATTGACGAGCCTGAAGCTCATCTGCATCCGCAATGGATTGTAGAGTTTGCACATATTCTAGTTCTGCTCAATAAAGAAACGGGCACGAAGATAATGGTGGCAAGCCATAATCCGAATATGGTTGACGCGATAAATGCGATTGCAAGAAAAGAGAATGTTGAAGAGAGTACACATTTTTATCTGGCAGAAGAGTCGGAGCAAAGCTTTAAATATGTTTATAAAGATCTTGGTCAGGATATTGAGGAAATATTCAAATCGTTCAATATGGCATATCATAAAATAGAGCAATATGGAAGCCTTGATATATGACAACGGAATAATAAAAGAGCATAACTTATATACTATATGCGGAAAGAAACTGCAGGATGTTTCTGAAAAAGACTATCACGGCAAGAATTATTTTGATGAACATATTGAATGCCTCGATATGGACACTTATGAGAAGGTCGTATCTAAAGGGGATAGAAAAGAAACTGTAGATGCTGTTATTGGAGTGGAGAAGCACTTAGGTAAGAACAGATTTTCTAATCCTTATTTGATGCTTTTGGAACTCAGAATGGGATATGAAAATGTTGGCAACCTGTCTGGAACTAAACTTGCCGACAAAGTTTCGCACACAAAAGATTTGTTAGGCAGAGACGTAGACTTGTATGATATAGTTTATTTTGTCTTTAAAAACAATGTGACACAAAGAGCAATATCTATGTTCCGTAATCTTAAACTTGGAAATAAGAACCTGAAGAATTGCGAGCCAATATCAACAGATGACTTTAATAAATATATAAAATCTAAAGACGACTATCCTTATGTACCAGAAAATGATATCAAGGAAATAAGGAGACAATTGGATATAAATAATTATTTGAGCGATATAAATAAGTTTTTTGACAGAATAACATACTGGTGTGAAAAAGCCCGTCAGTATAGATATAAATATAATATTAATGAATATAATAGCATACTTGGAGAGCTTAAGAGTATATGGCATGAGTTCCGCTCAAATAATTTCATCGTTTTGTCTGATGACGAAGAAACAATTGCTGAAATATTAGAAGGCGATTATCCTGAATTAAGGAATAGATAATAGGGTATTATCTTTTATAGATAAAAACAGTTTTTATCCGACAATGTGGCGTAACAAGTTTGAATTGCAAACTCTGATATTTGATTGCGTTAATTTGTAAATCTGTCACAGCTGGCAATAATATGTTTATTGCTATTTATTTAATCATAATAATTTGAAATTATATTTTTTATAGATGAAAATACTTTTGTCTAATAAATTCTATTACCGCCGTGGCGGTGATTGCATATACATGCTCAATTTGGAGCAGCTATTAAAGCAGCATGGGCATGAAGTAGCTGTGTTTGCTATGGACTATCCGGAAAATATAAGTACGCTATGGAGCAAGTATTTTCCGCAGAACATGAGCAAGCTGATGGCGTTTACACGTCCTTTCGGTTCAAATGAGGTGAAGACGAAGTTTAACAGGCTACTGGATGACTTTAAGCCGGACGTGGTACATCTTAACAATATTCATACACAGTTGTCGCCAGTAATAGCGGAATTGGCACATCAGCGAGGTATAAAAGTTGTGTGGACTTTGCACGACTATAAGCTGCTATGCCCCAGATACGACTGTCTGCGGAACGGTACCGATATATGTGAGCTGTGCTTCAACGGCGACAAGAGTAACTGCAAGACGTATAAGTGCATGAAAGGCTCTGCGCTGGCATCGATGATAGGATATAAAGAGGCCGTAAAATGGAACAGGGAGCGACTGGAGGCATGCACGGATGTGTTTGTATGTCCCAGCCGTTTTATGGCAGAGAAAATGGTACAGGGCGGATTTGATAAGAAGAAGCTGTTGACGCTGTGCAATTTTATTGACGTAGACAAATGTAAGAAAAATGAATACGACAAGGAAGACTATTACTGCTACGTTGGTCGTTTGTCGCATGAGAAGGGCGTTGGCACGCTAATTAAGGCAGCAATGAATCTGCCGTACAAGCTGAAAGTGATTGGAGGAGGAGAATTAAGTGAAGAGTTAAGAGTTAAGAGTGAAAAATCCCAATGCAATGTTGAGTTCTTGGGCTATAAGCAATGGGACGAGATAAAGAGTATTGTGGGTAAGGCGCGCTTCACGGTGATACCGTCAGAATGGTATGAGAATAACCCGCTGTCGGTGATTGAGGCTCAATGTTTGGGTACGCCGGTGTTGGGCGCACGTATAGGCGGAATACCTGAACTGATAGAAAACGGCGTAACAGGCATGACCTTTGAAAGCCGTAATGTAGATGATCTGACAGATAAAATCAAGGCTATGTTCACAGCCCGTTTTGACTATGGAGTCATTGCAAAGGCTGCCATGAAACGTTATAATGCTGAAGCGTATTATAACGAGATAATGAAGGTTTACACCGTTTGAAATATATTGGGCTTCTGATATTTCAGAAGTTTGTTCCACAATTAATAATTCAACAATAATATTCCACTTTGTCCTAAACAGTTCGTTTGGGACAAGATACTACATATCCTTTATTTAAGAGGAAATATAATAAAAAACATAAAAATTATGGCAAACATGAATGTGCCGCGTCCTACAGACGCAAGTATTATCCTGACGTATCGTTGTCCGATGCGTTGCGTGATGTGCAATATCTGGAAGAATCCTACAGACAAGAGAGAAGAGATAAAGGCTGCCGATTTAAGATCGCTGCCACGGCTGAAGTTTATAAACCTTACAGGAGGTGAACCTTTTATCCGTGAGGATTTGGACGAGATTGTGGAAGAGTGCTACAAGCACACTGACCGCATAGTGATATCTACGTCGGGTTGGTTTCAGGAACGAGTAATAGCTTTAGCTAAGAAATTTCCTAACATTGGTATTCGCATATCTATTGAAGGACTTGCAGAGAAGAATGATGAGCTTAGGGGCCGTCAAGGTACTTTTGACAAAGCCATCAAAACATTGAAAACTCTTCAGAAGATGGGGTTGAAGGATATTGGTTTTGGTTGTACAGTGAGCAACTATAACTCGGGAGACATGCTCAAACTCTATCAGCTCTCCCTGTCTATGGGACTGGAGTTTGCGACTGCAGCTTTCCACAATTCTTATTATTTTCATAAGGGAGATAACGTTATTACCAATCATGACGAGGTGTGTGGAAACTTCAGGCAACTAATCGAGTGGCAGCTGAAGGAGAAGAGTCCTAAGAGTTGGTTTCGTGCATGGTTTAACATGGGACTGATAAACTATATTGAAGGTAACCGACGCATGCTGCCATGTGAGGCTGGTACGGCTAACTTCTTTATTGACCCGTGGGGAGAGGTGATGCCGTGTAACGGACTAGAGACAAGAATGGATGACAAGAACGCCGAGAACAAGACGAAACTGGACGGCGACGACATGACTGTGGCAGAATATAACGAGAAGCTGGCTGCCGACCCTAACAACGTGTCGAACGACAAACTGAAGCCAGCTGGAAGCGACACGCCGAAGAGCTGGAGCATGGGTAACATACATGATGCTGACTTTATGACTATATGGAACAGCGAACAGGCTGCCAGAGTACGCGCAAAGGTACGCAAATGCCCGAAGAACTGTTGGATGGTGGGTACGGCTAGTCCTGTGATGCACAAGTATATCAAATATCCGCTGAAATGGGCTTTGAAGAACAAGCTACGCTCAATGCAAGGCAAACCAGCCTGCTTAGACTTTAAATACTGCGAAGTAGGACAAGACCCCGAACAGGGAGACCTGAACTTCGACAGATGATAATTTAAGTGAAGAACGTCTTACTTTCAATACTTACTTGATTCTCTTGCCCTTAATTAAAAGCCAAAGGGCGGAGAGGCACGAAAGAAGGATAATGCCTGCATGTTGGGCTGATTCTTTTATATATAGAAAAAACTTTGACATGTACTTTTGCTTTATGACGAGGCAAAAGTAATGATTTATTTTTTAATCCGGAATATTTTATGAAAATTGTTGTTACCGGCACCCGTGGCATTCCTAATGTCATGGGCGGAGTGGAAACGCACTGCGAAGAACTGTTCCCGAGAATTGCCGCAATGGGCGAGGACGTAACGGTGGTAAGGCGTAAAAGCTATGTCAGCGACGGACTGAAGGAATGGAAAGGCGTTAAGCTGGTGGATATTGAGACGCCGAAAAAGAAGTCGTTTGAAGCCATTATACATACGTACAGAGCCATAAACAAGGCGAAGAAACTGGGGGCAGACATACTGCACATACACGCCATAGGACCGGCTCTGCTGGTGCCATACGCCAAGATGCTGGGCATGAAGGTGGTGTTTACGCATCACGGACCTGATTATGATAGGGACAAATGGGGCAAATCTGCAAAGGCTGTGCTGAAGTTGGGCGAGCGCATGGGCTGCATGTTTGCCGACGACGTGATTGTTATCAGTGACGTGATTCGCAATTTGATTAAGGATAAATACGGACGAACAAAGAATGTGCATTTGATATACAATGGCGTGTCGGAGCCTGAGATATGTGACTATCCAGAATATTTTAAGGAACTTGGCATCGAGAAGGGTAAGTATGTTCTTGGCATGTGTCGCTTTGTGCCGGAAAAGAACCTGCATCATTTAGTGGAAGCGTTCAGGAGAATTAATAATGAAAAATTAAAAAGTAAAGACGGCGATGATATTAAGCTGGTGCTGGCAGGTGACACAGACTTTGAAGACGACTATTCGAGAGGCTTGAAGGAAATGGCAAGGAAGAACGGCGTGGTGCTGACGGGATTTATAAAAGGGCGTAAGTTGCACTCGTTGCTGACTAACTGTATGTGTTACTGCTTGCCGTCGAGCCACGAGGGCTTGCCGATTGCGTTACTTGAAGCGATGAGCTATGGCGTGAAGGTTGTTGTAAGTGACATTCCTGCAAACCTGGAGGTGGGGCTTGACAGGAGTGATTATTTCCATTTGGGAAACATTAACGAGCTGGCAGAAAAACTGAAAGGGGTGATTAAGCAAGGCCGGATTCATGTGGGCTATGACATGACAAAATATGACTGGGACAAAATAGCACGGCAGGTAATGGATGTTTATTACGGAAAGTGAATGCCCGGATAGGTCACAGGCCTAATTTATAAACAAAAGTATTTACTATTATGCTTTTATTGGCAATTTATATTTGATTCCAAGGGCATTAAGTTGTAGGGCTGTTTTAAATTCGTAACCAACTTGTATTTTTATTTCTTTCCAAGTTTTATTCATAATATATAGTTTCACAAGTTTGTAAAACATGGCCTTTTGCAACGCAAAAGACGGTCTTTCGGAGTGCGAAAGGCCGTCTTTTGTTTTTGTACCGGTTTTTGGTTGGCATGCCGGTTGGGTGATAGTGTTTTATCAATGGTTGTGCCTGTCATGGGCGGTGATTGCCGGGCGTGCCGCTGGTGTGGTTGGTTGTTATCTCTTTTTGCCTACCGTGTTTATCCATTCGGCTATGTCTTTGAGGACTTCGGGCGCAATGGTTTCTTCTATCTGTCCGTATTCGATGGCGAGGCCGGTGGTGCATGTCTGGAACAGGTGGTTGAGGCCGGGGTAGGTCTTTATGGTGTTTGAGGGATTGCCGGGCAGCAGGCGGCGTATGGCTGCTGTGTTGGTCTGTGCAGATACTTGTGTGTCTTTTTCGCCGTTGATTGCCATGACGGGGCATTTTGTTGCCTTAATGTCGTCAGTCGGGTCGTAGGCTATGAAGTATTTGAGCCACGGGGTGGCAGTCTTTATTACTTGGGCGAGGTTGTCGGCAAGCTGTTGGGGTAGGTTGTTGCCGGCTTTTTCGGTGGCTTTACTTACGGCTTCTTCCGGCGAGGCCATGGCTGTGCCGTCGGATATGGAGGCGAGTACGCCGGCTAATGCGGTGCAGTAGGCGTCGGTCATGTAAGATGGTATGCCGGTCATGGCGAGTGCCATGCGGTTTTGTTCAATGAGTATGCTGTCGCCGCTTACGCCGGGGCCTGCCATGCTGACTATGAAGTCTGCCTTGCCGCGTGAGCCGAGCATGAAGGCTATGGCGCCTCCCTCGCTGTGGCCGAGCACTCCTACGCTGCCGAACTTGCCTGTCTTGCGTGCATAGTTGACGGCTGCAAGTGCGTCTTTCATGTTGTTTTCGGTGGTAGCTTCAGCCGCGTTGCCGGTTGACTTGCCTGTACCGCGGTCGTCGTAGCGCAGGGTGGCTATGCCGTTGCGTGCCAGATAGTCGGCCAGGACGAGGAACGGCTTGTGTCCGAACAGTTCCTCGTCGCGGTTCTGCTGTCCGCTGCCGGTTACCATTATGACGACGGGCACGGTGCCTTTCTTCTGTTTGTCGAAACCTGTGGGGTAGGTCATCGTGCCGCTGAGGGTGGCGTTGTCGTCGCTGTTGGTGAATGTTACTTCCTCGGTTGTGTAGGGGTAGGGCGGTTGTGGTGTCTGCGGGCGGTCCTGTTTAACGGTTCCGGGTTTCATGTCGAGCGGAAACGAGAATCCGTTTTGCGTGAACTGGCCTTTCAGCATGCCGTCTGCCATCCGGCCTTCGTACACGACTGCGAGCTGTTGGATTGTGATTTTCACAGCTGTCCCGTCGGTTACGGTGATTTCGGCGGGTATGTCTTTGGCTCCCTGGTCTGGACTGTCGAGGGTGCATCCTATTTTGCCGTCGCTGCCTTTGGTTATATTGAATACAAGGTTTAGCTTGGTGCCCATTATGTCGAGCTTGCCTGTCCAGCTGCCGGTGATGTCTTGAGCCGTGGCGTTGACGAACGCCGCCAGTACGAGTAAGAGGGTGATGATTTTCTTCATGGTGTGTCTTTAGGTTTGATGATATTGCAAAGATAGCCAAAATAATCGGGAAATGGTGGCAGTACAAATAAAAAAATCCCTTGCGCCGAACGTTTCGGGCAAGGGATTCGCTGTTCTTTATTATGGTTTACGCTGTTATCTTGTGCCGACGAAGAGAAGTTGCGCCATAGCCTGTTCCTCTCCTGCGTCCACGCCGTTGTATATGTCGATAACCTTCTTGTCGTCTACATATACCGAGGCAAGGTATACGCTGAGGTTTACGACCTGTTTCTTATCCATGTAGCCGTAAACACCTGATGCCACCGGCGACCAGAACACGATGGATACGTCGTGGGTTTCGCCGCCATAGTTCAGGTCTTCGTATGTCACGGTTTCAGGGTATATCATGTAGTAGGCGTAAGAGTTGATGCTGTAGAATATGAATTTACCCTTGATTGTCTGCATAGGTGCAGCGTCGATTGCTTCCCTCATCTCCTTGTACTCGTCAGGTATTTCCTTTGCAAGTACTCTTCCGGGGACGTTTGTAATGGCGAAAGTGGAGTCGTATTTAGAGAAACTTATGGTAATACCTACGATTGAGTCGATCTTTTCTGACAGTGTGCTGCCAGTGATGGTGTCGTTGTAGAAATAAATCTTGTTCTGGTATCTCCAGTCGGAATTGTCCCCGTAATAAGTTCCTGAAATGTTGGTCAGGTAGGTTTGGTAAAGTTCCGGGTCTATTCCGCCGTTGTCGTCGTTGTTCAAACATGATGTTGCCGACATGGCTCCGAAACAGCACAGAAGGATGATGAATAACTTGTTTAATTTTTTCATTTTGTTTTTTCTTTTTATTTGTTGTTACTATTTATTAAATAGTTTGCAGGCGAAAAACTTGCATCAGCATAATGTAAATTTTTACGTTATGTCTGAATTTTGTTCGAAAACCGATGTCCGCAATGTCGTTATTACGGCTCTTGTTGCGTCAGATACGCTTTCCTTCGCTGTGCAGCAGGTTCATGAACTCCTCGCGCGTCTTGGCCTGGTTGAATGCTCCTGAGAAGTCGCTGGTAGTCGTTATGGCGTTCTGCTTCTCTACTCCGCGCATCTGCATGCACATGTGTTTTGCCTCGACTACCACCATTACGCCGAGAGGCTTGAGCGTTTCCTGTATGCAGTCCTTTATTTGCAGCGTCATGCGCTCCTGTACTTGCAGGCGGTGGCTGAATATGTCGACAACGCGTGCTATCTTGCTGAGGCCGGTGATGTATCCGTTGGGGATGTATGCCACGTGTACTTTGCCGTAGAACGGCAGCATGTGGTGTTCGCAAAGCGAGAAGAAGTCGATGTCCTTTACTATCACCATCTGGCTGTATTTCTCTTCAAACAACGCGTCGAGCAATACTTTGTGCGCGTCTTGCGTGTAGCCGCGGGTGAGTATCTGCATGGCTTTGGCCACGCGCATGGGAGTCTTCAGCAGACCTTCGCGGCCGGTGTCCTCGCCTAATAGTTCGATTATGCTTTTGTAGTGTGAGGCGAGGTCGTCAAGACCTTCGCGGAATTCTGTTTCGGGATTCATCTTAATTAAATGTATGTTGAATGTTGTGCCAGGGTATGGCTGCTGTTAATTGTCGTTTTATTGGTATGGCGCCGTGTCCGGCAAGGTTTAATATGCTACTGTGATTTTGCCCTTTACTATGCACGCCTGCCTGTAGCCCATGCTCTTTACCTCCTTGAGCACTTCGTTGGCTTCCTGGTATGTGCGGAAATTGCCTACGCGGCAAATCCAGCGCGGCGAGTAGAAATGGACGTATATCGGAAGGTCGGGAAATCTCATCTTTATGGCGTTGCCTATGTTCTCGGCTTTCTGGCGGTCGGCTCTTGAGTTGCCGCCAGAGTACGCCTGCACCCTGTAGCCTGTAACTTTCCTGCCGCCGCGCATCACCTTCTTTGACGTGTCGATGGTAGGAATGTCCAACTCTGAATCGGTCTTAGGGGCTGACTCGCGGTTGGCGGGTGTGCTTTCAGTTGTTGTTCTGCTGTTTGCCTGCTCGTTGAGAGGCGCGGTCCTGCTTTCAGTGCCGGCGGGTTTGTCCGCCTTTTCCTGTCTTTCCGGTTTGGCTGTAACCGGTTGGCTTCTCACGAGTTTGGTGTTGTTTACCAATTCGTCGATTTCAGGACTCTGGGTAACGGTCACGGTGCCTTGTCCCGGCTTCTTCTCCCTTAGATCGTCGAGAAACGACTGTGCTTCAGCTTGTACCGTGAAGATTGATGCCAAAAGCAAAATGACGGCGAATTGTTTCATTGCTTGTTTATTGTTATGATTTTGATTAGGAAGGTTAAAAAAAGAGTTTGGCGGATGCCCCACGTATGAAGCGTGTCAGTCCGCCAACTCTTTTATAGTGGTTGATGCTTATTTCCAAGCGTCGATTATGCCGATGAAGTCGGCAGCCTTGAGTGAAGCTCCGCCGATGAGTCCACCGTCGATGTCGGGTTTTGCGAACAGCTCGGGAGCGTTGCTTGCCTTGCAGCTACCGCCGTAGAGGATGGTAGTGTCTTCGGCAACTTCCTTTCCGTATCTGTCAGCTACTATGCTGCGGATGTAAGCATGTATTTCTTCAGCTTGTTCGGCAGTGGCTGTCTTGCCTGTTCCGATTGCCCAGATAGGCTCGTAGGCGATGATTATGTTCTTGAATTCTTCCTCAGTGAGGTTGAATACGCTGCCTTCGAGTTCTGCCTTTACCACTTCGTTCTGCTTGCCGGCTTCCCTTTCCTCTAGGCTCTCGCCGATGCAGAATATTACTTTCAGGCCGTTCTTAAGTGCGAGGAGCACTTTCTCTTTCAGTATTTCAGGAGTTTCAGCGTAGTATCCGCGGCGCTCAGAGTGGCCGAGTATTACGTATTGTGCGCCAGTGCTCTTAACCATCTCGGCTGAAACCTCGCCTGTGTATGCACCCTTCTCCTTGTCGGCGCAGTTCTCGGCACCGAGTCCGATGATGTCCTGGTTGAGGAATTGTGCTACGCTTGCAAGGTGTATGAACGGTGTGCAGATGATGACACCGCAGTTGGGCTTTTCGCTTGTAAGTTTTTCGTTGAGTTCTTTTGCAAGAGCGATACCGTCTTGCAGGTTCATGTTCATTTTCCAGTTACCTGCTACAATTTTCTTTCTCATTTTCTTTTTGCCTTTTAAAAGTTGATATATTTTGTTAGAATGTTCTTTCTTTCGTATCCATTTCGTGAACTGCCATGTGCGGTCGGCGAATGCCAGCAACAGCAGCGGGAGGATGTACCAGAGCAGTATCTTTGATATTTTCTTTGTTACCGAGTGCTCAGGCATCGTGCCGTATTCGGTTTTTTCAAGTGCGGGCGATTTCTCGTCAAGTTCAGGCAGGTCGTTGTGGCTCCATTTGCCGATTATCGTGCCGTCCTTGAGCAGTAGCAGTCCGGGGTTGCTTCTTATTACGGTCTTCAGCGTTGTCTCATCGGTGTTGTAGAAGTTGTATTCAGCTCCTGTTATGTCACGCCAGAACTGTATGCCCTTGTCGGTGCTTGCCGTAAGTGCGTAGAACGGGTATTTGTGCTCGACGCAGTATTCGTATATTCCGTCTATCTCGCCGAAGTTCGTGTCGTCGGCCTGCTCCAGGTGCGGTGAAACGAAGATGAACGAGTAGCCCTTGTAGCTGAGCACGCTGTCGGTTATGTCTTCGCCGCTGTCGGTCGCCTGTATCGAGAAGTCGTGGATGGGCGGCACGTAGCCTTCGACTGTCTGTACGGTCTTGCTGTCAATGAACGTCCATGTGGAGTCGGGGTAGTTGTCTATCGTGAACTCCTTGCGCTGTCCGTCCTTTTCGAGTATGAATGTTGTCTCGAATTCGGGCAGCGGGGCGCCTTCGGGTATCTCCATCCCTTTCTTTATGTTCGCTCCGATGTGGTAGGGACGGAAGTCGAACGTAGGCAGGGTGTACAGGCTAAGCACGCTGGAAACCAGGATGAAAAGTATTGTATAGTTGATTACAATCCATTGGTTGGTACGGCTTATGAACTTGGGCATCATCGGCGGACGCATTACCAGCACTATTGTTGCGGCCAGGAGGACGATGTTCTTGTAGAAAGTCTCCCAATTGGTGAGCACTACCGCGTCGCCGAAGCAGCCGCAGTCCTTTATCGGATTGCTGATTGCCAGCCACAGCGTGAGCGGAGTCATTACGGCCATGAAAAGGAGTGTAAGCCTTGTGACCAGCCTGCGGCGTATGGCGAACAACAGGAATACGCCCAGGCTGAACTCGAGTCCGCCGAGCAATACAGATGCGAGGAGCGTAAGATAGTCGGGGACGTATGGTGCCAGCGACATTACTTCAAGGTAATCTTGCAGCTTGTATTGCGTGCCGAGCGGGTCGATTGCCTTGACGTAGCCTGAGAAGATGAACGTCAGCGAAACGACCAGGCGGCACAGGTTGACGCACAGCCCTATTGTGACTTTCTTCTTCGCGCCCATTTATTCAAAACTTAGTTTTATCACTCCGAACACGGCGTAATTTATTATGTCCATATAGTTGGAGTCGATGCCCTCAGATACGAGCGTCGCTCCGTTGAGGTCTTCTATTTCCTTGACGCGCAGTATCTTCGTAAGTATCAGGTCAGTGTAGCTGCTGACCCTCATTGACCGCCACGCCTCGTCGTAGTCGTGGTTTTTCCTGAGCATGAGTTGCAGAGCCTTGCCTGCGAAGGCGTCATACAGTTCCATGGCTTCAGCGCTTGTCATGTCGGGCTGGTCGGTATAGCCCTTGTCGAGCTGTATCAGGCCTACGATGCCGTAGTTTATCAGGGCAATGAATTCGGGCTTGATGCCTTCGCCGACAAGTGATTCCTTTTTCACCTCAAGGCTTCTTATGCGCTTGGCTTTGATATAGAGCTGGTCGGTCAGCGACGACGGGCGCAGTATGCGCCACGAGGGGCCGTAGTCGTGCAGCTTTTTCTCGAAGAGCGAGCGGCATTCAGCCATCGCCATCCTGAATTGTTCTTCAGTTTTTGAAGTGTCTTTTGCCATAAGTCCTTATTTGACGGTGCAAAGATATATATATTTAAGGAGTTAAAGAAGCTTAAGGAGTTAAAGAAGTTAAAGTTTTTTCCGCATGCCGGTATTCCGTGCCGTGCTTTTTGCAGGCTTGGCGGCCGGTTGTCCGGCGTCGGTAGCGCCAGCGGTTTATTCCTCCATTTTCTTCTTTATGTATTTTATCTTGGCGCATTCGACGTCGAATATTGTTTTCAGCGAGTCGCGTTTCACCCTCATCAGGTTTACGTTCCTTAACTGTTCAGCCGTAGCCTCGCCCTTGCTCCTTAGCTGGTCTACGGTGCTTTTCAGCTCCTGGTACTCCCTTTCCACGCGTTGCAGCACGGTGTCTGCGTTCTGCACCTGAATCTCGGCGCGCTTCAGTTCGACTTCCTGGTAAAGCTTCAGCGCCTGTTTGCGCGCTTCGATGGCTTTGGGGAATTTCTTCCTCAGCGAGTCGATGGTCGCTATCGCCTTGGCATAGTCGCCTCCCTTGAATTCAGTCTGCGCCTTTTCCAGCATTTCGCCGGCTTGTTTCTCTATTGGGTTTTCGCCGCAGCTTGCAAGAAAAAGCATGGCCGTTACGGCCAATATTGCGGTCAAGTTTCTTGTTTTCATAATTCCTTTGTTTGATTATTTGACAAAGATGATACAAATCCTGTGCAAAAATAAGCAAATTTTTCGTACTTTTGCAGCCACGTATCAAATTATTGATTTATTGGTTATGAAGTTATTATCCGACGCCGATTTGGCGCAATTACTCGATAAAGACATATTCCATAAAATATCATCGGCTGCCGACTCGTTAGGGCTCGAGTGCTATGTCGTAGGCGGTTACGTACGCGATTTGTTCCTCGAACGCCCTTCTAACGACATCGACGTGGTGGTAGTGGGCAGCGGCATACGCATTGCCGAGGCGCTGAAAGAGCAGCTCGGCAGGCGGGCGCACATCTCGGTGTTCCGCAATTTCGGCACGGCGCAGGTCAAGTACAAGGACATGGAGGTTGAGTTCGTTGGCGCGCGCAAGGAGAGTTACAGCCACGACTCGCGCAAACCGGTGGTGGAGAACGGCACGCTGGAGGACGACCAGAACCGCCGCGACTTCACTATAAACGCCCTTGCCGTATGCCTTAACGGGCCGCGCTTCGGCGAGCTTGTCGACCCGTTCGACGGATTGGCAGACCTCGAGGACGGCATAATACGGACTCCGCTCGACCCGGACGTCACTTTCTCTGACGACCCGTTGCGCATGTTGCGCTGCATACGTTTCGCAACGCAGCTCAACTTCTTCATCGAGGACGAGACGTTCGACGCGCTTATGCGCAACGCCGACCGCATAAGGATAATCAGCGGTGAGCGTATACAAGAGGAACTGAATAAGATAATGATGACCGCCGCGCCCAGCAAGGGTTTTGTCGACCTTCACCGTTGCGGCCTGCTGGCACGGATACTGCCCGAACTGACAAACCTGGACATCGTGGAGACGCGTAACGGACGGGCGCATAAGAACAACTTTTACCATACGCTCGAGGTGCTCGACAACGTGAGCCGCCACTCCGACAACCTGTGGCTGCGCTGGGCTGCGTTGCTGCACGACATAGGCAAGCCCAAGACAAAGCGGTGGAACAACGCCGTGGGCTGGACGTTCCACAACCACAACTTCATCGGAGCCAAGATGGTGCCTGACATCTTCCGACGCCTCAAGCTGCCCATGGATGCCAAGATGAAGTATGTGAAGAAGCTCGTCGACCTGCACATGCGCCCGATAGTCATTGCCGACGAGGTGGTGACAGACAGCGCCGTGCGCCGCCTGCTCAACGATGCCGGCGACGACATAGACGACCTGATGACCCTGTGCGAGGCCGACATAACGAGCAAGAACGAGGTGCGCAAGAAGCATTTCCTTGAGAATTTCCGCATTGTGCGCTCCAAACTGCACGACCTGAAGGAAAAAGACTACAAGCGCCTGCTGCAACCTTGCATCGACGGTACGGAGATAATGGAGATGTTCAACCTTAAACCTTCGCGCGAGGTGGGCGAACTTAAGAAGACACTCAAGGACGCAGTGCTCGACAACCGCGTGCCCAACGAGCGTGAGCCGCTCATGGCCCTGCTTGTAGAGAAAGCCAGACAGATGGGGCTGGCCTGACCTTGCGCAGGCGTCATGATATGACGCAATCCCCCGCACTGGCAATGTTGCCTGTGCGGGGGATTGCTTGTTTTTGTGGCGGTGCATGTCCGCCGGAGTCCGTTTAGGGCGTATTGATAGTTGGCCTTTCAGCCGGTGTTGTGGCAGCCGTTTACCGGGCTTAAACCAATATGCCATGTTTTGCCTTACGAAAGGTTACCTTTTGCAGGGTAAAAGGTAACCTTTTGCACGCTGAAAAGCCACCTTTTGCAGGAGCTGTGCAGGTGAATCGTTGAGTAAGTTTGTAACTGTCTTGTAATCAGATATTTATATTGGAATGGCAACTCCCTGCCGGTTAAGCGGCTTGGGCTAAAAGATGAGGCATTCTTTACGCAGTCAAGTCTGATTGCCGGATGGTCAAAAGGCTATATTGTCGGGGCGTTTCACTGAGCCGGTGCATGTTAGGCATCATGGATGTGGTCTGTTTTTCAGTCCGTCATTCTTGTTTTTCTTATAACGGTATTCCTGCCGCTTGTGGTTAGATGCATGCGCCATCGGCATGGTTTACTGTCGGTAACAATGTTCTTTTTGTCGCTCATTTATGGTCAAAACCACTGCTAAGTACATACGACCATCCGTATTTTGTCTGCCAATAGGTTCACCTTATATATTTGCTACACAAACTTTATTAAAAAACTAGAGTGTTCGCCGACTTCAATCAATTTAAGTTAAAACACGATAATTATCATTTAGACCGGTAGTAAATATGATTATTAATATGTAAATTTGCACACCGAAAACCGTGTTGGGTCAAATAGTTTTCAAATTTCTTTGACCTACCAGCATAGTCGACAATTACGAATAATTAAATATTTTGAGAAAACAAGGTATGAAAAAGAACAGATTTTTATTACTTGCAGCTGTTGCTGCCTTGTTCGCCTCGTGTGGTGGACAGAAAGGTAAGATGGGCGACAACGAGTATGCCGTAAGGACTATCGAAACGCAAAGCACGGAGTTGCAGACTTCTTATCCTGCAACAATCAGAGGCGTGCAGGACGTTGAGATCCGTCCGAAGATTTCAGGATTCATAACGAAACTTTGTGTTAAGGAAGGTCAGGTGGTAAAGAAAGGACAACTGCTTTTTGAGATTGACAACGTAACTTACCAGGCAGCAGTCCGCCAGGCCAAGGCTGCTGTCAATTCGGCCCAGGCCCAGTTGAGCACGTCGAAACTGACTTATGAGAACAACCAGAAGTTGTTTGCAAACAATGTAATAGGTACATACGAGCTGCAGTCGTCAAGAAATGCGTACGAGAACGCGCAGGCTGCATTGGCACAGGCCAAGGCCAATTATGTTTCAGCAAAACAGAACCTTGACTTCTGCTATGTAACCAGTCCTGCAAACGGCGTCGTAGGCGACCTGCCTTACCGTGTGGGTGCGTTGGTTAGCTCGTCAAGTGCCGAGCCGCTTACAACAATCTCTAACATCAGCACAATGCAGGTTTATTTCTCTATGACCGAGAAAGACCTTCTTGACATGACAAAGGAAAAGGGCGGAATACATGCTGCCATCAGCGAATATCCTCCAGTGAAGCTCCAGCTTGCCGACGGTACTACCTACAACCATGAAGGTAAGGTCGCTGCAGTGAGCGGAGTTATCGACCAGTCTACAGGTTCAGTCTCAATGCGTGCAGACTTCCCCAATCCCGAGCAGCTTCTTAAGAGTGGCGGTTCAGGCTACATCGTGGTTTCACACGCTTCTTCCAATGCAATCGTTGTCCCGCAGGATGCCGTTGCACAGGTGCAGGACCGCTATTTCGTATACGTTCTGGGCAAGGACAACAAGGTCAAGTACACTAGTGTTACCATAAATCCGGACAACGACGGAAAGAACTATATCATAGAAAGCGGACTTAAGGCCGGCGACCGCATCGTAGTGCAAGGCATTACAACTCTTAAGGACGGTATGCAGATTACTCCTATAACCGAGGCCCAGTATCAGGAGAAACTGAAGAAGACAAGCCAGATGGGCGCTCATCAGAACGACTTGAACAAACTTAAGGAAGACCTTACAAAGTAATGTTCCGGTAAACAGACAGGCCGGCAGCCGCCATAGTGCGTGCATTAGGCAGGGACAACCTTGCCCGCCGCAGGGAATATGATAACTTCCTGTTTGTCTGTCATTGGTAAACTTGTCATTAAAAATATAAAACAATGAGATTAGACAACTTTATAAAACGCCCGGTGCTGTCGACGGTAATCTCAATCCTGACAGTCATCCTGGGTCTTATCGGATTGGTGTCGCTGCCAATCGAGCAGTACCCTGACGTTGCGCCGCCTACCGTGAGCGTGAGCGCCTATTACCAGGGAGCCAACGCCCAGACCGTGCTCAACTCGGTTATCGTGCCGCTGGAAGAGCAAATCAATGGTGTTGAAGGCATGACATACATGACCTCGACCGCAACCAACGAAGGCTCGGCTCGTATAACAGTGTTCTTCAACCAGGGCATGAACGCCGACATGTGCCAGGTGAACGTGCAGAACCGTGTGTCACAGGCTTCCGCGCTGCTGCCTGCCGAAGTAACAAGGGCGGGTGTCACCGTGCAGAAGCGACAGACGTCGACCGTGCTCCTTATGGCCATCAAGGGCGACCCTGAAAGATACGACGAGAAGTTCCTCCAGAACTATGCCGACATCAACATCATCCCTGCAATCAAGCGTGTAAGCGGTGTGGGCGACTGTGAGGTTATGGGTGCCAAGACGTATTCTATGCGTATCTGGCTCGACCCTATCAAGATGAAGAATTACGGCCTCATGCCGTCAGACATATCTGCAGTTCTTGCCGAGCAGAACATTGAGGCTGCTCCGGGTAAGTTCGGTGAACAGAGCGACAACCAGTACGAATACACAATCCGTTACAAAGGTCGTCTGCAAAGTCCTAGCGAGTTCGAGGACATGGTCATCACGAGCGATGCAAACGGTAACACCATCCGTGTCAAGGATGTGGCCAAAGTCGAGCTTGGTGGTCTGTATTACAGCGTAACCTCAAAGGTTAACGGACAGCCCGCGGTCATGATGATGGTGACCCAGACCGCTGGTTCTAACGCGACTCAGATTGTAAACGACATCAAGAAGGTTATTGACGACCAGCGCACGATGTTGCCTCCGGGTGTGGAAATCGAGTACATGCAGGACGTTACCGAGTTCCTCTTCGCTTCAATGAGCGACCTTGTACACACCTTGTTCGAGGCTTTCGTACTCGTGTTCATCGTGGTTTACATCTTCTTGCAGGACTTCCGCTCGACGCTCATCCCGCTTATCGCGGTGCCCGTGTCGTTGGTTGGTACGTTCTTCTTCCTCTATTTGTTCGGATTCTCGCTCAACCTGCTTACGCTTTCGGCGTTAGTCTTGGCCATCGCGATAGTCGTCGACGACGCGATAGTCGTCGTCGAGGCCGTCCACGCCAAGCTCGACCTTGGTTACAAGTCGGCTCGCCAGGCGTCGATTGACGCGATGAACGAAATTTCCGGAGCCATCATTTCAATTACCCTTGTGATGTCGGCCGTGTTCATCCCTGTGTCGTTCATCGGCGGAACGTCTGGTACGTTCTACAAGGAGTTCGGTATAACGATGGCTATCTCAATCGTGATTTCGGCTATCAACGCGTTGACGCTCTCACCTGCGCTCTGCGCCATATTGCTGAAACCGAAGAACGAGGACGGCTCTGCACGTAAGATGTCTTTCATAGACCGCTTCCATGCAGCCTTCAACGGTGCCTATGGAAAGGTTCAGGACAAGTACACCAAGAGTGTACGCAAGTTGGTTGAGAAGCCTGTAATCGCAATCATAGCAGTAGTAATAGGAGTTGCAGCCCTTGTATTTACTGCGATGAACACGAAGACCGGTCTCGTGCCTGACGAAGATACTGGTACCGTGTTCTGTACGGTGTCAACCGCTCCTGGTACTTCTCTTGAAAAGACCAACGAGGTAATGGACCAGGTTGACTCTATGCTTGCAACCAACCCAGCTATCCAGAACCGTCTGCGTATTACCGGTTACAACTTCATTTCAGGACAAGGCTCTAACCAGGGTACGTTCGTTATCAAGCTGAAGTCGTTCGAAGATCGCGACAAGGAAGAAGGCTTCATGAAGTACTTCAATGTCCACAGCATGGGTTCACAGATGGTGCTTGCCATGATTTACAAGCAGACAGCTTCCATCAAGGGTGCCCAGATATTGGCCTTCCAGCCGCCTATGGTGCAAGGTTTCTCTGCAACCAACGGTCTGACGTTCTCAATGCTCGACCGTACCGGAGGTGATGTGAACAACTTCTTCAAGATTACTCAGAACTTCCTGGCCGAGCTTAACAAGCGTCCGGAAATAGCAACGGCTATGACTTCCTACAACTCTGAGTATCCGCAGTACATGATCGATGTCGATGTTGCCAAGTGTAAGCAGAGTGGTATCGACCCAAATACGGTGCTTACTGCCATGCAAGGTTATTACGGAGGTCTTTATGCTTCTAACTTCAACTCTTTCGGTAAGCTCTACCGTGTAATGATACAGGCAGACCCGAAGATGCGTGAGGACCTGAAGAGCATGACCAATGTGTATGTTCGCACAGCAAACGGAATGGCTCCTATCAACGAGTTCGTTTCAATGAAGAAGGTTTACGGACCGCAGGAAATTGCCCGTTTCAACCTCTTTACCTCTATTGACGTCAACGCTACCGCAGCCGACGGATACTCTTCTGGTGACGCAATCCGCGCCGTCGAGGAAGTTGCCAGCCAGACGTTGCCGACCGGTTTCGGTTACGAGTTCTCCGGTCTGACACGTTCCGAGCAGGAGTCGAGCAGCTCGACGATGATCATCTTCGCCCTCTGTCTTACCTTCGTGTACTTGATTCTGAGTGCGCAGTACGAGAGCTACCTCGTTCCGTTGTCGGTTATCTTGTCCATACCGTTCGGTATTGCAGGTGCGTTCATATTCACCGACCTGTTCGGAAAGAACAACGACATTTACATGCAGATTGCGCTTATCATGCTTATCGGACTTTTGGCCAAGAACGCCATCCTTATCGTACAGTTCGCCCTTGAACGCCGACGTACGGGTATGGCCTTGTCATGGTCTGCGGTTCTTGGTGCAAGCGCCCGTCTGCGTCCTATCTTGATGACCTCGTTGGCCATGATTATCGGTCTTGCCCCGTTGCTCATACCTATTGGTGTAGGTTACAACGGAAACATGACAATTGGTGCGGCCGCTATTGGCGGTATGCTTATCGGTATGATTTGCCAGCTTCTGGTCGTTCCGGCTCTCTTCTATATATTCCAGTATTTGCAGGAGAAGGTAAGGCCGCTTGAGTTCGACGATGACAAGGCGGCTGTTGACACCGAGTTGTTGCAGTACACTCGTAGGATTGATAATACGAAAAATGAACAACAGTAATGAAAAGTAAGAATATATTGATAATGATTTCCGCCGCTGCCCTTTTGAGCAGCTGCGGAATCTACGGGAAGTACGAACGCCCTGAGGTCAATACCACAGGACTTGTGCGCGACGTTACTTCTAACACTGACACTCTGGCTGTAACCGATACTACAAGTTTCGGTAACCTGCCGTGGCGCAGTGTGTTTACCGATCCGCAGTTGCAGGCTCTTATTGAGCAAGGGCTTGCCCACAATACAGACCTGCTCAATGCCGCACTCAATGTGAAAATGGTTGAAGCGCAGCTGAGCGTTGCCAAGTTGGCATTCGTTCCTTCGTTCACGTTCTCTCCGCAGGGAACCATATCTTCATGGGACGGAAGCAAGGCAACAAAGACTTATTCGCTGCCGGTTAACGCAAGCTGGAGCATCGACCTTTTCGGTAACCTTCTGAACCAGAAGCGTAGCGCACAGATGGCACTTTTGGCAACAAAGGACTACCAGCTTGTGGTAAAGACCAACCTGATAGCCAACATAGCCAATGCTTATTATACGCTGATGATGCTTGACAAGCAGCTCGAAATTGTAGACAACATGACCGGTCTGACCAAGGACACATGGGATATGATGAAGCTGCAGAAGGATCTCAACATGGCTAAAGAGACCAGCGTGCAGAGTGCAGAGGCCAACTATTATTCAGTATTGGCACAGGCTGCCGACCTGAAGCGCCAGATTCGTGAAACCGAGAACTCGCTTTCACTGCTGTTGGGCCATCCGGCCCAAACCATAGGGCGCGGCAAGCTGGAAAACCAGTCGTTGCCTACGGAGTTCAGTACTGGCGTTGGCATACAGATGCTTAACAACCGTCCCGACGTGCATTATGCCGAGATGGCGCTTGCACAGTGCTTCTATGACGTACAGACTGCACGTTCTAAGTTTTATCCGAACATCTCTATAAGTGCCAGCGGCGCGTTTACCAACAACGGCGGTGGAGGTATCGTCAACCCTGGTAAGTGGTTGCTCAGTGCTGTTGGAAGCCTTGTACAGCCCATATTCCAGAACGGACAGCTTATAGCCGGACTCAAGGTTGCCAAGGCACAGCAGGAGCAGGCTTACAACACATGGCAGAATGCGGTGCTTGCTGCCGGCAGCGAGGTCAGCAACGCCCTTGTACTCTACAACTCGTCTGACGAGAAGAGCAAGCTGGAGCAGAAGCAGATAGAGAGCCTGACAAAGAATGTTGAATACACCAAAGACTTGTTCAGCATGGGCAGCAGTACGTATCTTGAGGTCATAACGGCCCAGCAGTCGCTGCTCAACGCAGAATTGTCAAAGGTGCAGGACGACTTCTATAAGATGCAGGCTGTCGTCAATCTGTATTATGCACTCGGCGGAGGAAGGGATTAAATGTAAGGCATAAAATGAATTAAAGTTATGATAAGTCCAAAAGCAGAAATAGACCCAAAGGCGAAAATAGGAAAAAATGTTACGATTTATCCTTTCGCATATATTGAGGGCGATGTTGTTATCGGCGACGACTGCGTTATCTATCCGTACGTCAGCATAATGAACGGAACGCGTCTCGGACGTGGCAACACGGTTTACCAGAACACAGTGCTTGGCGCCGTGCCTCAAGACTTCAACTATTGCGGCGACGCGTCTACGCTGGTTATCGGCGACGACAATACGTTCCGCGAGAATGTAGTTATCAACCGTGCCACTTTTTGCAGCGGAGAGACTACCATAGGCAACCGCAATTCCTTCATGGAGGGTGTCCATGTGTCTCACGATACAAAGATTTCCGACGATTGTGTGTTCGGTTACGGTACTAAGATAGCAGGCGATTGCGAGATTGAGAATGCCGTTATCTTCTCGTCAAACGTGATTGCCAATGCGGGCGTACGCGTAGGACGAGGCTCTATGGTGCAGGGCGGATGCCGCCTGAGCCGCGACGTTCCGCCTTACATCATCGCCAGCGACAACCCCGTAAAGTACGGCGGCATTAATGCCACGATACTTAAGATGCATGGTGTTGACAAGAAGGTTCAGGACCATATAGCCAACGCTTACCGACTGGTGTTCCACGGACAGACGAGCGTATTCGACGCCGTGCGCCAGATAAAGGAGCAGGTGCCAGACGGTCCGGAGGTACGCCACATAGAGGAATTCATCGATGCAACCAAGCTCGGCTTGATTAGCAAGATGTGGTAACAAAATAGTAAACGGCCGTTTTCATCATGAAAACGGCCGTTTATGTTTCTTCTTATTTCATGCGGCGGTCTTATTGCCGCTCCTGTAAGATGCTGTTACGGTATCTTATCGTTTCAGGAACTCCTTTATCCGCTCCTCGGGAATGCCGAAGTTGAAGTTGTCCGTAGTGCCGAGCTTTGCGAAGTTCACGGCCACGAGGTTGCCGTATTCGTCTATTACGGGGCTTCCGCTCGAGCCTTGCAGCGTCGGTATGCTGTACAGCAGGCGTTGTCCGTCGGGCAGCTGTGTTATCTTGCCGCTTGTCATCTGCACCTTTATTCCCTGCTTGGTGTTGGCAAGCACCAGTCCGGCGTTATAGCCTATCATGTACAGCTGCTGGTCTATCTTCAGCGGTTCGTCTGCCCCGTTGCCGCCAAGCAGTCCGTCCAGGAAGTTGCCGTTGCCGCCTTCGCCGCGCAGTTTGAATATGTGCGCGCCCTCGGGTGTCTTCTTGTTCTTCAGCTGTATCAGTGCCAGGTCTACGTCCTCCTTGTCAGACGTGCGCGTAACCACGCACGGGTTCTTGTCGATAAAGTCCTTGTCCGTCGTAACGTAGGTGTCATTGTAGGCTATGCCAAGCTCGCATACGGCCTGTATTTTTATGCCCTCCGGGTCTATGTTGCTGTCAATCTCGTCGCTCGACTGGCTCAGCAGGTTGTACTGCCGCCTCAGTTCCGTCTGCTGCGAGTTTATTTCAGCCAGCCTCTCCTGGTCCACGTGCATGTATCCGTAGAAGTCAACATACGAGCACGAGCTTTTCTGGCTCTCAAGTACGTCGAACTGGTCGGACAGCGTGCTCATGGCCTCGGCGAAATACAGCTTCATGGCTTTCATTATGTTTATCATGCTGCGGCGTGCCGTCACGGCGTCTATTGCCGGGGCTGCCACGTGCCTGTTGGTCATCAGCGTGCCCTTGTCGTCTACGAAGAAGGCCGTGCCCGTCAGCATGCTGCGGTTAGCCTTGGCCTCGTTCACCTCGGCCGTTAGCCCCGTTATGTCGCCCTCCTCGTCAAGTCCGGTGAAGTATAGCGAGTTGCCGTTTGGCAGCTTCAGTTCGTAGTAATACTCGTTCAGCACCACTACAACGCCCGATGATGTCTCCTTAAAAAGCTCTTCAGCCGATTTCTTGTTGTCGCATCCCGTCATGGCTATGACGGCCAGCAGTAATATTAGTATTTTTCTCATGATATAAGAGTTATTTGGTATAGTCTGTTTTGCACGGCCATGCCCTTGTAGTGAAGGTATTCCGTATCATGGGCAAAGATAAGTAAAAAGCCGTTATTACTGAAATTATTGCCGCCCATTTTGTTAAAAAATCTATTGCCGCTTTTCTTTGTGTTTCCAATATGTGGTCTTTCATGCTGCAAAAGGTTACCTTTTGCAGTGTAAAAGGCCGTGTTTTGCAGCGCAAAACACGGCCTTTTGTAACGTATGTCGTAATGTGTTGGTTGCCAATGTGTTATACTTTGTACTCCTTGGCGTGCTAATCGTTCTAGCTGTTGCCGTCTGTGGGTAGTGTCGCTGAGGAGGCAGCTACAGGCCGGAAGTCCATTCTCACAAGTTCGCGGGGCAGGGTGATCAGCTTCAGACGCTTGAACCACACTCGCGACGAGCTGTTGAAGTGCTTTGTAGTGTGGCTGCTTATCATGTAGTAGTCCAGCGTGTACTTGTCCATCATGCAGCCGAACGTAGCCTTGATTCTTGAGCATTTCTCGTTTATTGCGTTGTCGGTAGGGTCGGTCAGGCGGTTTACCGTCTCCTCAATCTTTGCCGGGTCGGTGCCCGGCGTTATTTTGCTGTAAATCGCGAGCAGTTCGTCACGGTAGTCGGACAAGTCCTTGAACTCAATCCCTTCAGGGTGGTCAAGGAATAATATGTAGATGGCCTTGTGTACGGGGGTGAGGGTTATTTCCTTGTTATAGTCGGCTAGGATGAAGCGGAAGTCGGCTGTTATCACCAGTCGGCTGAGCCTTGTCCTGGCGGCCTCAATCTGCAGCTGTTCGAGCAAGGGCACGGTTATTGCCTGCAGCATGAGGTCGTAGCGCCCCATGCTGTGCAGCCGCTTTACCGTAAGGCTCAGTTCCTCCGCCAGTCTTTCGGCTTCCTGTTGTTTACCCTCCGTGTAATCCATGCTGCAAAAGTAATCCATTATTTTATTAAAATTATGATTATCTTTGATGTTTTTTCGTCTGCAAGCCTTGCCGGCGCATTGGCATAATGGAAAAGTTGGTTATCTTTGCAACGGATATGGCGGTGTAGCGCCCCGCGTACGGTGGTGCCGCTTTTGAAAAAAGTTCAGACATGGATAGTACAAGACACGGAGTAATAGATTTCGGCGACCCCGTCGATATGACGAAAAGGATAATAAAGGTCATAGGCGTTGGCGGTGGCGGGTGCAACGCGGTGCGCAACATGTACCAGGAGGGCATTTGCGACGTGACGTTCGCCGTATGCAATACCGATAGCCAGTCGCTTGCCAAGTCGCCCGTCCCCGTCAAGGTGCTTCTCGGTAATACGGGCCTCGGTGTCGGCGGAGTGCCCGAAGAGGGGCGCAAGGAGGCCGAGTCGAGCATGGATGCGCTGCATAAACTGCTCTCCGACGAGACTAAGATGGTGTTTGTAACAGCCGGAATGGGCGGTGGCACGGGCACCGGCGCCGGTCCCGTGGTGGCATCGATAGCCAGGGAAATGGGTATGCTGACCATCGGCGTGGTGACGATACCGTTCTATTTCGAGAAGGAGAAGAAGATAATCAAGGCCCTGAAGGGTGTAGAGGAGATGCGCAAGAATGTGGATGCGCTGCTCATCGTCAACAATGAACGCCTGTGCGACATATATTCAGATTCACGCATTTCCGTGAAGGACGCGTTCAAGCGGGCCGACACCATATTGAGCAACGCCGTCAAGAGCATATCTGAGCTGATAACCATTGAGGGCGACATAAACCTTGACTTCCGTGATGTCGAGTCGACAATGAAGAGCGGTGGAGGGGCTATAATGGCCATAGGCCGCGCCGGCGGCGAGCACCGTGTGGAGAAAGCCATAATAGACGCCCTTGATTCGCCTTTGCTTTACGGCAGCGACATAACCAAGGCCAAGCGCATACTGTTCAACATTTACACCAGCAAGGACAATCCGCTGTTTGTTGACGAGTTGCAGGAAATAGACGATTTCATGGACGAGCTGTCGCCGCAGATTGAGGTTATATGGGGCGTTTCAGACGACAACACACTTGAAAATGACGCCAAGATAGCCATACTTGCCACAGGACTTGACGACATGAACGACGGCTTTGTCCGCGTAAATGATAAGTACGTGGTCGACGATAGCGAGCATTACCATGAGTTGATAAAGAAACTTTACTCTTCAGGAAAGGGCGGCAAAAAAGTGGAAAAACAGAATCCTGACGATATTGAGATTACTGTAAACACAGGCAAGAACGACGGGCCGGCTGCCGGCGGAGTTGAGCCGGTTGGTACGGATGTTGCCCTTGATGGCGGCGGGCAGGCAATTGATGAGCCTGTTGGCTTGTCCGGAGGAGGTGACAGGGAACCAGTCCTTGTAGCTGAAGGTGTTGATGTCAAAAATGGACGCAATGCTACGGTAAAGGTCAAGCCTTTGGTTGAGCGCCTCAGGAAGGTGTGGAAAGATATGCTGAAGGAGTAAAATAAAGTATAAGACTGACAGATCCAGTATTTTGGAAAGGGCGGAAACAAGACATGGTGTACATCTTGTTTCCGCCCTTTTGCGTTTTACCCTTGCCGGTTTATTTTGCTTTTAAGCCTTTTGTAGACAAAGTATACGGCAGGGACGAGGAACAGGTCGGCAGCCACCCAGGCCGTGGGGTCGCCGTAGCACACGCCGAGGAAGCCGAACGCCGGTACCAGCCAGAGGCTCACTCCGCAGCGTGCTATCATCTCCATGACACCCGACAACACTGAAAGGTTGGAGAACCCGAGGCCCTGCAGGCTGTATCTCAAGATGGTTAGCAGTCCCAATGCCGGGAAGAAATAGCTCGACAGGCGCATGTAAAGGGCGGCGTTGTTGATGATTCCATGTTCGCCCGACTTTACGAAAAGCAGCATCATGTCGTCTGCGAAGGGGTATATTACGATTATCGTGAATACAAAATACACTGCCGTTATCTTTATAGCCGACCATATGCCGAGCCTTATCCGCTCGATTTTCTGCGCCCCTATGTTCTGTCCGCAGTAGGTTGCCATGGCCACGCCGATGTTCTCGAACACACAGGTAAAGAGGTATTTGGCACGCATCGCCGCGGTGAACGCTGCCACATAGGCCGTTCCAAGCGCATTGTTGGCGCTCTGCAGCATTATTACGCCTATTGCTGTTATCGAGAATTGCATGCCCATAGGTATGCCGTTCATCAGCAGGCGGCCTGTCTTCTTGTCGTCATACGCCCGCTCGCCCCCAGTAGGTATTAGTATGCGCAGGTGTTTCCTTATGTATGTCCAGCACAGCGCCGAGGCGAAAGCCTGTGCCGTCATCGTGGCTATTCCTGCGCCTTCAACGCCCATGCCGAGGCCTATTATCAGTATGAAGTCGAGCGCAATGTTGAGCAGCGATGCCGCTATAAGGAAGTAGAAAGGCTGTTTCGAGTCGCCCAGCGACCGTATGAATCCTGCCAGTATGTTGTAAGACATGGTGAAAGGAATGGCCAGGAAGTTGAGCAGAAGGAACAGGTAGGCATCGTGGAATATGTCGTCGGGCGTGTTGACCAGTTTTAATATGTGTTCGCAGAATATTGCCGTGACCGCTGTTATTACGACCGCAATTACCGCCACTATGCGCAGGGCGTTGGCCACGTAGGCGCGCATCTTTGAGTATTCTTTCGCCCCGAACTCCTGCGCCACTGGTATGGCAAAGCCTGCGCACGAGCCGTTGCAGAAGCCCATGATGAGGAACATTATGGACGACGAGGCGCCGACGGCCGCCAGTGCGTTGACTCCGATAAACTGGCCGACTATCGCCGCGTCGATAATCAGGTACATTTGTTGCAGGATGTATCCGCCTATCAGCGGAACGGCGAACTTTATAATGTCGCGCGTAGGCGAGCCTACGGTCATGTCGTTGATGTTTGGCATAGTGTGTTATCCTTTCCTTAAAAACCGTGCAAAAGTACGGAGAAATTGAGAATTACGGAAAGAATGTTTTTACAAATTATCTGAATGCCCGTGTTTTCTTGACATGCCGTGTGACTGGTTTTCTCCTTTTACCGGCCGTCAGGCATGAAAAAGCCGCCATGCTGCAACCGTCTTTACTGTATGACGGTATGCGGCATGGCGGCCGGTAATGTTTTTATTTGAATCAATATGCTGCCGAACAGTCAATGCCTAAGGCCGTTACGCGGTCGCGGATAGCATCGAGCACTTCTGGCGATGTCTTCTTCAGGTCGTGGTCGGGTGTCTCGCGGTCTATCGTGTAAATCATGACTTTGCGCGGTTTTATGTATTTCACCGCCTCAAGCCACGGACCGACGTATTTTTCGCCGGTGTTGTCCACGTCCTTGCCGTCCATAGTTCCGCCCATGAACATTGTCTGTACGATGGCCTTGCCGCCGAACGAGCGTATAGCTTCGATAACCTCCTTTACGTCGTAAGTAGAGTAGGTAGGGCGGTTTACCTTTTCGATGTAAGCCTGGTCTACGGTGTCGAGCTTCAGTATGTTGTTGTCTACACGCTCAAGAGCCTTGTGCACTTCGGGCAGCATGGCCCTTGTGGCGTTACTCAATACAGATACCTTCGCTTTCGGACAGTACTTGCCGCGCAGGCGGATTGTGTCGTCGATGATTCCGCCGAAGTCAGGATGGGCTGTCGGTTCGCCGTTGCCGGCGAATGTCAGCACATCGGGCAGCTGGCCGTCTGAAACCATTTCGGCCAGTTTCCGCTCCAGGGCTTCAGCCACTTCTTCGCGTGTAGGCCGTTTGGCCTTGGGCCGGTGGTCGGCGTTGAAACCGCATTCGCAGTATATGCAGTCGAACGTGCAGACCTTGCCGTCGGCCGGCATGAGGTTGATGCCCAGCGAAATGCCGAGCCTGCGGCTGTGTACGGGGCCGAATATAGGCGAAGGATATATTACCGTACTCATTTGCTTGTTCTCCTTGATGAATTTAAAATGAAGGCTTTATGTTATTATTCGTCCGGCAGGAACAACGGGTCTTCAGGCATAACCATTACAGGCTTCTGCTCGTATTGCTTCAGCGTCTTTGCCGGTACGTACTTCTTGTCTACCACGAGGCGGAACATGTACTCGTTGAACCATTCGTTTGTCATTATCAGGCATCCTTGCTGGCCCCAGCTGCCGCCCCAGCTGTTCTCGACTTTCCACATGACGGGCTTGCCGTCCTTGTCCAGGTCAACGGCCGTAAGCGTCATTGCGTGGGTTGAGCCGCTGTCGTATGTCATGATGCGCTGCGCTTTGTCCATGCCGAACGTAGTGCCGAAGAGCGAGCCGTAGTCGTAGTTGTTGACGTCGCAGTATCCGCGTTTGCGGTCGAGGAATTTGCCTACGTCGTATGAGCTGTAAAGCTTTCGTCCGTCCTTAAGCGAAGCTATGGCAAGGTTGGCTATGTCTTCCATAGGCAGGTTGAGGTATTTCCAGTTTGTTCCGTCGTATGTGTGGCGGTCGTATTCAACTTCGTAGGTCTTGTAGTACTCGCGGCGCGGGTCGTTCATCACCATAATGAACGAGCCTTTTACTGGTGCGTCGCCAAGTATTTCGGCTGCGAAAGTCATTGGATTGTATTTCTTAGGCTCGGTAACGGTGCGTCCGTCCTTGTTCTTGAAGGCGTATGTGAACTCGGTAGGCGGTTCGCCCATTGTGAGCGCAAGCATTCTGTAAACCTCTGACAGCATCTTTGTCTTTTCTGCTTTGATGTCGGCCTTGCTCTTGCCTTGTGCTACCATGTCGCGCAGTTTGAGTCCGAATTCGCGCAGTTTTGACTTCAGCAGGCTTGCCACTCTGCCTGTATTGTCGCTCGAATATGTTTCAGGCATGACTTCAGCGGGCATGAGTCCGTACTTCGACACAAGGTCGGCAACGCCGCAGTAGGTACCTCCGTCGTTAATAGGACTCTTGAAGAAGAAGCGCACGCGTTCGTCGTCGATGGGCTTGTCGGCACAATCGATGACACCTTGTAGGAACAGGTTGGCTTTCTCCAGTTGGTCGTAGAAGAACAGGTAGTCGTGCGACAGTTCGATGGTGAGCGAGTCTGTGCGCTGTGCAAACGACGAGCGCAGTACGTTGAAGCCGCTGAACATCCAGCATCTACCGCTCTGTTTCTGGTCTGTAATGCTCTGTTTGGGTGTTTCAACGCTGAAATATGTGTCAATAGCACCCTGGTTTGCCTGGTTTACGGCAAGTGCGTCGATACTGTTAGACGCCAAGGCGTTGAACAACGCGCGGTCGGTCGGTGTACGCGGTTGTGTCTGCTTGATCACCTGGAGCATGTCTTTTGATATGCCTCCGTCTTTGGTTTGGGCGTTGCATGGCAGTGTTATGGCCGCCAACATAAGGCCCGACATGAAGAGTGTCTTGGATGTTTTCATTTTGTTAGATTTTATTTGGGCACAAAGATACGGTAAAATTTCGATTATTCGAAATAAAAGGAATTTGGTTTTTTATTTTTGTTGGATAAATGATTCCTACTGTTTTATTGTAACCGTATTTTACGGTTGTATTGTAGCGTCTTATTGATTAATCTTGGGGATTTAACGTATTTGTGTTAATTTAAAATATAATACTTGCATTTTATAACGAGGTATAAGGGTAATTTATTAATTTTACACATTGGAAGTACTTTTTATACATACTTTTGTAAGGTTAAAGGGTTCTGCCTTATGGAATGTTATGGTTCTGTTTATAAGTGAAACCCAAACGAATTAATTATGAGGAAAATATCAATACTCTTGTTATTAATGATGTTGTCGGTTGTTTCTGCACACGCGGATGCAATCTATTCGACAACATTCGACACGGTTGACGAGTTTAATACTTGGACCGTTGTTGATGCGAACAGCGACGGAGCAACATGGCTTTTCAACGAGGAAGGCTCTCCGTCAAAGGTGGCCTACAAGTACGATTACTTCAATAGTGGCGACGATTGGCTTATTTCTCCTGCCATTACACCAACCGAGACTGGCACGCTGATTGTGAAGTACACGTTTGTGGGCAGTCCTTATGGTGAGAGCATGGAAGTGTTCTCCGGTACAGGCAATACTGTTGACGACATGACAAAAAAGGAAGCCACATACGATAACATTGTGAAAAACGAACAGGCGGGCTATTTCCTTTATGACGGAAAGGCTGGTGAACCGTTCCATTTTGCGTTCCATGCTACTTCAACGGCGTATAAGGACTATCTTTACATCTGTTCAGTTACAGTTGAGCCTATCGCTAATCCGGTTGATGTGAAAGTCTCTGAGATTATCAGCCCTGTTTCAGCTATGGGACTTGGACAAGAGCCTGTAAAGGTTGCCATAACCAACAATGGCCGTGTTGACCTGGCTTCGTTTGATGTTGCGTTTGCCGTAGACGGTAAGGAAATAGCTACGGAAACAGTTAATGAAACGTTGGCTGCAGGTGCGACAATGGAATACACATTCAATGCTAAAGCCGACCTCTCAACTCCTTTGGCTACTTACAGTATAAAGGCTTGGGCTACTCATCCTGACGATATCGACCATCCTAACGATACCTGCTACACTTCTGTAAAGCATAAGGCACCACTTAACGTGCCGTACACAATGGGATTCGAGGCTTCAGAGAACACGGAAGACTTCAAGTTCTACAACCTTAACAACGACGAAGGTACTTGGGACGTAGTCATAGAATCTGGATTCTATAATATGGCACGCACAGGAAACGGTTGCCTTTCTTATGGATACGACTCAAACAATGACGGTAACGACTGGGCCATGCTTGACCCGATAAATGTTGAGCCCGGCTATTATGTACTTAAATTCTGGTATTCCAACTTACAGTCATATCCTGAGAAACTGGCTGTATACTGGGGTAATGAAGCCACTCCGGAGGCCATGACCAACAAGATTGTTGAGTATGCTCCGTTCTCTGTTGACGTTTACAGTGAGTCTGTCAATATAATCCATTTTGACAAGGCACAGACAATTTACCTTGGATTCTACGCATTCAGCGAGAAGAACCAGAACCTGATTCTCATTGACGATGTCTCGTTCGACAAGATTGAATCGGAGACAGGCGATTTGGCTTTGTCTGATTTGCAGAATGTTCCCGACTTCGTGCGTGAGAGCAGCAGCAAGGATGTAAAATTCAATATTGGCAATGGCGGTATCAGCGAGGTGAATGCCAAAATTAATGTCAGCATTGACGACGTAGTGGTTAAGGAAAGCGAAGCCGTAGCACGTCCCCAGGTTCTTACTGAAATTACAATTAACGATGTCCTGGTAGACCTGAGTGACGGCAACCATACGCTGAAAGTCGAGGTTGTTAATGATAATGAAGGAATTGCTGACAACAATGTGCTGACGAAAGACTTCACAGTGGTAAGCAAGCCGGCTAAATTCTGGAACTTTGAGGACGGCCAGTTGCCGGCAGAGTTCACATTCCGTGCCGAGGATGGCGGTACGGTTAGTCCTGCGGCAGGTGATGAATTCAATGAAGACGGTTGGGGACTTTTCAATATTGTTGAACATGAAGTGTTTGGTGAATATCTGTTGGCCGGTACATCATGGTTGAATGGCACAAGCCAGGCCGACAGGTGGCTTATCCTGCCACAGGTTAGCATTGACGGACCTGACAGCTATTTCGTATGGGATGGTTATTCGTACAATAAGACGTATCTTGAGGATTACCAGATTATGGTATCCGAGAGCGATGACAATACAGCAAGTTTCACTGAACTTCTTACTGTTGAAGATGAAAGCATCGAACCCAAGACACGCGGAATCAGTCTGGCAGACTATGCAGGAAAGGATATTTATATAGCCATAAGGCTGAGAACCAAGAGTGGAGACTGCCTGTTGCTTGACAACATCGGAATCTATGTAGATAAGACTCCGACATGCATTTCTACCGTTACTGACTCAAATGCCGGTGTTGTGATTTCTGCTAACGAACTGCGTGCCGCAGACGGTGTGAAGAGCATAGCACTCAGCGATGTGTCAGGCCGCGTATTGCGTACAGCCAACGCTAATGTGATAAGCCTTTCCGCCCTGCCTTCAGGAGTTTATGTTGCTACTGTAAAGGCTGCCGACGGAAGCACCAAGAGCTATAAGTTCGTAAGGAAGTAATTAAAAACATGTAAACCGTAAAGACTAATCAAGTCTTTACGGTTTGATTATTATTGATGACAAGTCATGTAAGTGCGGTTGTGGCCATGCCACAACCGCACTTTTAATTTTCAAGAAATCTGTAGTGTTGAGGTCTCCTTTTATTTATTATGCTATTGGATACAACTATTATAATTGCCTGATTTAGTTAAATTCACCATTTTGAGTGTTTTGTTATTTGACAATGTTTCCGACAACATCTTTCAAAAAATCGCCAGCCAGTGGTTCTTTCTTCATCTTTTCTTTGAAGGCATCATACTTAGGCATCTTTACGGCATTCTTGTCAATCTTGTACACCTTTAGCTTGTATCGCGTGGAGTCTTTGCCGTCTTTGCTTAATGTGCGAAATGAAGTCGTTCGCATATTGTTTGCCATTATTTTCAAAGAGTCCGTCCCTTGACTTGTGCCTTGTCTGTAAGGCGCTTGTGCAAAAGTTACCGTAATGCTGGCAACAAACATTGATAATATGACATTAAACTTTTTCATAGGCCTATTTTTTACAAAAGTATGAAATTGTTCTGATACTTTCCTGCTTTTGGAGTTAAAAGATGTTTCTATTAGCTCTTACAAACTAAAGACTTAAAAATCCTAATGCTCTATTTGGGCGTCGTTCTGCAATTAGGCTCGACTGAATGTAAACACACATTATTTTTATCTCATAGTTTCTAATTTTTATTATGTCTTTATATGGAGCCTTTTTTATGTGTGCTGGCTTAGCATAAAATTAAAATGCCTGAAAATTGTAATAATTCTTGATACTTATGTTGGAATTTAATTTTTGTCGTCTATGTGTAGCTGGTATTGTGTAATACAAACAAAAGGTTTTACTTTCAATCTGTTAGTGGCCTGTTTATGATCCGTAACTCGGCCACTTTTCACTCAAAAGTGGCCCACTTTTTATGCGTAAGTCATAGAATTATTTTTGTATAATCAGCGTTAAGCATTTTAGACTTGCTTTATTTTGTTTTTAATTTATCGTGATTTAATCAGATGGAAAGATAAATATCTGTCTCTTATACACATCTGACGCTGCCGACGATCGCATAAGTGT
>ENA-OZDX01000276-OZDX01000276.1-human-gut-metagenome-genome-assembly--contig:-NODE-276-length-32364-cov-9.378780_pt1 | contig 32364 bp, 22 predicted proteins | sample MGYA00245062_ERZ653597 | MGnify/ENA primary metagenome ERZ653597 (study PRJEB26926, sample SAMN06165186) | human gut metagenome | biome: ENVO:00009003; feature: ENVO:2100002; material: ENVO:00002003...
ATTAGTCGTCCCTTAAAAAGATTATTATCTACTAGTATTCAGTAATTTAATTTATAAAAGTCTTTGATAAATCTGCAAGTTTTCTTATCTTTAGGCTAAGAAACTTGCAGATTTTATGATTAAAAAGACGAATAACAGCCCTAGCCCTTCCTTATTCAGCAGCCTGTCTGACATGCTGAACCAATCGCACCCGCTTTACCGGTTGGCCGACAAAATAGACTGGGGAAAATTCGAGACAGCTTTCCAACCTTTGTATTGTCAGGCCAACGGCCGTCCCGGCAAGCCGATCCGTTTAATGTGTGGCATGCTCATCCTGAAGCACCTTCGTAACCTGTCAGACGAGTCTTTGGTGGAACAATGGAGCGAAAACGCTTATTATCAGTATTTCTGTGGCATGCAGGAGTTCACTCCGTCCGCCCCGTGTGCTTCTTCAGAGCTGGTCCATTTCCGCAAACGTATCGGTGAGGAGGGAATTGAACTTATCTTTCAGGAAAGCATCCGTGTGAATGACGAGGATGACGAAGACCACCATCATGATACGGCCTTCATTGATTCTACAGTCCAGGAAAAGAACATCACTTACCCCACGGATGCAAAGTTGCATAAGAAGATCGTGAAAAAAGTTCTTGGCATTGTGAAAAAGCTAGGCCTTCCCCTGCGTCAAAGCTACACCTTTGTGCTGAAGGGGATCTATCGTGACCAGCGTTTCCGGAACCATCCCAAGAACAAGAAAAAAGCCCTTAGGGCTGACAGGCGTTTACGTACAATAGCCGGAAGGTTGGTCAGGGAGCTGAAGCGTAACCTTAAAGGGAATCACGACTATGACAAATTGCTTGAAATCTTTGAAACCATTCTTTCCCAACGGCGTAATAGCCGGAAAAAGATCTATTCCATTCATGAACCCGAGGTACAATGTATCAGCAAGGGCAAAGAACATAAGAAATACGAATTCGGCAACAAGGTATCCATCATACGTTCTGTCACAGGCGTTATTCTTGGCGCCATGTCCTTCCGCAATGAATATGACGGCCATACCATCGGGTCTTCCCTGGAACAGGTGGAACGGTTAACCGGGCGAAAAATGTCACTTAAAGTCGGATTACCGATTGGGCCGCAACTTTTATAAGGGTGTGGCGGGAGATACTGTGAACGTGCTTCTGGCGGCAGCGGCCTATAACTTCAAAAGAGCCATGAAAGCTCTTTTGTGCATGCTTCAAAAAATTTACGAGATACTGTGTCTGAACAATATCTCGCAAAAATGGGCTTTTTAAGGGGCGACTATTTAATAATAATGTTGTTCAGTTAGCCTTAAAGATGTAAAGGCACGGAGAAGTACAGTTGCACGCTAAGAAGAAGGATAAGAAGCCCACCAAGCACACACGGAATATTCCGGCCACGACGGCGACAACATGTACATACAATCGCATCGGAAGCCGTTTACGGGGCAGGCCGGAAATCACTGCCGGGGTGGGAAAAATGATGAAGGAAAGGAGAAGGCCCCTGCCGCACATAATGAAGAGGGTGTATCAAATTGCGATTTATTTGATACATCCTCTAACCAACTGCAATCTGACCCAACCGGCCAAAATTAAAAAACTTATCTAACTCTTATTTTCGTTACCTGTGAGCCAATTGCGGTGTCAGTGCGCACAATTACCATGCCGCTGTCAACACCGTTCAAGGTGCATGTGTAACTACCGTTGGGCGTTACTTTCTTCAGAAGTGCGCCGCCTGCCGACCATACGCTCACTGAACGCAGAGCCGTGTCTGACGTAACGACAACCTGGCGCGGAACGATAGAGCTTACGCTGACGTTGCCCTCTGCGCCCGTTTCGGTTATGCCCGTTGTACCCGAGCCGTGACCTATCAGGAAGTAGCGTCCGTATGACGGACCGTTAACCGTGAGCTGATAGCCCTCGTAGAGCGGTGTCTCGCTCTGCAGCTCGGCGTCGTAGATAGCGGCATCCTTAACGGCTGCCACGCCGCTGAACGTAAGAGTTACAACTGAGCCGTCGGCTGCCGTAACGCCTAACGGTATGCGCTGTGCGTCTTTCAGCTGGTTGACGCTCACTGCCGTGTTGCCGGCTACGGTGTAAACCTTAGGAGCGTTGTCGGCATTGCCCGTCAGTCCGCTAATCATCTGTGCATCCTCCATGCCGAAGCCGTTGCTTGCCGAAGCAGCATAGCGCACAGCCGCGCTGCTTGAGCCTTCAGCGTCTTCTGCCGTTATCTTGAGAGAAGCAGGTGCAGGAATTGGCAAATTCGACGCACCCATCTCCTGCATATCAGCCATAAACGTTACGGTTACGCCATCGGTTGCAGTGGCAGGATCAGCAGCCTCAACATAAAATACTGAATAAGGAACTGCAAGATATTTTCCTTCAGACCACGTCTTAGTATCGGCATCGTATGTCACTGCTGTTGAAGTCACATCAGAATTATACCAATATTTCTGTGCCAGCACGTCGCTGTTGGCAGCAACAAATGCCTGGACATCGAGCGGAGCCATAAACGGATTACCTACCATCAGATACTTGCCGTCAGCAGACGGAGTAAGCTTAACTGTAACTTTATCAGAATGAACATACGTATACGGATCACTGCGATCAACCATGTTGCTGACAAGCAGCTTGCCTGCATTGGTACGGTCAACGCTTTTATCCTCAGCAGTACTTACATCATATCTTGCATCAGCCTTCGGGAAACGGAACAGCAATGATGTTGCATCTTTAAGTACACCCTTGATAGAGAATCCACCACCTGCAACATAAGGCACGCTTGCGTCGTTGTATGCAGAGCTCCATTCTGTATCAAACGAAACAAGAGTTTTGTCACTGCCATTTTCAACGATATTTGCTCCTGTACTCCAGCTGCGCTGGTAAACGGCAGGATTCAGGCGATTATAGCCTCCATCAGTGAAGTTGATATCCTTGAAATACTCTGTCTCTTGTCTTCCTGTTGCAGTAGGAGCATACCAGTCGCCGGCAACAACGCCCTGCAGCGGTGTGCTTACGGCTGTCCACTGTCCCGGAGTAACCTCCACGTCTGTCCATGCCTTGTTATAGAGCAGCTGCTCGGCATGCAGCATCTGTGCGCCCGGCTCAAAGTGGATGTCGCGGCAGATATTCACACGGTAGCGCTGAGTGGTAAGTGTGTTATTGCTGTCATAAGCCATCAGGTCATACTGGATATTCTCTGTAGGCAGTTCCATATAACTTGGACGGCTCGAATTTACCCATCCATTACCGCCATCTCCATATCCTGCCATATAAAGCTCAGCTTTGCTTCCTGCAGGCATGATGACATTAGAGAACAGCATCGGCACGAAACCATTTTCAGTGGTATTAGCCTCGTTAGTCAGATAGCTGTCACCATCAGCCTTCTTCAACGCAGATTTATCAGCACGCTTCCAGTTGGCATCATTATTCCAGTTGCTTGTAGCACCGGTTCCTCTCCATACCAGATTCTCGGGCACCACCTTCATGTCAACCGTAAATCTTCCGAAACAAGCATTTGTAGTATTATCACCATGCTCTTCAAAATGTACAGCAAAGGTATAAGTATATCCTTCTTTAGGTTGGAAACGGAAACCATTTGCCTGCGTAGTCTGCGTATCAAAATATATTTCCATGTAGTCCTCAAAAGAAGACTGATCATCATATTCTTCTGCATACAATGACTTTAATGTACCTATCGGCAACGAAAATTCGCTAAAATCTGCAGGAAAATAGGTATCATTCTTATATTCAGGATCATCAGTATCCACAAGATATATTTTGCTGTAAGCATCTGGAGATATAGAAGTAATCATACCAATATAACTTGCACCCGCTGACACTAATTGAGCACCACGCAAATTAACTTTTATCGGCTGATTGACAGAAGTAGATTCAATTTGGCTCAAGCCTATACGCAATCCAGGATTAAAATCATCTGCAGGATACTTTACAGAATTAAAACCTGCATGCAATTGTGGCGCGTCACCTGAAGCATTAAGTTCCAATGGTATATACGACCAACAAACTTTTGACCACAAATCCTCGCTGATACTTCCATCAGGCGATTTAAGTGTAGGTATCGGCTGAATCACCAATTGTAATCCCGACTTCAAAAGAGTTATATCCAGATTCTCTTTATGCAGGATAAGCCTTGCATGTATACCTTCTTCAAAGGTCTTAGTTGTAATATAATAATTGATTATATTTATCATATTCTGCGACAGATTAACCGTTTGTCCGTCAATTGTCTCATGGTCACCTGCCGTCACATCCGTAAGATCTTCTTTGTCTGGATAAATGTCGCGAAATGTAGTAAGTGCGCTTAATAATGTCACATTACCATAATCTGGATTTTCAGCCAAGAATTCATCTTCCGTACCAAAGAACCAGTCGAAATAAACACCTTTATCTATTATAATATAAGATTCTGTTCCGTCTTCTTCTGATACAGGCACACGCATCTGGGCCGAGAAATTGAATATCTGTCCGGCACAGAAATCTGTTGTCGGGTCAACAACCTCACCATTAACACGAAGCAGTGTTTGGGCTGTAACATAGAAAGGTGTATTTATACCACACGGGTCATTGATATCTTCGGCAAAATCCGCAGCTGTAGCCTGGTTACCGTCATTTACCTGAATTAGCATCAAGTAAGAACGGTTCGGAGTCAATGCCGAGTAGAAATCTACAGCCAATGATTTTGTGCCGGCTTCATCAGTTGTACGGTAAAAATAATACTTACCCGTTCCATCACCATTATCTCTTGCCAAACGTGGATGTGGCAATAAATCATAATCTGTATTCGAGTCAAAATCTAATTTGAAATAAAGTGTATTATATTTTTGGTTATAATACTCTCCGCCCAAATCCGGATTATTATTACCTACCTCAACAACAGAATATTCTATTGCGCCTTCATAATCTCCACTATGTTGTGTTAAATAATCCTCATACTTTGCCTTGTCGATAAAACAAAAATCTATAGCATCAGTTTGATCAGTTCCTTCTTTTTCACCTAAACGTGAAAGCAGACGATCCCAATCAAGCTTAATACTCATCATAGTTCGTTCACTCGTACATGTAGCTTCCAATTGTTTAACCTCAGCGCTTGGTGTTGCCAAATATACACGGATATCGTCAATATACATATCACCACCTTGTGTTGATTCACTGTTGTTATCAACCTGAAGAACATAAGAGTCATAAAGTGCATCATTCTCTACAATGAAAGAGAAATACATCTGTAACCATTCGTTTGTTCCTGTTCCCGTTCCGGGCATACCTCCTGTCAGATAGTCTGTACGGCGTATCTGACTTGAGGCATGACGATATATCGGCACATACACATCCTGACCTGTAGCTTCATCCTTTTTTACACCCATCACAGAGAAGAGCATGCCGGCATCAGGAGTTGTAGAACTATATCCTGCACTCTTAACCCATGCCGTTACGAACATTTCCGAACCGGAACACAATTTCTGTTCAAATGGCAATCGGGCAATAACTCCGGCACGGTCAGAAGCATCAATAAACATATGATAAGTACTGTTTGGAAGAAGTTTTCCTGCATGATTGAGCGTACCACTAGTCCAATATTTATCTTCTATAAATCCATTCATGATTGAATAATATCCCCACTCAGGGAAATATCCGCTTTGCCCTTTGAAATCAGTACCGTCAGCACCATCGTAGAACGAATAGCTGCTTGAAGTCCAATCCAATGGGAATTGATAGAAATCGGGCTGACCATAAAGTTCAGATACGCTTGGATCGTAATCGAAATCTAGCTTGGTAAGCAACTGATAATTCTCACTCAAATATTTATCAGTACGGAACTGATAATACTTCAAGTTATTGTCCTGAATAGTGCCGTTTTCAATTTGCTCTAATTGTGTCTGTGTCAGCAATCTGGTATCACGCACAAAAGTCAAATTATATTTCGCAATATTATATGTTGTACCGGAAACTGTTTTTGTAACATAAATAGTTGCAGTACTGTTATTTGCATTAACATACTCTGTACCATCCGAATAATTAGAATTTGGATAATTAAACTGAATTATACGTGACGTTCCGTTCAAAGATGTTGTCGCTAACATTATTCCAGACCCGTTATCAACCAGTTTTACATCTAATACATCATTATCGTCATCTATCGCCGCATCAGGAATTGCATACGACCGGGCGTCCTTTGACAATGCCACAAGTTCTTTCGTATTATTTGAAATACGTGTAAACGGGAATGAGATGTCATATTCCTCCAAATATTTTCCTGTTGTAGTACCTCCTTGATAAGCCGTATTTTTCAGGCGTCCCATACCATTTTGCCATGTCACGGTGGCACCCTCTCCCGTATCGCGGCCATCCACCGCCATGATATAGTAGATTATGCGGTGAGTAAGCGTGGGCTCATATGTCAGTCCGTCAGACTGGTTTGACGGATAAAATGAAGATGAGCCGGAAGCGTCGCTATAACTCTTAGTAAAGTCTGTATATCCTGACACATCACACCCCACAAGATAATAATTATTGTCAAAGGTCTGAGCTGCCGTTTCGCCAAACCATGCTTTAAACTCTTCATCTGTCGGGACATAAAATTTCATATCCATAACATCAGATGTAGTAAGCGGCTTGCCCACATAACCATTAGCAAAACGGCATGGCGTAGTACCTGCAGGTGTCAAAAGATCCCATACCTCGTCACTACCTGTATTTTGTGTGCGGAAAGTTCCATCAGTACGATAGCTGTACCAACGCTGATAAGATACAACACTAGAGTTTGACAATCTGTCAGGCACAGCCAATGTTACAGATGTTCCTTTATGAACATAGATTGTATCCATATATACATGGCTGGCCTGTATATCGCCCTTCGGGCCGGAATACCATGCAGTTTCATCATTAAACGTATCCATATTCTTTGCGGCTTCAGATATGTTTGAACGCAAGTCAAACCATTTGGCAGCTTTATGATGAATGGTCACGTTTGAATAATCTACAACATCTGAATACAACGTTATTTCATTCATAGCAAGTTCATAATCTGAACGTCCAGGAACTAATTGTAAACGCAAATAGCGCGTGTTAATCGCATTTTTCAAGCAATAATCATGCTGCTGTACTGTTCTATCACCAGCAAAACTTTCAACGAGATTCCATGTATAACCATTTGTTGACGAATAAACGTGTAACTCATCTTCTCTTTCCTGAGTCTTTCCTCCACTAAGAAAATGAAACGCACGTATTGTTCTATATGCATTAAAATCTATATCAACATTTATCGTCCCGGCTCTACTTGAAGCCCACCAAGTACCAGTATTGCCATCAAATGCATAAGATATTCCATTATAATACCCACTTGCATTAGACTCTTCTAATGTCTTGGCTGTAATATCAGCACCATATGTACTGACTTTAGAATTTTCGTCTATCATCAGATACTTATTTCCTTCCTCTTGCGCCAAAGCATTCTGTACAAGGAATGTTGCGCAGAAAAGAATGAGAAGTTTATATAAATTATGTATTTGTTTCATATCTTATGTCCTCCTTTTTATTTTTTGAACATATTAAGCATTTCATGACGCAGATAGTCGAGACCGAACTCCGGTGTACGCGTCTTGCTCTTAAACGGGAAGTTGGTAATGTCGTCGGTAGTTATGATTACATTATATCTCCGCTCGAAATTATTTCCGTCGGCAGTCCATGTAACATCAAATGTAAGGTTAAATGTCTTTCCGGCTGAAGCCGTAACATGGCCTTTTACCGTTGTATCACCCTCTGTATAATTGTCAAAAGCCAGACCTGTAACACTTTCTTTATCAAAGGTCCATGCACTCTTGAGATTTTCTATTGCAGTTGTTCCACTTAGAGTAACTCCAACCGTGAACTCAAATTGAGATCCCTCTGGTATCGTGCATGTATAATAATCAGGATTAGGCGACAATTTTACCTCTACCGGAACATTGCCTATAGGCGATACCCAACAATGCAAGTCAAGAGTTACATCATAACCTGTAAGATTGAGTGAAAGCGGATATATGCTGTTGCGGGGCAAAACTGTACGCTTTGTTGTTGCCGTGTATGTAGTGCCATTTTTTTCGTCTGTTTCAAGAGTAACAGTATATCCTGAGTTTCCAGGCGAAGAGTTAACATAGAAATCGGCAAACTGATAAGTGCCGCCATCACTCAGTTGTATACTCTGACTTTCTTCACCATTCAACACAATGTGCTGACAGGTGTATTGCATATCATTTACTTGAGTATCTGAGAACAAGCCTATCTTGTCTGCATATCCGCCGAACGACAGGGCTGTAACCTTTGTATTGGGCTTGCCCGTGATGCTCATTCTTATCTTGGTTACAAGGCGGTCGAGACCGATAGAGATGTTGCGTGTAGAACGCGTAACGGTTACTTCCTCCTTTGCGCTCATCGGGATAAAATAAGTAAGCAAGTCAAGCTTTGAGGCAGGATTGTCTTCAAGCACGATATTGTCTATATCAATACCCTTCTCCGTAAGAGATTCGCCGTCTCCCAATCCTGTAAGGCTGCTCCACGCCGTACTGAAATAAGAATCAATGTTTGCAAAGGCATACACTGTGTATGTGCCCGGTGTTAGCGTGAAGCTCTCTGAAGTCCATGTCTTCAAGTTTCCCACCTTTGCTGCTTCGTCATTACTCAAATCTGGCAAGAATTTCTTCACGACCTTGTCGTCCTGTATAAAAAGCACGAGCAGGTTGTGCATATACTCGCTGTTCTGCCCCACTTCGGTACCCTCTCTTGTGTTCAGGTCGCCTTCCTCACGTGCTGTGATGCTCAGCTGAAGCATGGCGGGAGCATTGTCGTCGCCCGTGTCGATGTCGTCGTCGAACGAGCATGAGGCGAGAGGCACGGCGCACATCCATGGCAGCAGCCATAACATAGCCTTATATATATGTTGCTTTATCTTGTTCATAACGTCAGTGTTTTTTCATTATATTCATTACATCACATAGGCAGAGTCTCATTATCGAGCAGCAGCCAGTCGTTAACATACACGTCAACAATCAGACTCTCCTCTTCCGGCACTTCGCCTCCGAGCGAATAAACGCTGTTGACCGTAAGTTTATATATATTGTTTCGCACAATGGCATACTCCATTATACCCTTCTTTGTATCATCATTGTCATTGCTGTGGCGCACCCACCATGTGTAATAGCATGTGGCGTCTTCGTATGTGCGCGTCCCGTAATGCTGCAAGGCAATACGCGTAACCTTACCATTCTGGTCAAGAACCACTTTTCCATTTTCGTCTTTTGAATAGCCGCACTCATTCTTCATATAGTTGCTCCATGTAAGCGAAGAAGCATTCGCAACAGTTTCCGAATCGTCTTTACCCTCAGCCAGTCCTTCAAGATATTTGTTATATCCCGACGGATCATTGGTAAGCAACGTGGATGCAATAAACTGTTTTACATCTCCCCATGTCGTGCAACTTGTTATATTGTCTAAATCAGCAAACTCACTTCCATAAAATCCGGCCATCATATCCTCCATTGAGGCATAAATCTTTGTACCATACGCAAAGAATGTTTCTCCATCGGTATAATTTGCCACGCCCTGCGGATTAAACTTTGCCTTGAACACCACGCCCGTGCTGTAACGTTTTCCTGCCTCTTCGGCTGCCGTAGTGTTTTCGAGGGTATAGCCTATACGTTGCCATGTTTCTGTTCCGACAGTCACTTCTGTTCCAGGCTGAACATAACCGGCCCAATAATTAGGGTCTTGCGAGATGTTGCCAAACCATTCGCCGTAAAGGTCTTCGACTGTTTTAACTTCACCGCCAATGGTAAAGCTGTTGTTGTCTGATGTCTTGACTGCCGTCCACGGGTCAAGCACGTAGTTAGTCTGTACTCCTGCATCTGGTGTTTCATTACCGAGATATGTCGGCACACCGTCAACAGTTGATGCAACGCGCTTCAACATATAGCTGCCTGCCGTAAGATTGTTCACCAGGGCTGCGCCGGTTATCTCAACTGTGGCACCAGAATATGCCGGGTCATCACACGTATAAGTTCCTGTTGTTTTATAGTCGAGCCTTGCTGCCATGCGCTCTACGTCTACCGTAGCTTTTGTGGGGTCGCTCTCCGGGTTAGATTCAAGCGTGAGCGTGGCGTCGGCAGCTGATGTCATTACGAAATCAGAATAGCCTGACTCTGAGGCTGTCCATGCCGTGGTCTGTATATGATTGCGCACGTCGGCGAGCGTGAGCGACTGGCCTGTCCAACAGTCTGCGCCCGGATTTGCCACCACAAGCACGTTATATGTTCCGTCGTCGAGGTCTACCTGCTGCGGCGTTGTTGTATATTTGCGGTCGATGCCGTTGCCCGGCTCGGTATAGCTTCCAACGTTAAAGTTAAATGTTGCTACAGCCATGATTGGAGTTGTACCGCTGCTGTTCACTCCGTCAGTGCCGCTGCCCTGATAGAAGAAGGCCACGGCCGACTTTATCTCATTTTCATTAGCTTGCCCTTTTTCCTGTACGTCGCCCTGTTCGCCTCCCGTGGGATTTGAGCGCGTAGGCGTGCTTTGCTGCGATGCGAAGCTGAGCGAGACATAAGAAGATGCCGACATGCCGCCTCCGCCTGACGGAGCGGTGTCGATGTCTTCCTGCGCACAGCCGGCCGCAAGAGATGCCATAAGCAGGCATCCCGCAACGCCCTTAACTGTATGTAATATATTCTTGTTCATAGACATTCGTGATTTTTAGGTTGGTTGGCTGTTTAAATCACAGTTCCTCAAACTGCACTCGCTTGCTCCATCCCAGCACGCTGATGCTGATATTTACGTAAGCCAGGCGGTCGCCCTTGAGGTAGAAGTCGAGCTGATAGTCGTAGCCGCGGTCGAGGAATTCCTGTTCCGAGTAGCGGTATATCTCCTCGCTCGTGCGCAGACGGCTGAGCAGGTCGGGCAGGTTGACGCGCACCACTTCCATGTTGGTGTTTTTGTTCACTATAGACAGTATGCCGTCGTCCTTTGCATCGGCATGATACAATATGCGCGATGTCATAAAGTCGGCATGAGCTATCTTGCCCACTCCGTCTATCGGGTCGCCGTTATGGTCGAAGGCCGGCGTGCGGTCGTCGGTATTCCATGTTGCGTGCGGCGTATAAACCACGGTGCTGGTTTCGTCGAGCGAGTTGTCCCAGAGGATGTGCGAGTTGCGGTCGGTGATGGTCATGTCATAGTTTGCCACGTCCATCTGTGTGGGGTCGTCGAGCTCGCGCATTGTCACGTTGATTTTCTTGGTGTCGCGCATGAGCGAGATTGTGTGGTAAGTAGGCTTTCCGGCGAACACCTCAACAGGTTCAACCTCCATGCCGTGCCACAGAGTGTCGAGCGGCAGTCCGTGGTTGTCAACAAGGAGCATGTCGCTGCCCTGCTGTGTTGTCTCGAGTCTGACGTCGAGTGCCGTCATGTCGTCTCCGGCAGTAAGGTCAGAGCGGACGAAGCGTGCACGTCCCGACTCCATCTGCTCAGAGTAAGAGTTTTGTCCGGCAAGCACTATGAACTTATACTTGCCCGGATCGAGGTCCATCTTCATTGAGTATGTAGGCACGGTCAGCGGCAGCGAGCTGCCCACGTTGGCCTCCGACTGGCGTGTGACATACTTGCCGTTTTCGTCGAACACGTAGACATCTACAGCTCCCACATGGTCGTTGAACATGTCAGCGCGCTCAAGATTGTAGTCGTACTTGAAGTTGAGATACAGCCCCATGGGACAGTCGTCTCTGTCTTCGGTCATCATGTCGCACGATGTGAACACCGGTGTCGACAAAGCCGCAATGCACAGCCAAGTCAGACGCTTTATTGAAAGATACTTCATAAGCATATATATTTTTTGTTTTTATTTCCTTTATCCATATTTAATTGTTGCATTGTCTTTGCGCGGCGACATTGCAGTCTATCCTCGCCGGGCCAGCCCGGATGCCTATCTGTCTGTGTTGCTTAAGCAGATGTTTAGCCTTGGGCTGTCGCTGTTTATGTTGTGGGCACTTGCCCTTGAGCGTCGTGCCTCGTTGTTGTCAGTTTTAGTTTGCGGCAACATTGTTCCGCAACGGCTCCTCTCTCTGTGCCGGAGCTGCACCCCGCCGTATCTCATGGTGTCTCTGCGGGCAGACTTACATGCAGGCCACACCTCTGCGGCTTCTGCCTTTTTAAGAAAATGTGCGGCCGGCCCATACCGGCCGCACACTGATGTTGTCAATTAACTTTATCTTTTATGAAGTTCTATCTTATTACAGTTCTACATCCTGAGAACGCTTAGCCCAAGAGAGAACGTTGATATCAACAGAGATGTAAGATTCCTTCTTATCAACAGGTTCAGGAGTAACTTCTGTTACGTTAGGATCACCAAGGCTCTTAATGCTTTGAACATTAATTTCGTACCAGTTGTTGCGGAGAACACCATAACGGCCGAGATATTCATCAGACTTATTAGCATAAATACTATTGTCTGTTTCATAAGTTGCATCCCAAGGTGTCTGAGTGTCATCAAAGTGTCTGATGTAAACAGGATAATAAGCAACTCCGTTTGCATAATACTCTAATGTAATATGGTCATTAGCAAGAGTTGCAGCATTTGTAGGATATTCAGCAGCATCAGCCTTCAGTTTGCCTTTACCTGATTCATTAAGAACAATTGTAGCAACGGTACGTTTTCCGGCAGCTTCTGTTGAGAATGTAACATCAAAGTCTGTATCTGATGAAAGTGCTTTACCCTGATCTACATTGGCCTTAGCCCAAGCGTTGAATGTAACATCATTCAGCAAACGTGCAGCAACTTCTTTCTTTACATTAGCTACTTGCCATATCTCGCTTCTGTTGCCATCAACAGTATAGAACTCTGTTCCGCCATTGAATGTAGCCTTAACAATAACACGTGTAAGATTCTGCTCAAGCATGTTAGCTAAGTCTGTTGTATTCTCGAAACAATAAGCTGCATATTCTCCGTTAGCAGGATTAACAGCCGGCAGAGTTGCATGCTCACCGCCAACAGTAGTGAGGCCGCCAACACCTGTGGTGCTATTATAATTATAGTCATCACCCCAATAAACTCTATAAAGTCCGCTTGCAATGGCTGTTCCGCCTATGAAACGATAATCGGTTGAACGAGTTGCCTTATAAGCTTTCCATGTATTAAAATCTGTAACATCACGAACCAGCTTGTTGGTCTGGTTTGTATTGTCAAGAGCCCATCCGTCAATTGTATAAGTAAGCCCAGATCCGTCTGTAACAGTACCATTGGCATCATTCTTTACAGTTACCTTAGCCTCAGCTCTTTCAACATAGATTGTTGCTGCGGGATTAGCATCTGCCTCAGCCTTTGTCTTAAAGATTTTACTGCCGTCGATAGTAACAAGAGGTTCTACAACATTTGCACTTGTAGGATCTACAGTACCACCTTGTGCGTCAGCCATAATGGCATTTGACATCAGCAGACCATCATCGTGCCAGCTGTAGTCTGTACCGATAGCTGTTTTGACAGCATCATTAAGGTCTGAAAGACTTTTGCCTGTAGCAACATCTCCGTTAACATTCAATATACCACCTTCTGCAATAGAAAGGAGTCCATTATTGTTGAGAACTACCAAAGCCTTAATATCACCAGAAACGCTGTTAATCTCCTGAGTAATCTTAGCTGTTGTTGTGATGTTGTCAGTTGTAGTGCCTTCCGGTGAGAAGTTCAGATCCATTTTATAAGCACTGTTTACCTTATAATCAATATCAGACTCTCCCTTAACAAACAGAATAAGAGTAGCATCCTTTACCTCATACTCTGCCGGTGTGCCGTCGTCGAAATTATCGTTGGCACGTGTACCAGGCTGCGTAGGGAGCTGAATGGCAAGGTTGATATAACCCTTACCCTTATCATTCCACTGTGGCTGTCCGCCATTGTCAATAACATCCTCGCTTGAACAAGCTCCCAGCATCAGCGCTGCCAATGCGAAGGAAAATAATTTTACTTTTTTCATAATTTAAAAAATTGAGTTGGTTTAAAAAATATTTTTATCAATTCTCGTGTTTTTACATGTCGAGTACCTGCAGGTTTTTGTCCACTCCCTGTGCTCCGGCCTGCTTAGCCTGATTGAGCAGCTGGCGCGCCTGGCCGGTGTTGCCCTCGAGCATGGCCATCACGCCCTTGGCGTGCAGAGCCTGCGGCGAGTTGCCTGCCTTGCTGAGATAGCGCTTAGCACCTTCAAGGTCGCCGCTCTCCATGCGTGTGCATGCGGCATTGATGTTGGCCGTCGGGTCGTCGGGATACATGCGCACGGCAGTCTCCATGACTTCATTAAACTCATCCGAGCCGGGCTCGTAGGTCTGTGCCACCATGTACATCTCCTCGAGCGAGAGCTGCTGCGGCTTGGTCTTGAGCACCTCCTTTGCCTCTTCAACAGTGAACGGGCGCACGCTGTAAGTTATCACATAATCAGAGTGGCGCAGTGCGGGATACCATGTGTCGAGCATGAAGCGGTAGTCGTCCGGGTAAGTGAGCTTTATCTTCCACTCCTTTGCGTCAATATCGAGCGATGTGTCGTCTATAAGTTTAAGTATGGCGTCACGGTTCTTAAGATTGCTTTCTACTACATACATTCTAAGTCCGTCCCAGTCTTCAGGCGTAGACGATACGGAGAAGAGGCGGTCTTCTATACTGACGAGCTTGCGCACATAGTCCTTAAGCGTCTTGGCACGATTCTCGGCCAGATAGGCGTTGTGTTCGTAAGGCGATTCGGGCGAGGCGTATCCGTGTATCTCGATATTTGTTATTGTTGTGTTCTTGTCATTCTTCACGAGGTTGATAGTGCTTACAATCTTCTCGAGCTCGCGCGGGTTTTGGCGGTATTCGGGATAGAGGGTTATTTTGTCAACCGGGAAGTCGATAAACGCGCGTCCTTCCTCATGTCTTACCTTCTGTGCCTCTGCAGCGGGACGCATGTAAGGCATGAACGGCGTGCGCAAGCGTTTCAGTTCAACGGTGTTCTGGTCTTTCACGTCACCACATCCGCAGAGGTCTTCAGCCACGATGACATTAGAGTTTTTCATCCAGTCTTCATACGGCAACACGGCGCTGTAGTGTAGCGTCTGCTCTGTGTTATTCTTACGCCTTACGGCCAGTACGTCTGCAGGAAAGTCCTTATGTCCTCCGCGTTGGTAAGAGATGTCCTGCCTGCGTCCGTTTACTATAATCTGCGGCATCCGCCTCTCTTCGGTGTTATTGGTGATAATCGGCGTGAACACGAGCCTCATGTCAGCCTTCAGCTTCAGCGAGTCCATATTGAGGTCGAGGTCAATAACCATTGTCTGGTTAGTGTTCTCCACCTTTATGTTCTCCACCGCAACAGTTCTTCCGGCCAGCTTAGGCTCCACGCTCTGTGCCTGCAGCGCCAGCGGCGCGGCCATCAGGCATGCACAATATATTGATAATCTTTTCATATATCCTTTGTTGTTAAGTGAATCAGAAGATGTAAATAAGACTCAGCGCGGCCTTAGTGGGGCCGAAATAGTTGGTATGCGACGATTTTATCTTCTCGCCGCAGGTTCCGCACTTGTATTTGTCATACTTTATATAATCGTAACCCAGACCTATGGATGCCTCAAAGTTCCAATGCTTTGACATCACCCACTGATAACCTGCGGTTACGCCTCCCCCGGCAAACCATCCTTCATACCGGTGGTCTTCAAGATCAGGGAAGAAGCCGAAAGGCAGCTCAACGCTGCTTACGTTGAACTGTCCGCCCATGAGATGGGCGCCTATAAACCAGCCATTAAAGCTCTCGCAGAACCAATAGCGGTATTCAGGCATAACAAGCCAGTGGCGCAAACTAGACTGGTCGCCGCCCGACTGTTTCCACGGATTAAGGCCATAGAACAGCTGCAGCGTGCTTTTCTTACCTACTGAGGCTTCAATTCCTAAGTTAGGAGTTGTGGTAGCCCAGTATAATGCATTGGTCTTCAACGCCACGTTCTGTGACAGCATTGTGGCTGAAGTTGCCAACACAAATAGTGCTGTACTTAATATGCGTTTAATCATAAATCATGTAAATATTTTAGTTTTTATTTTCAGTCTATATATTTAGCTTACTTTATCCCAAGATATCGGCATTCATGCCGGTTGTCTATCCGGTGAAACTGCATTCTCAGAGACGTACCCAACAGGGCATATATTTTTTTACAGCAGTTTAGTTCCAACTATCATTCAGATTTTCTATTAGTCTATTAGGTGGATTTCACCGTAATTTTCCATTTTTATCAATTTTCACTTTAGTTCGAAATGCAATACCATTCAAGGTTAAGCTGGTCCAACATTTTATGTTATAAATTCTTCGCATGAAAGTGACCGTCTGCCAACGAAACACTTAAAATTTGAGAATTTTACTTTTCATTCTTCTAATTGCAAAAATAACAATAAGTAATTACATTTACCCCCCGTGTTAAAAAAGTATAATTAAACATTTTTTTGCATATAAAGTTTGCATGTCTAAAAAATACTATTTAGATATATTTTAGTAACAAACAGAACACTTAAATGACTAATTATTAAGTATTTAAGAACCATGCCGAGAATGTTGAAACAGCAAGACAAATAAAAATACCAGTAAAAACATTTTGAACACAAAAAAGCATAAATACTTACATATCGATTTAGCATGACGCATTCATACTGCAACATTTGAAATTTATAATCTCTTGGCCGCAAAAACGGGCTGTTTTCGTGTGCAAACACAAACGGCTAATATTCAATATATTACATCATAACACAGCAATATGTGCAATGTTTTTCGCCTTAAAACAGACAGTTTTTGCCTGAAATGAGGTAAAAAACAAGGCAGTTTGCGATTAAAAAGAAGCCTGTTTTTGATATAAAAGTGGCCGAGTTACGGTAAGAAAGTGTGCTGTTTATGCAATAATGTAAATATTGTTTACCAAAGCAGCATGCCTGTCAACTCCATTTTTTCTATTTCGGCAGAAAACCAGTACAAAAACATAATGACATTTTGACAGGCAAAACAGCAAATATAATGACATAAAGAAAATATCGGCCAATCAACAAAAGGCTGCACCACTTCCGGGGAGTCAAGAATGGAAAATTATAATTACTTTTGTGGATGTATTCTGTTTTGGACGTAAATGCGCCAGAAGTTGTCTCCGGAGGGTTACATTTCAGCAAGAAGGTGTATCAAATTGCAATATATCCAACACAGCCCCCTCCAATAAAAAGTCAGGGCAAAGGCGCAGGGAGAAGCCACTATCAAGCACCCTTAGGGGGGTAATAATTTAAGCAGACGGCAATAATAGGGAACCAATTTTTATGTTAATGAAAATAAACAAATAAACATAAGTTCAATTTTATCGTTATTTTACACTACCTTTGCAGGAAACGAAACAATAAACTGACAAATCATGAATAAAAAACTACTGACAAACGCTTTAGTATTATTTGCAGCCTTGCCTGTATTATCCCAAAAAACATTTAGCATTACCGTTGTAAACGATTATAGGAAACCCAAAATAAACGTTCCTATAGTACTAGAATTGAAAGAATACGGAATGGATGTTAAATCTGCAGCCGTTAAAGACAGTGGTAATGAAATACCATACCAAATTGATGACTTAAACCAAGACGGAACAGCAGACGAACTTTGTTTCATAACAAACGTTGACGGTAAATCGTCAAAAAAGTTTGACATAACACTGTACGATACAGGCAAGCCGAAAAAGTATGAGCCTCAAGTATATGTGGAAATGCTACTTAGTAACAAAAAAGTCAAAGAGAGTAACAAACAAGACCTGTACATCTCTGAGCTGACCGTAAACAACGGAACCAATCCTTATTGGACCCTGCACCACCACGGAGCTGCGTTTGAGAACGACATGGTGGCATACAGAATATATTTTGATCACCGCCAAACTGTCGACATATACGGTAAATACAAAAAGCAATTGGAACTCAAAGAGACACAATTTTATCCAGACAAGAATCAAAAGGCCGCACAATACGGCGACGACGTGTTATGGGTAGGCTCAACTTTGGGCTTGGGCACGTTAAGAGGTTGGAATGGGCAACAGCCAACTATGCTCGATAATGTAGACAGAAGAAGCCAGAGAATAATCTCATACGGACCAATACGCACGATAGTCGAAGTAAAAGACAAGGGCTGGACTCCTAATACAGGCAAAGAAGGTACCCAACCTATCGACATGACAACACTATACACGCTGTATGCCGGCAACAGGGCATGCCACGTTAACGTTAAATTCAACAAGCCCGCTGGTGACTATCTGTTCGCAACTGGATTCATCAACGTTAAAAATTCAACTGAATACTCTGACAAAAAAGGCCTGAGGGGCTGTTGGGGTACGGACTGGCCTGTCTCTGCAAAAGATAGCGTAGGGCACAAGCGTGAAACAGTCGGACTCGGCATATGCATACCGCAAAAATATATTGTAAGCGAAGAAACCGCAAATAAGGACAACTACGCTTATGTAATAAAAACAGAGACCGACGAACTGAATTATCAGATAACGTTCTGTAGTGACAACGAAACGTTTGGATACCACAGCGACAAGGAGTGGTACAACTTCTTGAAAGAATGGAAAGAAGACATGTCTCACCCTGTCAGAATTGTCAGATAAAAAACTTAACACATAATAAAATAAACCGGCTGATAAGATATTCTTTCTTATCAGCCGGTTTGTTCTTATTTGCATCTAATGATTATTGTACGACTTTAAACCTTATCCTGAACATATGTTCTTCTTCGTTCCAATTTGTTCCGAGCAGTTCAAACCGTCCAATCTGCAATGTAGTACGTACATGTTTGCCGATACACGGGCATACATCATAATCTCCAATGCGCACAAGCCTCAATGTTTCTGAAACATCTTCTGGCAACTTGTCTAGTGAAACGTCTTCTGGCACGTTATCACGTGTGACGTATTCAAACGTCACAGGCAAATCCTCTTCAATCAGTTCATTCATGCGCCTTTCTATCTCCTTTTCATCACGACGGTCAGGCTTATGATCCAATTTGTAGCTTATCTTGCTCTTCTTACGTTCAATATGAGCGTTAGTTGAACGTTCACAACCAAACATTCGAACCATTGTCTGATTTAACAAATGCTCAGCAGTATGCGCAGGCGGAAACTCTTCCTTATTGTGGGCATTCAGATTGTATGAATCTTCCATGTCATCAAATTTTAAATTTGTATATCCTACCGCTAAATTCCTTTATCGAAACTTTTACCGTACCATCAGCAAGCAGCATCCAATCCTGCGGTCTATCATCTGATAACAAGTCCGTTACCTGAACCCTTTTCTCGGGTAAGCCAAGATATTCGAAAGCATGGTAAGGCAAACGTATGCCGCAATCAACTGGAGAATCGGAGAAGTTTACGGCAATAAGCATTACTTCATTACCACATTTTCTCATAAAAGCATACTGACGTTGCGGGTCAAAATAATTGGTACCGTCATTGTTTGCATACATCAGGTCGAAAAACACGCCTTCGGACACGGCCTTCTCAGACTTGGCTATATTCAAGACCTTTGTGTAAACACTTTCCAACAATTTCTCATCTGCAGACAACTTCCTCCTATTAACGTATCCACGATACAAAGCCGGCACTGTCCAATAATCGAATATCGTAGTCCTTCCGTCGCATCCGCTAAAGCCTTCTTTATCCATTCCCCGCTCGCCAAATTCCTGTCCGGCATAAAGCATGAAAGGATTGGTATTCATTAACGCACTGACAATCAAGGCCGGGACACCCCGCCTACCCTCACAAGCAAGGAAATCACTGGCAATTCTAACTTCGTCATGATTTTCAAGGAAGTATAGCATGTGTTCCTTTATATCGTCAACAGACTGCCACTGCCACGTAATGGCTGAAGCCGGACATGTACCACGCATGACTCCACACAAACAATCATACATTCCGACCTTGTCATACAGGTAATCGAAACCGCTCTCAACATAGCGTCGGTAAAGCGACGGATTATAGACCTCGCCTATAAAAACAATATCCTTAAACGAGGTTTTAATTTTACTTATCACCCATGCCCAAAACTCAGGAGGTACCATTTCGGCCATGTCGCATCTGAAGCCATCAATTCCTTTCCCTGCCCAAAAGTTCAAAATGTCTGCCATTTTGAACCATGTGTCAGGAATTGGGTCAAAATGAGATGAACGACCGCCAGCGTCACAATAGTCAACTCCATAATTAAGTTTAACCGTTTCATACCAGTCGTTAACTCCCGGATGGTTGTCAAAATGGTCATTACCTGTTGCCTTGGCTGGAAATTCCGTGTATGGATACCCCACTCCACCAAGCAAATCAAAATAAGGCTCGAAAGGTATGTTCACACAATAATAGAAATTATTGCGTGGTGAGAATCCCATGCCCTTGTCGTCATTCTCACCCAAATCGTAAACGCCATCGGGCTTAGATACAGACTTATATTGGCGAGCTACATGGTTTGGAACAAAGTCTATTATGACTTTCATGCCAATCTTATGAGTCCTTGCTACAAGAGCCTCAAACTCACTCATCCTCTTGTCAACATCTTCAGCCAAATCAGGATCGATGTCGTAATAATCTGTTATGGCATAAGGTGAGCCGGCATTTCCTTTAACAACAGCGGGATGTTGCTGAGGAATACCGTAAGACGAATAATCGGTCTTTGAGGCATGACGTATTATACCTGTGTACCAAATGTGTGTAACTCCAAGTTTCTTGATTCGCCTCAACGTCGTGCCATCAAAAAAGTTCATTTTGCCACAACCGTTATCAGACAAAGTTCCGTTTTCCTTACATACATTTGTCTTATTACCAAAAAGACGGGTGAAAACTTGATAAACTATTACTTTATTGTTATGGTTCATGGGTTATTAGATATAATAACAAAACAAAAGGCCGTAAAGAGATCTGTCAGGAACAGCAATTGCAGCCTTCCACATCTCCTTACGACCTCAAATTTTATCGTACTTATGAATAAACACAGCCTTATGCTATGCCATGGGCGGCTACATTATTGTCAATACGGGCTATCATACCCTGAAGAGCCTTACCGGGACCACACTCTGTGAAGTCGTCAGCTCCATCGGCAACCATCGACTGTACACACTTAGTCCACTTAACCGAGCTGGTCAGCTGTGCTATAAGATTGGCTTTTATTTCTGCCGGATCAGTATGGGGCATTCCGTCAACATTCTGATATACAGGACACTTTGGAGCATGGAAATCTGTCTTCTCGATAGCAGCCTGAAGCTCGTCCTTTGCAGGTTGCATCAATGGCGAATGGAATGCTCCACCTACTTTCAAGGGCAGGGCACGCTTTGCTCCTGCAGCCTTAAGCTTCTCACAAGCCTCATTTATTGCATCGATGTTACCACTGATTACCAGCTGTCCCGGACAATTGAAGTTAGCAGGTACACATACATATCCATCCTTGTTTACCTCTGCACAAATTTCTTCCACTTTCTCGTCTGGAAGACCGATGATGGCAGCCATCGTCGAAGGAGAAGCCTCACATGCTTTCTGCATGGCCATGGCACGGGCGTAAACCAACTTCAATCCATCCTCAAAACTCAATGCGCCTGCTGCGACAAGTGCTGAAAACTCGCCCAAAGAGTGACCAGCAACCATTGACGGAGCAAAGTCATCGCCCATACACAATGCGCTGATAACACTATGCAGGAAAACTGCCGGCTGGGTAACTTTTGTCTGCTTCAGCTCCTCATCGGTACCGTTGAACATGATCTCGGTTATGTTGTAACCAAGAATATCATTAGCTTTCTCGAAAAGTTCCTTTGCCAAAGGATTGTTGTCGTACAGGTCTTTACCCATACCTACGAATTGTGCTCCCTGTCCGGGAAAAACAAATGCTTTCATATTAATAAAAAGTTTAATATAAGATATTTAGCGTGCAAAGTTAGCACTTTTTCACCATACATGCAAACAATGAGCCATATTATCAAAAAAATAGTAGCCAATTTTATATTGGACATGTCAATCTGTTAGTATAAATCATCTGTTTCTACTTATTTTATTTTGCGTTTAAAGCAAATTACATTATCTTTGCACTAAAGAATGCAGTGTTCCGGTCTGTCGCTTGCGACAATATATCGCAAGAGGAAAGTCCGGGCAGCATAGGACGCTCCACTTCTGAAAATGGAAGCTGTCGGCGACGGCAGGATAAGACAGAAGAAAATAACCGCCGTACTTAACAGTACCGGTAAGGGTGAGAAGGTGGTGTAAGAGACCACCGGCTGCCAGGTGACTGGCAGGCCGTGTCTTCTGGAGGCTGCAAGTTCATGTAAACCATCGTCCGAGGGTTGTCCGCCCGATTTCAACAACGATGGAGGGTGGAACGCTTGAGCCGTGGAGTGATTCACGGAGTAGATAAATGACAGACGACGCCATGTCCTGCAAAGGCTTTGGCGGATACAGAACCCGGCTTACAGGGGCACTGCTTTCTTTTCATTTTTTTATTCGATACCGGCAATATCTTACCAGATGAATTCCGGCTTTATCATTCGAACCAAACTATAAAAAGACACATATTTCCATGCTAAAACGAATAATGCAGATTATCAACTTCCTTAAGGTTGGTATCTGGCACGTCAAACGCAAAGATGTATCCACCTTCCTGTATTTTTTTTACGGTGTAATAAAAAAAGTTATTCTTGCTGTTGAACGTGCCACAACAAAACGAATGGTCAACTCGGCTTCGGCACTTACATATTCAACCCTTCTTGCAATCGTCCCTATAATGGCCGTTGTATTCGCCATTGCACGCGGATTCGGTTATAACAAGTATATCGAAGATTGGTTCCGCGAAACACTGTCGAGCCAACCACAAGCTGCAGAAATAATAATAGGATTCGTCAATTCGTACCTGGTCCATACAAAGAGCGGCATATTCCTGGGTATCGGACTTATATTCATGTTATGGACGGTTATCATGCTTATTAACAACATCGAGCAGACATTCAATTATATCTGGCAAGTTAAAAAGCCCCGAAGCATATTCCGTACGATTACTGACTACATGGCAATGTTCCTGCTGATGCCGATAATAATAGTAATAACGTCAGGTTTTTCAATATTCGTCGCCACACTGTCAGACAACATTGAGGGATATGCGCTTATAGCTCCGGTAATACGTTTTTTTATCGCATTAATGCCTTACATATTCATGTCGGCCGTATTTGTTGCACTATATCTTTTCATGCCCAATACAAAAGTGAAATTCAGCTGCGCACTCGTTCCAGGCATATTAGCTGGTGTAGCCATGCAAGGGCTCCAGTTATTCTACATCCATTCGCAAATATGGGTAAGCAGCTATAATGCAATCTACGGTTCGTTTGCAGCATTGCCCCTATTCATGCTATGGGTGCAAATATCGTGGACGATATGTTTATTCGGTGCAGAACTGTGTTATACGAGCCAGAACTTGGAGGATTACGCCTTCCGCGCGCAAACCGAAGACATAAGCCACCGGTATCGAATGATGCTTAGCGTGATATTGGCAGGTAAAATATGCAAGCGTTTCGAAGAAGGAGGAAAGCCCTACACAGCCCTGTCTCTCAAGTTAAACACAGGCATACCTGTACGCATCGTTAACGACTTATTATACGACATGACAAAAATCCATGTACTTATTGAAGTCACAAGTGACGAAAAAGGTGAAGAGAGCTTCTACCTGCCGGCAGAACCTACATCACGTCTAAGCGTTGGAACATTAATCGACAGGCTTGAATCACTCGGCAGATGGACACTGGAACTTGACATGCACATGCTAGATTCTGCGAATTGGAGAAACATAATAAAGGCTCGTTCAGCCTATTTGGACAGTCAACATGAAATTCTGCTCAAGGACATCGAGAATTAATCATCAGTGAAAACGTCAACCCGAAAATATATTGATCCATAATATTTGCCCGAGTTTGACAACTGACGATTGGAGAATATGCAAGGACAGACAAAATCTGCCAGATTTCAATCAACGGCATATTACATTGCAAAAGGATACCTTTGACAAGCCAAAAGGTATCCTTTTGCAGTATAATATGTAACCTTTTACAAATGCAAAAAATTATATTGCGGCACTGGCGGACTCAATATAAAAGCCAAACGTATAACACGTTGACAATCAATAAATTTCGTCAAGTAATAAAAGTAAAACACTACTGTCTGGAAATAAGCATGCCTGAGTTAGCATGCTTATTCTTCGTTTATCCTGTTTGTGCGAATCAAAGCCTCGAACCTATCGTTGATTTCCAACAAGTCTTCGGGCAACAAAGTTTCACAATGCTTGATAAGTTCTTTTTGCGTAGCGTCTAAAGAATACTCTTTACGGTAAATTCCAGCCATCGAAATTGCACATGCCATGCAGCCAATCGTGTCAGAATCGCCTCCAATTGAGATAGCGAGACGCAATACGCCTTCCGTATTTTCACGCTGCAAGAATGACATTATTGCAATGGGAACACTGCCCTGGCATGTCACGTCAAACGAATATCCTGGACGTATTGTCTCCAACTTCACATCAAGATCGTACCCGAATTTAGTTTCAATATATTCTTTTATTTCGCTGTTTGACGCGTTCATCTTTTTCAAATACACACATGCGGCAACAGCTTGTGCCCCTTTTATCCCTTCTGGATGATTATGCGAAACTGAAGATGCCAATTTCGCGAGATGCAACGCTTCGTCAAGCGACGTTGCATACAACCCGACGGGGCTTACACGCATTGCCGAACCGTTGCCAAAACTGCCGTACGGACAGGGATTATGAGACTGTAGCCATTTCATAAACATGCCTCCGTAACCTGCGAAGGGATATTTACGCCCCAACTCCTGCATGCATCTGACAAGCGTACCAGCACCTTTAGCAGAATCGCACATCAGCCATTGGGCAACGGCCAAAGTCATTACTGTATCATCTGTAAAACGACTTCCACTCGGAACGAGTTCGAAATTTTCCGTCTTTATGTTGTTCCATTCACGTGTAGAACCAACAATGTCTCCAATAATAGCTCCTAACACAACTATAACTAAAATAAAAAACTGGTTTTAATATTACCTTTCCGATATTATCCGGATGTAAAACTAAAACCAGTCAAATTCATATTATCATACAGTCTGATGATTTATGCAAATGCCAAGCTTATACCATTCGTAAAGTTTGTGCACTCCTTCGTCAATCTCAACCTTATGGTGCCAACCGAGTCCATGTAGCTTGGATACGTCAATCAACTTACGTGGCGTACCGTCTGGTTTTGACGTATCCCAGCGCAACTCTCCTTTGAAACCGACTTCGGCGACAACCTTCTCGGCCAGTTCGCGTATGCTCAACTCTTTACCCGTGCCAACATTAATGTGACAGTTCCTTATCTCCTTGTCAGCAGGGTCGTAAGTGTCCTTGAAATCAACGTTAAGCAATACATGTACACTGGCGTCAGCCATTTCCTCACTCCATAAGAACTCGCGCATAGGACTGCCTGTTCCCCACAAAGTAACGGCTTGAGGAGTTATTCCGAATTTTGAGAGCTTGTCCAAAATCTCGTCCTCGCTGTTACTTCCATTAACGCCTTCAACAGGACGCAGGTCCAAATCCTTTCTTACATCATCCCACTTGCCTTCATTCAAGCACTTAGCCAAATAAACCTTGCGTATCATTGCGGGCAAAACGTGACTGTTCTCCAAATGGAAATTATCATTAGGACCATAAAGGTTGGTAGGCATTACAGCTATGTAGTTGCAACCATACTGGATGCTGAAACTCTCACACATTTTCAAGCCGGCTATCTTGGCTATGGCGTAAGGCTCGTTGGTATATTCAAGTTCAGAAGTCAATAAGGCATCTTCCTTCATTGGTTGCGGTGCCATGCGGGGATAAATGCAGGTACTTCCAAGGAACAACAGTTTCTTGACATTGTGGCGGAAACTTTCGCCAATGACATTTTGTTGTATCTGTAGGTTCTGGTAAATGAAGTCTGCACGATAATTCAAGTTAGCCATTATGCCACCTACATGTGCAGCAGCCAAGACGACAGCGTCAGGACGTTCGTCATCAAAAAATTTCTTAACAGCCACAGGGTCAAGAAGGTCTAGTTCCTTATGACTACGACCTACAAGGTTATCATACCCTCTTGACTTCAGGTTATTCCAAATTGCCGAGCCCACAAGACCGTGGTGCCCAGCAACATATATCTTAGAATTCTTTTCCAACATAACCTACTCCGCCATTTGGGCCTTGATATAAAGCTTCTTGACAAACTTCATATCATGCTGAACCATTATCCTAACCAATTCGTTAAATGATGTTTTTGTCGGATTCCAACCCAATATCTTTTTAGCTTTTGCCGGATTTCCGAGCAATTGATCAACCTCGCACGGACGGAAATACTTAGGATCAACCTCAACAAGAACTTTTCCTGTTGCCACGTCTATACCTTTTTCGTTAACACCTTCGCCCTCCCAGCGTAATTCCACTCCAGCTTCCTTGAACGCTAAAGTACAGAACTCACGGACAGTATGCATCTCACCGGTTGCAATAACAAAGTCGTCAGGTTCAGGCTGTTGAAGTATCAACCACATGCACTCAACATAGTCACGGGCGTATCCCCAGTCTCGGCGTGCATCAAGATTACCGAGGTACAGCTTGTCCTGGTACCCCTGGACAATTCTACATGCCGCAAGCGTTATTTTTCGTGTTACGAAGTTCTCGCCGCGGCGCTCGCTCTCGTGATTGAACAAGATGCCGTTGCAACAAAACATGTCATAACTTTCACGATAATTCTTCATTATCCAAAAACCGTAAAGTTTGGCTACCGAGTATGGTGAACGTGGATAAAACGGCGTTGTCTCAGTCTGAGGAACTTCCTGTACTTTACCGTAAAGTTCGGATGTTGAAGCCTGGTAAATCTTGCATGACTTGTCAAGACCGCATATACGAACAGCCTCAAGCAAGCGCAATACACCGACGGCATCTGTGTCAGCCGTATATTCTGGAACATCAAATGAAACCTTAACATGGCTCTGTGCGGCAAGATTGTATATTTCAGTCGGTTTCACTTCGCCGATAATACGAATTAACGAAGAGGAATCCGTCATGTCAGCCCAATGAAGGTTAACAAGACGCGATTTCTTCATATCACGTACCCATTCATCCAAATACAGGTGTTCAATCCTACCCGTGTTAAACGATGAAGAGCGGCGCAACAATCCATGAACTTCGTAACCTTTCTCAATAAGGAATTCAGCCAAGTACGAACCGTCTTGACCGGTTATTCCTGTAATCAATGCAACGTTTTTTTTCATTTTTACTTTAAATAAGTTTTTATATGCTGGTTTTTATTTATCACTTTCCGAGAATTGCTTTATTCGCTGTTCCTCTGAAAGTTTGCAAATTAATAATTTATCGTCTTTCTCGGCTATTATATATCCGTCTAGTCCTTGTATGACGACCTTTTTCTTGTCTAACGTATGGACTATACAATTATGGGAGTCGTACAAAGAAACATTATTACCTATGACTCCGTTACCGTATAAATCTTTCTTCGTCTGAACCAGTAATGAACCCCATGTGCCCAGATCGCTCCAACCAAAATCAGCAGGACAGACAAAAATCTCTTCAGCTTTTTCCATTATCGCATAATCGACAGAAATATTCTCGCATTCAGGGAAGCGTCGGTTGATTTCCTCCTGCTCTTGGGGCGTGCCGTATATTGGTAACATGCCCTCGAAAATCTTACTTATGGAAGGTTGATATACTCTAAATGCATTAACAATAGTATTAACACTCCAAATAAAAATACCCGCATTCCAAAAATAGCTCTTGTTCTTAATATACTTCTGAGCTGTTTCCAAATCCGGTTTTTCCCTGAATGAATCTACCCTGAATATTTCTTTGTTACGTGGAGAACTTGAAGACAAATCCGCTTGAATATAACCATAACCCGTTTCCGGACGTGTCGGTTTCATTCCAAGGGTAACTATGGCGTCGGTTTCGTTCGTAAACTTCAGGCACTGGGTAACGACTCGTCTGAACTCTTCAACATTCATCACGACATGGTCACTAGGTGAAACGACAATGTTTGCGTTTCTGTCCTTAGCCTTTATTCTCCAACTAACGTAAGCAATACACGGCGCAGTATTCCGTCGGCATGGTTCACACAGAATGTTTGTTTCAGGGATTTCAGGCAATTGTTCCTTAACAACATCTTTATAATTCACACTTGTCACAACCCAAACATTCTCAGGACTACATACTCCTTTAAACCTATCAAAAGTAAGTTGTAACAAAGAACGTCCTGTTCCTAATACGTCTATGAACTGTTTAGGTTTTTCTGCTGTACTCATAGGCCAGAAGCGGCTGCCCACTCCACCAGCCATTATGACTAAATGATTGTTCGAATAAGCCATAAAACTTTAGAACTAATGAAAATAATAATGCCACAAAGTTAGAAAAAAAAGAATAAACAATAAAAAAAAATAAGAAAAAAGGCGGAATTTTTATTCCGCCTTTGACGCATATTAAGTTTTTGTATTATTTGCAATACCAACTTACAATAGTTTCATAAAGTTCCTGCTTTCCTGAGATCTGTTTTGGCTCTCCTGCATTCTTTGCGTATGCAACCAAATCTTCAAGTGAAAGCTTACCTTCTTCAAATTCTTTTCCCTTGCCTGAATCAAATGAAGCATAACGTTCGTTGACCATCTTGCAAAGTGGTGAATTTTCAATAATATTGGCAGCATTCTCAAAAGCACGTGCCATAGCGTCCATACCGCTAATATGGGCGATAAACAAATCTTCCAAGTCTGTTGAATTACGACGTATTTTAGCATCAAAATTAGAGCCACCGTTACCAAGTCCACCATTGCGTATGATTTGCATCATTGCCTGAGTAAGTTCCCAATTATCAATAGGGAATTGGTCTGTATCCCAACCATTTTGGTAATCGCCGCGGTTCGCATCAATGCTGCCAAGCATGCCATTGTCAACAGCAACAGCCAACTCATGTTCGAACGTATGGCCGGCAAGAGTGGCATGGTTTACCTCTATATTCACTTTGAAGTCTTTGTCCAAACCATTTGCACGAAGGAAACCGATAACAGTTTCGGTGTCAACATCATACTGATGTTTTGTTGGTTCCATTGGTTTCGGTTCAATCAAAAACGTACCTGTAAAACCTTTAGAACGCGCATAATCGCGAGCAGCCTTCAACATATTGGCTAAATGGTCTTTTTCACGTTGCATTTGGGTGTTCAACAAACTCATATAGCCCTCACGACCACCCCAAAATACATAATTTGAGCCACCCAACTTAATTGTTGCATCAATAGCGTTTTTAATTTGGACAGCAGCACGTGCTACTACATCAAAATCCGGATTAGTTGCAGCACCATTCATATAACGCTTGTTGCTGAATACGTTTGCCGTACCCCACAAGTTCTTTATGTTTGTGCCCTTCATCTTTTCCAACGCATAATCTGTAATAGCTTTCATGCGGGCTTCATACTCTTCGATTGTGTCTCCTTCTTCCACTAGGTCTACATCATGGAAACAGAAATACTCTATTCCCAGCTTCTCCATGATTTCAAAACCGGCATCCATCTTATCCTTTGCACGCTCGACCGCATCGGTCTTAACATCCCAAGGATAAACTCGGGTTCCACCACCAAACTGGTCACCGCTTGCCTGTCCCAATGTATGCCACCAAGCCATAGCAAACTTCAACCAATCTTTCATTTTTTTACCCATTATCACTTTCTCTGCGTCATAATAATGATAAGCTAACGGGTTTGTGCTATTCACACCTTCAAACTGGATTTTTCCAATTTGCGGAAAATACTCTTTTGCCATAATCAATAGTTTTATATTTTATAGGTTATTAATTTGATTTATAATCATCGTCAATTCAAATTAAATGAAACAGTTTTTCCTTCCACAAAGAATATGCCTCAAGATATTCACCCCTATGTTTCTCATCAGGCTCAATCACTGCAAGTTTCTTCAAGGAAGCAAATGCCTCATTGTTATCTTTATATATACCACATCCCAAACCAGCACCTTTGGCAGCCCCTACGCTTCCATCTGTTTCATAAAGCTCAATTGTCGCACCACTGACACCAGCCAACGTATTGCGGAAAATATCACTAAAAAACATATTGGCCTTGCCTGCATGTATTTTTTTGATATCCATGCCCATCTGCTGCATGACTTCCATTCCGTAACAGAAACTGAATACAATTCCCTCTTGTGCAGCACGCATGACATGAGCTTTTCCGTGTTTATTGAAATTAATTCCATGTATTGAGCAACCCACCTCTTTATTCTCAAGCACACGTTCTGCTCCGTTACCGAACGGTATGATTGTCACTCCTTCGCTTCCAATAGGTACTGTTGACATGATTTCATTCATTTCTGAATATGAAATTCCTTCTGGAGCAACATTCCTACGAATCCATGCATTAAGGATACCTGTACCATTAATACATAATAACACGCCGAGGCGATTAACGTCTTTGGTATAATTTACGTGTGCAAAAGTATTCACACGACTATGTCTGTCATAATTCACATCACCAAGCACACCGTACACAACACCAGATGTTCCTGCTGTCGAAGCAATCTCGCCAGGATTAAAAACGTTCAAACTTAAAGCGTTATTTGGCTGGTCACCTGCCCTATAACTTATTGGTGTCCCCACTTTAAGCCCTAATTCCTCTGCAGCAGATGCGCATACTTCACATTGCACACCAAATGTAGGTACTATGTCAGCAATAACACACCTATCAAATCCAAAATAATCAAGTAAAAATCCTGCCGTCTCCTTATTCTTAAAATCCCAGAACATACCTTCGCTTAATCCGCTGATCGTAGTATTAATTACTCCACTCAACTTCATTGCTATGTAATCTCCTGGTAACATGACTTTATAAATTCTCTCAAACAACTCAGGTTCATTATCCTTAACCCATGCTAATTTTGCAGCAGTAAAATTGCCAGGTGAGTTCAATAAATGAGACAAACACTTGTCTGAACCTATTTCTTCAAAAGCCTTTTCACCATAAGGCACCGCCCTCGAGTCACACCATATAATTGAAGGTCGCAAAACCTGCATTTGCTTGTCAACACATACAAGCCCATGCATCTGATAAGAAATGCCAATGGCTTTTATATCTTCACCAGTAACCGAAGCGTAATCCATAACCTTCTTCAAGCTCAGTTTGGCATAGTTCCACCACATTTGCGGATCTTGTTCTGCCCAACCCGACTTAACGGCTATTATTGGCGCCTCCTTCTCAGGATAAAATGCCGATGCCATACACACTCCACTATCTGCATCGACTAATGAGGCTTTAACAGACGAACTTCCAACATCAAAACCCAACAAATATCTTCCAGACATACTTACTTTGTTTTAATTAGATTACTACAGACAAGGTCAAACTTAACAACCAATCACAACAAAATGTCTTAAGATAGTTTAGAACAAAGATAAAGATTTATCTTCTATTGTTTTTCGTTCATTTGTTATATCTATCTCCTCACTTTTAAAATCAAAAAACAGTTGTCGTGATGTATTAGATTGATTTAAACGATATACTCCACGGATACTTGTCCTCTCAATTATTGAATCATTCGATTTGCTATTTCTTTTCAGATAACAGGCAACATAGTGGTACACGTCTTCAAAAGGTACTACATCGAATAAGCCATTACAATTGTTAAAAACATGACGGGCTATTTTCTTTACACTAAGTCCCTTTTCTCCAGCTTCAGTAAGAACAAAAAGTATCTCGCTATCGTAATTCATAGGATTAGAATGAAAGAAGGACCGGTGAGATGTTCGCCAGTCCTTCTTTGGTATCGTCTCAAAGGTCAAGCCAAAGTAATCTTATTTTCTTCTGCTTTGATCTTACCTTCCTTAAAGAGCCAGCCCATTCCAAGCAGCGTTTCCTGTTCACTAATTTTAGCAGCTTTAGCTATTTCTACAACACTAAGAGACTTATCTGCTGTAGCAAGAGCCTGGTAAACGTCACCAGCTTTAAAGCCTACCGTCTCTGCATTGATTTCAAAATCAACTTTCTTTGCAGCGCACCTTTTCGGTGCAGCTTTCTTCTCTGCCGCTGCTTTTGTTGTTGCGGTCTTTCTTACTGTTTCTTTCTTTTCTGTCATAATCAAAGTAAAATCACATTAAAGATAAACTTTAATAATAAGTAGATAACAATCCTCTTATAATCCAGTGCAAATATAATGTATTTATTTATCTGTCTCTTATACACATCTCCGAGCCCACGAGACTAAGGCGAATCT
>ENA-OZDX01000285-OZDX01000285.1-human-gut-metagenome-genome-assembly--contig:-NODE-285-length-31854-cov-10.686311_pt1 | contig 31854 bp, 20 predicted proteins | sample MGYA00245062_ERZ653597 | MGnify/ENA primary metagenome ERZ653597 (study PRJEB26926, sample SAMN06165186) | human gut metagenome | biome: ENVO:00009003; feature: ENVO:2100002; material: ENVO:00002003...
GGCATTACGAAGACATTTGTCCCTTTTTATTCGTCTTTTCCAGAGATTTTTCGTATTTTTGCGTCTTTTTAATAAACGAACCCTTATGAAGAAGGGAATAATAAATATGCTACCTAAACGACCTTGAAAAATGATGGATGAGTCACGGGAACTGATCCTTATATCAAAAGGAAACGAACTTGCCTTTGATGGTTTCATGGACCGTCATTCGCAGAGTATGTATAACCATGCCTTTGGCATTCTTGGCGACAAGGGGCTTGCCGAGGAGGTCGTGAGTGATGTGTTCCTTGAGGTTTGGAAAATGAGAAAGAAGTTGCTTGGCATAGAAAATATAAACAGTTGGCTGAGCACAGTTGTATATCGTAAGTCTGTATCGTGCCTGCGTAAAGAGATGCTCCGCCGTAACCATGTGTGCATTGACGAGTTGCCCAATTTTGTGTTTCCGCAAATGCAGAGTCCTATGGACAGCATGATATCTGAGGAAGAATTGAACCGTTTGAGTGATGCTATTGAACATTTACCGGCAAAGTGCAAGCATGTGTTTTATTTGGCGAAAATAGAACAGATGCCGTATGCAGACATCTGCGATATGTTGAAAATTTCGCTTGCAACGGTTAATTACCATGTGGGTTATGCTCTTCGTTCTCTTAAGAAGCAGTTGAAAGCAATAGTATAATTAAAAGGTAAGGGACTGAGATATGGAAAAGGATATATTTGAATATAAATACGGCGAAAACGAGATTGACGAGAAACTGAAGAGTTTTGTTGTCGATACAAAGCCAGTTGACATTGACATGAGTAATATAAAGAAAAAAACATATGCCAAGATAAGGCGTGACAATGAACGGCGCATGGCTAGGCGTAAGTTTTTCATAGGTGTAGCTTTTGCAGCTTGTATAACCTTGTTAATAGGTGTGTTTGTTGTACCTAGGAGTATATTGTCTGGAGTTACAGAACATAAGGTGGCTATTGTAAAGCCGAAAATGATAACAACTACAGTGCCTGTTGGAGAGATAATGACTTTCAGATTGCCAGATGGAACAAAGATTGTAGCCAACTCCAGGTCAATAGTAAAGTATCCTGAGAAGTTTACCAATGACACGCGTGATATTTACACTAAGGGCGAAGTTTACCTTGAAGTGGCACATGATAAAGAACATCCGTTCATTGTTCATTCTGATGGTTTTGATTTAAAGGTATTGGGTACTAAGTTCAACATTGTGAATTATAATGGTCATTATTCAAATGTTGTTCTTGTGGAGGGTGCAGTAGAAGTTACAACTAAGAGTCGTGATAAGGTGACAATGCGTCCAAATCAGTTGCTCAATGTTTCAGGTGGAAAGCTTGATGGTTTGAAGAATGTGGACACTTCACAGTATACAAGTTGGATGAATGGAATAATGAACCTTCATGGTGATAACATACATCAGGTTGTAAGCCGAATTAATGATTATTACGGCACGGAAATTGGTGTGCAGGAAAACATATCAGGAACTCCGCTTTACGGGAAAATGGTATACCAGAAAGACGTGGATGAAGTGCTGAAAGCTATCAATGCCATAGTAGGTACAAAAGTTTCGGTCGTTAATGGAAAAGTGTACCTCACGAAATAATGTAATAGAAAACATATTCAATAATTATTAACTAAAATTTTCAGTAGTCATGGGTAAGGGGAACTTATGTCCTTCAACCAAGAAAACAAGAGGCTTTATTAACAGAAATAAATGTTTGGGTCTCCTTTTAGTAGTACTAGGTATGACGGTTCCGTCCCAGGCCAAGGATGTCACAGTGTCATTTCGTCCTGATACAGTTCGTGTTTTGCGTAATCCGTTAAATGGATGGGTGATGTATGTTGGACGCAATTGGGACGAGAACTTCTGGGAAACAGAAGGTTATGATGTAATGAGCGTGGGGGATTCCACAGTACGTGTGTCCGATTATGCCAATACTTGTTATATACGTACAAGTTGGAGTTCAATGGAGCCTGAGGAGGGAGAGTATTTTTGGAAAAATCCAAACTCGCGTCTAAGTAAACTGTTGCAAAGTGCGTTGAAACGTGGCATGAAGTTGGCGTTCCGAATTGTTGTGGACAGTCGTGATCAAGGACAAAATACTCCACTTTATGTTCGGCAAGCAGGCGCAGAAGGATTTATTGATCCGGGTAATCCTAAAAACTGGTCTCCATATCCCGACGATCCTGTGTTTCAGGAAAAATATGCAAAGTTCCTGAAAGCATTGGCGTCAGAATTCAATGATCCTGACAAGGTCGACTTTATCGATGCTTACGGTCTTGGTAAATGGGGCGAAGCTCACGGCGTGAAATATAAAGACTATGGTAAAAAGGAGCAGGTGTTTGACTGGATTACAACGCTGTACTCAAAAACTTTCACACGCATACCCCTTATTATTAATTACCATCGTCTTGTAGGCGACACAATAAGTTGGGCTGACGCCCATCCACGTAGCGAGGCTCTTCTTGAAAGTGCAATAAAAAAAGGGTACAGCCTGCGTCATGATGCTTTTGGCATGACAGGTTACTATCAGCAATGGGAAAAAGATTTTGCACGCAAATGGAATTTTAAACGTCCGATAATAATGGAAGGCGGATGGATAACTAAGGCTCACCATCGTTACTGGATTGACCCTAGCCGGCGTTACCGTGAAGGACACTCTGAGGACGTGCGCCACGGTGAATATTTAGACGCTATGGAGGGGTGTGTTAATATGATGGATATGCGAGTGAATGATGAGACTCGTTCTTGGTTTGGCAAGTCTTTTAATCTGGTAAAAGCTTTCATTGCTCACGGAGGTTACCGCCTTTATCCCGTATCAGTCACAATGCCAGACAAGGCTAAGAATGGTGATGTGGTTAAACTTGCAAGTAGATGGGAGAACATAGGATGGGGTTATTGTCCTACGAATATTCCCCAATGGAACCAGAAATATAAGGTTGCATATGGACTTTTCAAAGACGGAAAACTTGTCAAGGTAATTGTTGACAATAATAGCGACCTTTCAAAATGGATTAAGGGTAATGTTGCAGACTGTACTGTTACAACCACCCTTGACGGGCTAAATAAAGGAAAATACGATTGGAAGATAGCTCTTGTAGATACTACTAAGGGCAACAATCCAGGGCTTGAAATTGCAGTAGATACAACTCTTCTTGATGATGGATGGCTTAAAATAACAGAAATGACAATTAAATGAAAATACCTAAACACATCAGCTTTATGAAAAAGAAAGCAATTTTTTCTTACAACGGCAAACATCTTGCCGCGCTGTGCCTGTTGGGACTGACGGTAATGTCGTCTTCCGCATTGGCTTCAGGCTTGTCACCTGACCGTGCAGTGACAATAAATGCAGTCAACGCCAACAACAACACAGTGGGTTCTGTATTAAATTACATTGAAGGCCATAGTAAATATGTCTTTGTATATGGCCAAAACGTGAAAAATCGTCTCGGCGAAAAAGTGCAGATTGCACTTAAAGGAAGAAGTGTAGAAAGTATCCTTGCCGAACTTTGTAGAAAAACGGGAATGAACTATTCTATTTCCGGTCGGCAGGTGACTATCACAGCAGGTAAGCAGACAAAGGTGCAAAACCAACAAAAAAACGTTCGTGGCGGTAAAAAGATATCAGGAACTATTTCAGACACCAATGGTGATCCTCTTATCGGTGCAACAGTAAAAGTCAAAGGTACAACGACAGCTGCAGTGACTGACTTTGACGGAAACTATATTATAGAAGCTCCTGAAGGTGCTACTCTTGAGTTCAGTTATATCGGCTTCAATACACAGGAAGTGAAAATTGGTAACCGCAATAACTATAATATAGAGATGTCAGAAGACAATAACTCGCTTGATGAACTTGTCGTAATAGGTTATGGTACGGTTAAGAAGAAAGACCTTACCGGTGCCGTGTCTGCAGTCAAGGGAGACGAACTTGTCAATCGTCGTACTACTATGTTGTCAAGCGCCCTTCAGGGAACGCTCTCTGGCGTCATGGTACGCCGTAGCAGTTCGGCGCCAGGCTCAGGAGCTGGCAGTATTCACGTGCGTGGTGTCACCACCATGGGCGATTCTTCACCACTTGTTATTGTCGATGGTGTTGAGGGTGACCTTGACTATGTAAACGCTAATGATGTCGAGAGCGTAACCGTATTGAAGGATGCTGCGGCAGCAAGTATATATGGTTCAAAAGCGGCAGCCGGTGTAATTCTTGTTACGACTAAGCGTGGCGCGGATACAGGCAAGTTCCAAATCAAGTATAACGCCGAGTTTGGTTGGGAAATACCTACCAAGCAGCCTGAGATGGTTGGTGTTACACGTTATTTGGAGATGAGCAACGAGTTGATGTACAATGATAACCCGGCACAAGGATTCTTCCAAACTTACAGCGCCGACCAGACGAAGAATTGGATGAAATATCACGAAACCGACCCCAACCGTTATCCTGTTACTGATTGGACCGATCTTATCTTGAATAGCTCCGCTCCGCGTATGACGCACACCATCAGTGTAAGCGGTGGTAACAAGAACATCCGTTCTGTGACGTCACTCTCTTATGATGATGTTGACGGTCTGTATGATGGACGCCGTTTCCAGCGTTACATGTTACGCTCGAATAATGATTATACCATAAGCGACAAGCTCTCAGCCTCGCTTGACATTTTCGTGCGCCATGCCAAGAGCCAGAATAAGATTTATGATCCTTTCAGTACCATGCGCCTGATGCCGGCCATTTATGCAGCAACATGGGACGATGGCCGACTGGCTGAAGGTAAGAGCGGTTCAAACCCCTACGGACTGCTAAAGGAAGGAGGTTCTACTGTAAGCCATAGCACGCAGGTTGGTGGTAAAGGCTCTTTGACATTTAAGCCGTTCAAGGGCTTCAGTCTGCAAGCTATCGTATCGCCGTATATTAACTACCAGAAGTCAAAACAGTTTAAGATGGCTTGTGGCTACACACTTGCTGATGATCCAGACGTGTTCGGAGGATATTTTGATGGTGGTAGCGGACAGTACGCCACTAACAAGCTGACTGAGGGACGCAACGACGATTGGCACGTTACTTCACAAGTCCTCGCAAACTACATGCGCGATTTTGGCAAACACAGCCTTTCTGTAATGGCCGGTTTTGAGAATTATTACTCTAAGAGCGAGAGTCTTGGAGCTGCACGTGACCAATACGTGCTTACTAATTATCCCTATTTGAACATTGGCCCTGAGGAGTATATGGAAAATAACGGAACCGGTTCTGAGTACACTTCAACTTCATGGTTCGGTCGTGTGATTTATTCATACGCAGACCGCTATCTCTTGCAGGCTAATGTACGTCACGACGGTTCATCACGTTTCGCCAAGAAGTACCGTTGGGGTACGTTCCCTTCATTTTCAGCTGGATGGGTCGTTACAGAAGAACCATTCATGAAAAACTTTATGGATCACCAAAACTATCTGTCATACTTCAAGTTGCGTGGCAGTTGGGGTAAGCTTGGAAATGAGCGCATCGGCAGCAACTATTTCCCGTACATAGCTTTGATGAGCTTTGGCAACACCATATTCTATATGGCTGACGGTTCTGTTGTATCTGCTAATACCGCACGTCCGGCTGTGCTTGCTGTCGAGGACATTACATGGGAAACCACTACGTCAACAGACATAGGTTTCGATGCCAATTTCTTCAATAATCGTTTGCGTCTGACTTTCGATTATTATTGGAAGAAGACTACAGACATGCTTCTTGCCATACAGATACCTTACACCATGGGATATAATGATCCTAACACCAACGCAGGCAAGATGTCCACACATGGATACGACATTGACTTGACATGGCAGGACAACATCGGTGACTTCAATTATAGTATAAGTGTAAATTTCTCAGACTTCCTCTCGAAAATTGACTACATTAACAATTCTGACATTATTAGCGGTGGTCAAATTAAGCGCGCCGGAACATACTTCAACGAGTGGTACGGCTACATCTGCGATGGTATATACCAGACACAGGAAGAAGTTAATAACTCGGCTACGTTAAACTCAAGCGTCACTGTAGGTGACTTGAAGTACCGCGACATCAGTGGACCTGACGGAGTGCCAGATGGTGTTATTTCTCCCGAGTATGACCGCGTTCCTCTAGGTAATTCACTCCCCCGTTACCAATACGGTGGTCAGATCAACGCCTCTTGGCGCGGTATTGACCTGAGCTTGGCCTTCCAGGGTGTTGGAAGTCAGAAGTCTTATCTTGACAGGGCCATGGTTGAACCATTGCGCAACAATTATGGTAACATACCTGCAATATTGGAAGGCAATTATTGGAGTCCGTTCAACACAGACGAACAGAACGCAAACGCTTTCTATCCCCGTCTGTCAAGCGTGTCAAAGAACAATAACTATGCTACGTCAGACCATTGGATTTTTGATGGTGGATACTTCCGTATGAAGAACATTACCCTCGGTTACACTTTGCCGCAGCAATGGACACGCTACATCGGCATAGATCGTACGCGCTTCTATGTCAGTGCATCAGACTTGTTCTGCATCAGCGATTATCCTGATGGATGGGATCCTGAAATGGGAGTAAGTTCTTATCCTATTACTACGTCTGTGGTATTCGGTATTCAAGTGTCATTCTAAAATAACGTAAACATACAATGAAAACAAATATATTATTGTCAGCTATGGCAGCCGCCGGCCTTTGCCTTACATCGTGCGAAAGCATGGACCTTGTGCCCAAGACGGAAGGCAACACGGAATCTTGGTATACTACCGAGACTGAGTTGAACTTGGCGGCAAACGATTTTTACATCCTCGGTTACTGGCAGGAACCGCTTAGTTCGTCAGAGCAATGGACAGACAATACCACATATCGTCAGCAGAACCGTAACCCGAATAGTAACGGAACTGTGCTAGACGGTACGCTCAATGCCCAGCAATATGAGGTGTACGCACTGTGGCAGCAGAGCTATAAACTTATAGCACGCGCAAACACAATGCTCGAGAATATACATAAGGCTGAGGGGAATGTCCCTGAGAATGTGATTAACCGCTACAAGGGTGAGGCTTATTTCTGCCGTGCATGCAAGTATGCTGACCTTACGTTCTTTTATGGTGACGTGCCTTACATGGAAAAGACCATGACCATTACCGAAGCAGAGCGTATGGGGCGACGCGACAAGAATGAAGTAAAGGAGCTTACTTATGCAGACTTTGACAAGGCCATTGAATACCTGCCTGAGTCATACGGCAATGAGGAAATCCACGCCACTAAGGGTGCTGCTCTTGCGATGAAGGCGCGCTATGCTCTCTATATGCACGATTATGATGTAGCTGAGGCTGCTGCAAAGCAGTGTATTGATCTTGGTCTTTATTCATTGTACCCAAGCTATGCGGATTTGTTCAAACAGCAGACAAAAAACGTGCCTGAAAAGGTGTTCTGCCTGCCGCGTTTGGCATCGACCGATGTCTTTCTTGATATGTGGTTTGTAAACAATGGTCTGCCGCGTAACTGTGGAGGCTATGGTTCTTACAATCCGTCGTGGGATCTGCTGGCATCTTACCTATGTACTGACGGACTGCCCATTGACGAGTCGCCGCTTTTTGACCCACACAATCCGTTTAAGAACCGTGACCCGCGTTGTACGATGACCATTGTTGAGTTCAATACCGAGCATTGTGGTTTCGAGTATGACCCGAGCCCGGCAGCAAAGCAAGTGATGAACTATAACACAGGCCAGATGCAGACCAACAACGATTCGCGCATCAACGCCCAGTTCGCTTCATTTAACGGTCTGCTTTGGAAAAAAGGCATAGATGCAAGCTGGTTGGAAAATGGACGTGAGGTTGAGCAAGATTATATTATAATAAGGTATGCTGACGTTCTCCTGATCTATGCAGAGGCTCTTATCGAGCAAAACAAAGACCTGGATGTTGCTGCCGACTATATTAATCAGGTACGTGCGCGTGCTTACGGAGTGGACAAGAACGCAACAAGCGATTATCCTGCTGTTGTTGCTACCGACCAGGCGCAAATGCGCAAGGCGGTACGCATAGAACGCCGCATGGAGTTCGCAATGGAGAACCAGCGTCTGCAAGACCTGATGCGTTGGGATTTGGCAACCAAGGCCCTTAATGGATACAACTATATAATGCTGTTGGACGCAAACCAGGAACTCACTGATGTGGTCAACACTGGTAACTGGTTCTGGGGCATAACACCACAGATTGACGAGGATGGTCTCGCTGACTTCTCTGCATTGTATAATAGAGGACTGTGTGCCTATGGAGCTGAACGCAAGTTCCCGGACCGCCAGATGTTGTGGCCCATCCCTACACACGACACCCAGCTTTGCCCTAATCTTGGCAACAACCCAGGTTATTAATTATAAACAGACATAAAAATGAAGAACAAGATATTATTCAACGGCCTCAAGGCCGTGTCGTTAGGACTGCTTGCCTTCACGGTGGCGTCATGCGACGACACAATAGATAACTTCTTCTCGAAAAACCAGTCAGAAATCACGATTACCGGGTCTGGCGAATACATCAAGCTTGATGAGAGCAAGCCAGACGAGATAGCCTTGACTATCGATTGGTCACCAGCCCACGACTACGGTTACGAATATTACACGACGTATCAGTACGAGATGAACGTCGGCAGTGCGGCTACTGCCATCGAGGAGTATGAGGACGGAGGAGTCTTCCACCGTGAGTTTACCAATGCCGAGCTGCAAGACTTGCTCATAAACCACTTCGGCGTTGCAACGAGCACTGCGGTAGACGTGACATTCACAATTACTGCGTCGTTTGAAGGACCTACGCTCAAAGTGCCCGACGTCGAGACCAAAACTGTTAAGGTAAAGACATACGGTCCTAAACAGTTTGTAGCTGACAATCTTTACATGGGCGGAACGGCTGTTGGCGATGAGCGCATCGAGCTGACAAAAGATGCTTCAGACGCGCAGCTCTATACCTACACAGGCCATCTGAACGCTGGAAGCATCAACTTCCCCGTTACCAACTTTGACGAGAACAATGCCATAGGTCCAGAAAATCCTGACACGCCAATCGAACTTAGCGACATGCCGGCCGTTATCACAGACGAGGCTGAGGCCAACTTCTGGACTGTGCCCGAGGCTGATACATACCGCGTAACTGTTAACCTGCGCGAGCACACCGTACGCATTGTGGCAGCCGGAGCAGTGGTTGACGTTGACCAGATGTTCCTTGCCGGTACCGCCGTAGGAAACGATCAGGTTGAAATCAAGCAGACACTTGAGAATGAGAACGTTTATGCTTGGCGTGGAGAACTCAAGGCTGGAACGCTTTACTTGCCGCTTACTTTCCAGGGAACTCAGGATATGTCAATTGTTCCGGCTACTGCAGACGACAACAGCATCCATGACGGCAGCCAACAGTCATTCGCACAGGTGGCTACGTCTACCGCAGCGGCAAACCGCAATTGGAAAATACCTGCTGACGGCACCTACCGCATCGTGGTAAACAAAGAGGACCATACTGTCACAATCTATTCTGCAGCTACCGACTTGAAGAACAAGACCATAATATTCAAGCGCACACAAGCACCGGCTGATGACAACTATACTTGTGAGATTGAAGCACTTTGGATATTCGGCGGCAACAAGTATTACAATGGCAGTAAGCCGAGCGACATAGTCTTGACGCAGAGTCTTGCAAATCCGAGATTGTTCGTTTATAAAGGTGAAGCATTGCAGGCAGACAAGGTTAAGTTCTGTGCGACAAATCACTGGAACAACGAGTACGCATTCGGTTCTGGTTCTACAAGGGACACACAGGTCGACGTCACCTTCGGACAGAAGTTCCAGCCGATATACGGCGGCCAGGGCAACAACCGCTATGCTTGGTTTAATATGCCTGAAGGCACCAACTACATCGAGGTGTACATCGGTTCTGAGCAGTATGACGAGGAAGGCAACGCCCTCAGCCAGTGCTGGGGCTTCGAAGACTCATACGTGATTTTCGACCAAAAGTAATAAATCATTTAAACAACAATGGTAATGAAAAATATAAGAAAATACGGCTTAATGCTCCTTTCGGGCATGATGCTTACGTCAACTCTCATCGTCGGAACTTCATGTTCCGACGATGACGAGGCACTGTCATCGTCAATACAGTGGGACGTGCCTGGCAATGAAATCATAAACATAAAGCCTGAGCGTTACAAGTTGTTGAGACTTTATGAGTATGATGAAGACGGCAATACAATACCTGTTACTTACAACGCAGACAGGCCGCAAGCCGGTCAGCCCGTGCTTGACAAGAATGGTAATGAGATACCTAAGACAAAACTGCTTAACCCCATGCAGGGCTGGGTTGTATACGGCGGACTTGGTGACGGACTTATAGACGATTTCGAGGAACAGTATTCCAACTTTGAAACATCTGAAGGCCTGGACAACGTATTCTTGTATGGTGGTACGATGTATGTGCGCGGTGCATGGAGCGACTTCGAGCCGGGCGAGGGTAAGTACATCTGGGACGAAACAATTTGGAACGAACAGCACGATACAATTACGGCAAAGCGTTACCGCATGATGCGTGACATCGCCAAGAAGTATGGCATGAAGCTGGCGTTCACATTCGTTGTAGACAGCCGCGACAAGCACTATAACTTCACGCCTGAATACGTGCGTGCTGCAGGTTGCAAGACCTTCGAAGTCACTACAGGTTCTTGGCACGGTTGGTCCCCTTATCCAGACGATCCCGTCTTCCAGGAGAAGTACGAGAAGTTCCTTACAGCCTTTGCCGAGAAGTTCAACGACCCTGATGTCACTCAGTTTGTCAGCGGTTTCGGCCTTGGCAAATGGGGCGAGACGCACACGCTTATTTATTCTACCGGCGACGAGTCTCCACGACAGGCTGTTACCGACTGGATTTCAAGCCTTATGTCACGTCTCTTCACGCGTGTGCCGATTGTCATCAACTACCACCGTTGCATAATGTCTACCACCGACAAGGCAGGCGCAGACCTTAGCATGGCGGAGAAACTTATCAATGAGTGTGTCAACAAGGGCTTCAGCCTGCGCCACGATGCGTTCGGCATGAAGCAGTATTACCAGGACTGGGAGCGTGGCATAGCCACGAAGTACCGCTACCTGCGTCCTATCATAATGGAAGGCGGATGGGTTGAGGCCCAGCACAGCGGTTCTATCGGAGGCGACGGATACGCCAATTTTGCCGAGGTGCGCCAAGGCGAGTATGATGAAGCAAAGGGCGCTAATGTAAACATGATGGACCTGCGCTATTCAAGCGATGTCCATTCTGGTGAAACACACTCATGGTTCAACACGGCCTTCGGTCTTGTCAAGGACTTCATTTCCGAGGGTGGCTACCGTCTCTTCCCAGACATGATTTCAGCACCCCGCACGGTCAATGCCGGCGGCAAGGTTACGCTTGTTCACCGTTGGATAAACCTTGGTTGGGGCTACTGTCCGACCAACATACCGCAGTGGAACCAGAAATACAAGGTATGCTTCGCCCTTTTGGACAAGAATACTGGCGAGCCGATATACCGCTTTGTTGACCCCGTGCCTGAAATCAGCGACTGGGTGAAGGGTACACCTCACTCTTACAGTACGTCGTTCAGTCTCACGGACGTAGCATCCGGTGAATATACATGGGGTGTAGGTCTGGTAGATACGACAAAGAACAACGAAATAGGAATAATCATTTCAGCCACTGACGAGTATCAGACTAAAGATGGCTGGGTTAAGATTTGCGACGTTACGGTAAAATAATAAAGATATTTTCAGGATAAGGCAATAAGGTTTTGTTACACGTAGCCGTAACGTCTTATGAATCAATGCTTTGTAAAAGGCCGTCTTTTAGAATGTAAAAGACGGCCTTTGAGCTTCCAATATGTGGCCTTTCGCAATGCAAAAGACGGCTTTTTGCAAAGTCAGTTTATTTTGTTGTGATTTTTTTAGGAAACGGCCGCCTATATATTTTATGCAAACATGCGTCTTTATTTATGAAAACTATACTGAAAACTCAACGATGAAACGATTACTTACAACTTTTATTGTAACGCTTGCGCTTCATGTCTCATTTGCAGCCGATGTGCTGGTAGAGGCCGAGTCGTTTACTGACAAGGGCGGATGGGCTGTAGACCAGCAGTTCATGGACCTGATGGGTTCGCCTTATCTTCTTGCCCACGGCATGGGTACGCCCGTTGCTGATGCTTCTACAAGGGTCAAGGTGCCTCAAGACGGACGGTACCGTGTATGGGTGCGCACGTATAACTGGACATCGCCTTGGTACGACGGCAAGGGACCGGGACGATTCCGCATTAACGTTGGCGGTAAGTTCAAGACACCCGAACTTGGCTGCACTGGCGACAGCTGGCAGTGGCAGGACGGCGGAGTGGCTACGCTCAAGGAAGGCTTGGTGCATATCACTCTGCATGACCTTACAGGTTTTGACGGCCGTTGCGATGCAATATTGCTTACTACGGAGCTTGACAAGTCGCCTGAAGAACGTTTCGGCAAAGGACATGACTGGCGCTTTGCACTTCTGGGCGGTGCCCAACCAGCCGACCGGCAGTTCGACTTTGTTGTTATTGGTGGCGGCATAGCCGGCATGTGCGCCGCGGCAACGGCTTCCAGGCTTGGATGCCGCGTGGCCCTAGTCAACGACCGTCCTGTGCTCGGCGGCAATAATTCGTCGGAAGTGCGCGTCCATCTTGGCGGTATAATAGAGACAGGCAAGTATCCCGCACTTGGCCGTATGATACGCGAGTTCGGCCATAGCCGTGGAGGAAACGCCCAGCCGGGCTATTATTATGAGGATGAGAAAAAAGACTCGTTCATTCGCGCCGAGACAGGTGTGACGCTTTTTGCCGGCTGGCACGCCACGAGTGTGCGTATGGATGGTGGGCGTATAGCATCAGTTACGATACAGAACGTCGAGACGGCCGAGCGCCTTACACTCTCTGCTCCTGTATTCAGCGACTGTACCGGCGACGGCTCCATCGGTGCATGGGCTGGTGCCGACTTCCTCATGGGGCGTGAGTCTCGCAGCGACTACGGTGAAAGCATGGCTCCGGCCGTGGCTGATTCTATCGTAATGGGCGCCTCTATACAGTGGTACAGCGATTCGGTACCGGGCAAGAGCCGTTTCCCGGAGTTTTCGTACGGGATTGATTTTAATGACGGTAACGCCGAATATGTAAGGAAGGGCGAATGGACCTGGGAAACGGGTATGAACCGCAACCAGATAACCGAAGCCGAACGCATACGCGACTATGGACTGCTTGTAGTCTATTCAAACTGGAGTTTCCTGAAGAATAAGGCTAAACGCCGTGCCGAGTTTGCCAACTGTAATCTAGCATGGGTGGGCTATGTGCTGGGTAAGCGCGAGTCGCGCCGCCTTTTGGGCGACTATGTGCTTTCGCAGGACGATATAGACAAGAATGTAAGCCATGAGGATGCTTCGTTTACCACAACATGGGCTATCGACCTGCATTTTGCCGACTCGGTTAATTCCGCGCGTTTCCCCGGAGGTGAATTCAAGACACGCACCGTACACCATTGGATACATCCGTACGCTGTACCTTACCGTTGTCTATATTCGCGCAATGTCGACAACCTGTTCATGGCCGGTCGCAACATCAGTTGCACACACGTTGCCCTGGGCACTGTGCGTGTTATGAGGACAACGGGCATGATGGGCGAGGTTGTCGGAATGGCCGCCGCGCTGTGCAAAAAATATCAGACAACTCCGCGCGGTGTATACCGCTTGCATTTGGGTGAACTTCGTTCGCTTATGCAGAAAGGTGCCGGTAAGCAGAATGTTCCGGACAATCAGCGCTTCAACGAGCCCAACGAGACTTTACCCATGCCAAAAGCTTTCATGGAAAAAGACTGATAACAGAAATGAAGACTATAACATTTTACATACTATTATTGTCGGTCGCCGTACTGTGTCCGCACATTTCACAGGCACATGGCTTTGCCGAAATGTCAGGAGACACGCTCCGCATGGGCAACGACCATATAGAGCGGGTGTTCCTTTGGAACGGAGGTGATTTGAAAACTGTTGCCGTTATCAATAAACTGAGCGGCGAAGTAATGCGCTCAAAGGGTTCGCAGCCTGATTTCCTGCTGGTCAAGGGTAAGGCTGAAGACGGTCGCTGGAGTAAGGAGAACGTGCCGTCGGACGGCGTGCATCCGGCCTGTTTTCAGGTTACTGTCCAGTACCGTAAGGGCTCGCTCGAGGTTAAAAGGCAGTACCGAATATACGATGTTGCCGCAATAGCATGCCAAACATGGCTTCGCGGACGTCTTGGTGTTGTTGAGCAAGACCGCGAAGTGTCAGCTGCCGACCGTAAGAACATAGAGTTCAAGGAAGATATGGATGCAGGGGTGAAGATACCTGTGCTCGACCGTCTTGAACTTCAAGGCAACCACTGGCGCTGCCGTGCCGTTGAGTTTTTTGATTATACAGACTGGAACGATAATCTTGTAGCCGAACGTGATTTTATCCCGTATCGTGAGAACGGATACCGCGGCAATCTGCTTTTGGCCGATGATCTCGTTACCGGTAGCGGTTTCTTCTTACTGAAGGAAGCACCTTGTTCTTCAACCCAGCTTCATTATCCGGGCTATGATTTCCGTGCCGAGTACGGAACATTCAAAGTCACCGGCCTTGGTGTGAGCGCGGGCGACGTGACTCCTGACGGATGGACACCTGTTTACGGCGTTGTGCTTGGCGTATTTGACGGCGGCGAACGTGAAGCCCTTACGGCTTTGCATTCTTACCAGAGGCAGGCACGTCTCTGCAAGGCAGCCGGAGCAGGGGGCGACGAGATGGTAATGCTCAACACATGGGGCGACCGTAGCCAGGATTCGCGTATCAACGAGGAGTTCTGTCTTGCCGAGCTTGACCGTGCGGCACGTCTCGGCATTACCGTATTCCAGCTCGATGATGGTTGGCAGATAGGCAAGAGTCCTAATTCTAAGGTGGCTAAAGGTTCGTTTAAGGACATCTGGAGCAACAAGGACTATTGGAAGCCGGACCCTGTAAAGTTTCCTGATGGACTGAAACCAATTGTAGACAAAGGACGTAAGCTCGGCATCCGCATTGGCTTGTGGTACAATCCGAGCGTGCAGGACGATTTTGCCGACTGGCGCAAGGATGCTGAAGCCATACTCGGCTTGTGGCGGGAGTATGGCATAACGATATTCAAGATAGACGGTTTGCAGATTCCGACTAAGGCCGCCGAGCAAAATCTCCGCAGCTTGTTTGACCTTGTCCAAAAGGAAAGTGGTGGCGAGGTGATATTCAATCTTGATGCTACGGCCGGCAGGCGAGGTGGATATAACATGTTTACGGAGTACGGCAACATCTTCATGGAGAACCGTTATACCGACTGGGGCAACTATTATCCGTTCCATACGTTGCGCAATCTGTGGCAACTGTCGCGCTATGTGCCGTCGCAGAGATTACAGGTTGAGTTCCTGAACAAGTGGCGCAACGCCGACAAATACGCTCCCGGCGACATCTTTGCGCCCTGTAATTACAGCTTTGACTATATTTTCGCGACGACCATGGCCGGTCAGCCGCTGGCATGGATGGAAGCTTCAAACCTGCCGGAGGAGGCTTTTGAAACGGGAAAATTAATCCATCGGTACACAGAAATACAGGAAGACATACATAAAGGGACCATATTGCCCGTGGGCGATGAGCCCTCAGGACGTTCTTGGACAGGTTTCCAATCAATTAAGGACAGTCGCAGCGGCTATTTCATCATTTACCGCGAGGACAATGAAAGTGCCTCGGCCATGGTGAAGACTTGGCTTGATGGTGGGGTGGAAGTGACCCTTGAACCAGTAATGGGGGATGGAAAGGCTGATAAGGTGAAAGCTGACAATGAAGGAAGGCTTTGCTTCAAACTCGCCGGGAAGAACAGTTTTGCAGTTTACAAATATCTAATTACCGACTAAATGAAAAAGAAACTAATGCTATTTTTAGCCCTTTTGCCACTCGGACTTTGGGCTTCTACCGACTACATTGCCAACGTATACGGACGCGATTACCAGTTGCTTAACGGCAAGTGGGCCGCTATTGTAGACTTGTACGACGCAGGTGTCAAGGCGGAAATATACAAAGACAAGAAAGCTGTGAAGCCCGAAGAGTTTTATGAATATTCGTTTGACGGTGGGCTTAGGCTTAACGTGCCGGGAGATTGGAATTCGCAGTCGCCCGAACTGAAATACTATGAGGGCACTGTATGGTACGCACGCCATTTTAATGTGCAATCACAGCAGGGCAAGCGTAGCTTCCTTTATTTCTGTGGAGTGAGCTACCGCTGCAACATATACTTAAACGGCGAGAAGATAGGCAGCCATGAAGGGTCTTTCACTCCGTTCCAGATAGAAGTCGGCGACAAGCTGAAAGATGGCGACAACCTGCTTGTCCTTGAGGTTAACAACCGTCGGCAGAAAGACGCCATACCGGCAATGTCGTTCGACTGGTGGAATTATGGAGGCATAACGCGCGACGTGATGCTCGTTACTTTGCCCGAAACTTACATCAGCGACTATTTCATTCGTCTTGACAAACACCGTCCTGATATTGTCCTTATAGATGCAGAACTGTCGTCGGAAGTGGTCGGAAAGCAGATAAAGGTTGACATTCCGCAGCTTAAGCGCACCGTAACACTAACCACTGATGCCGCAGGCAAGGCCAGTGCCGCCGTCAAAGTGCGCGGACTGCGCCGCTGGAGTCCCGACGATCCGTATCTTTACGGCGTAAGGCTGAGTGCCGACGGCGATACCATTACAGACGAAATTGGCTTCCGCAACATTGAAGTGCGTGGTACGGAGGTATTGCTCAACGGCCGTCCGGTATTCCTCCGCAGCGTCTCTTTCCATGAAGAGATACCGCAGCGCATGGGTCGTGCCTGCACGCCGGGTGACGCAATGATGCTGTTGTCTGAAGCCCGCGACCTCGGAGTGAACATGGTGCGTCTGGCACATTACCAGCAGAACGAGTATATAGTGAGACAGGCAGAACGCATGGGCATAATGCTTTGGCAGGAAATACCAGTCTGGCAGGCTATAGACTTCGGCAATTCTGAAACACTGGCAAAGGCGTCGCGTATGCTTCGCGAGACCATAATGCGCGACCGCAACCGCTGTGCAGACTGTTTTTGGGGCATCGCCAACGAGACGCAAAATACACCTGAGCGCAACCGTTTTCTTGCCCATCTGCTTAAGACGGGCAAGGACCTCGACACAACGAGGCTGTTTGTTGCTGCGTTCGACCTGGCATATTTTGACAAGGCCGAGGACAAGTTCGTAATGCATGACGACTTCTACCAAAATCTCGACATCGTTGCAATCAACAAATACATGGGCTGGTATGCCCCATGGCCTAAGGACCCGGCCGACATTCTCTGGGAGGTGGCTATGGGCAAGCCGTTGTTCATCTCTGAATTTGGCTGTGAGGCGCTTTATGGCCAGCATGGTGACGAAAACATGGCAAGCAGCTGGAGCGAGGAGTATCAGGCCAAACTCTTCAGGGACAACCTGCGTATGTTTGACAATATCCCAAACTTGTGCGGCGTATCGCCTTGGGTGTTGTTTGATTTTCGTAGTCCTACCCGCATGCATCCTACAAACCAGGACGGGTGGAACCGCAAGGGACTGGTCTCCGACCAGGGACAGCGTAAGCAGGCTTGGTACATCATGCACGACTATTACAGTAAGAAAAAAGCGGACGACAAAAGCCGTAAATAAACCATCCGTGGCGTGGCTTGTACCGGGGTACGTATTGTCTGGTTTTTCAAAAGGCGGCAAAACGCATGCCAAAAGACGGCATATTGCAGCGTAAAAGGCGGCATTTTGCAAGCTGATTTGCCGCCTTTTGGAATGCCGATGCTATAACGTTGAAAATCAAAGACTTACGAACAATCTTTCACGGTGCTGGCGTTAGGGCTGGTTCCGACGTTGTGCCGGCAGCCAACGATACGGCAATAATTGCGTAAACAATAAAAAACTTATTATGGAAAAGAAAAAACTTATATTACTGTTGCTGTTAGCACTGACCTTCCTGTCTGTGCCGGTTACGGCTGCCGACAGGATAATGAAGGTGCTGGCCATAGGCAACAGTTTCTCTGAGGATGCCGTAGAACATTACCTCGCTGACCTTGCAGCAGCAGACGGCAGGCAGATGATAGTGGCGAATATGTTTATAGGCGGTTGCCAGCTTAGCCGCCATTGGGACAATGCGTCTCACGACCGCGCCGCTTACCGCTACCGCAAGATAGGCGTTGACGGCGTTAGCCGCAAGACCGACGGAATGTCAATAAGCCGTGCCTTGGCGGATGAGCAATGGGACTATGTAAGCCTGCAGCAGGCCAGCGGACAGTCGGGCAAGTTGGAGACTTATGAGCCTTATCTTAAGGAACTTATAGCGTACATCAAGAAGCTGTCTCCCAAGAGCAAGATAATATGGCACCAGACGTGGGCATACGCCTCAACGTCGAACCATGTGGCATTTCCTGACTATGGTAATGACCAAATGCGCATGTACAACGAGATAGTTGCAGCATCGCGCAAGGCCATGAAAGACAATGGCATAAAGATAGTAATTCCGTCGGGAACGGCCGTACAGAATGCCCGTACGACGTTCATTGGCGACAACATGAACCGTGACGGTTACCACCTGCAACTTACCTATGGCCGCTATACCGCAGCCTGCACGTGGTATGAAGTATTGTCGGGCCACAGTGTGGTAGGCAACAAGTACCATCCTGACGGGCTGAACGCCGAACTGGTGAGGGCGGCACAGACGTCGGCACATGCCGCGGTTGAAACTCCGTGGGCAGTCACAGAACTGAGCGGCATAAAGCCTTCAACCGAATTGTACAAGGATGCTTCGGTACCGTCTCACGTACGTGTGGAAGACCTTTTGTCGCGTATGACCATGCACGAGAAGGTTATGCAGATGGTGCAATATACCCTCGGCACAAACAATATAGAAAACAACAAGGGCGTGGAGGTTAAGAATATACCGGCTGAGACAGGTTCGCTGATATACTTCGGCACAGAGCCTTCGTTGCGCAACCGCATGCAGCGCCACGCCGTGGAGAATAGCCGGCTTGGCATACCGATATTGTTCGGACATGACGTAATCCACGGTTTCAAGACAGTTTTCCCCATACCGTTGGCCCAGGCGTGCAGTTTCAATCCTCATCTTACACGCCTCTCGTGCCGTGTGGCCGCCCAAGAAGCGCGCATGTCTGGTGTAGACTGGACATTCTCACCGATGATTGACGTAGCACACGACCCCCGTTGGGGCCGCATAGCCGAAGGGTATGGGGAAGACCCTTACCTTAACGGCGTGTTCGGTGCTGCTGCCGTAAGGGGCTACCAGGGCAAGAACCTGGCCGACAGCTTGTCTATTGCCGCCTGCCTGAAGCATTATGTGGCATATGGTGCATCTGAAGCCGGTCGCGACTACGTGTACACCGAAGTGTCGAGGCAGACCCTATGGGACACGTACCTGCCGCCATACCGCAAGGCTTTGGAGGCTAAACCGGCTACAGTGATGAGCTCGTTCAACAACTTCAGCGGCAGGCCGGTAACCGCCAACAAGTACCTCATGACAGAGACGCTCAAGCGCAAGCTCGGCTTCGACGGCTTCATCGTATCTGATTGGGCAGCCGTAGAGCAACTGAAAGCACAGGGAGCGGCGCGCGACTTGAAGCGTGCGGGCGAAATGGCAGTCAACGCCGGACTTGACATGGACATGATGTCTCACGCTTATGACAAATATCTGGAACAGTCGGTTGCCGAAGGACGTGTCGACACCGCAACAGTCGATGCGGCCGTAAGGCGAATACTGAAAGTAAAATTCGACCTCGGCCTGTTTGACAATCCTTATACGCCTGACGTCAACGACGACTCACGCTTCCTGCGTCCGGAAAGCCGCCTCTTGGCAGAACAGTTGGCCGAGGAAACCATGGTGCTGCTGAAGAACGAAGCCAACACGCTGCCCCTGCGTACGCAGAAGCGGATACTGCTTACAGGTCCGCTTGCCGATGCTGATGCGGACATGCTTGGCTGTTGGTACGGGCATGGCGAAAAGGACGACGTCACGACGATATTTGACGCAATGGAAAAAGAATTTGAAGGCAAGGCTGATATAGAATACGTGGCAGGTTGCGCTTTCGAAGGCGGCGACGAGAGCGGTTTCGACGAGGCGGTAAAGGCAGCAGGGAATGCTGATGTGATAGTGGCGTGCCTCGGGGAAAAATCAAAATGGAGCGGCGAGAATACTTCACGGTCAAGCATAGAACTGCCCGATGTGCAGATACGTTTCCTTGAAGCTTTACGCAAAACAGGCAAGCCTGTTGTTCTCGTGCTGTCCAACGGGCGCCCGTTACAGCTCAACCGCATGGAGCCTTTGGCCGATGCAATAGTTGAAATGTGGCAGCCAGGCATTGCCGGAGGCACTCCGCTGGCAGGAATATTGTCGGGACGGGTGAATCCGTCGGGCAAACTTGCAGTGACGTTCCCGTACACCACAGGGCAGATTCCTATTTATTACAACCGTCGTCCGAGTGCGCGTCATCATCAGGGTTTCTACCACGACATACAGAGCGAGCCTATGTACGAGTTCGGCTACGGGTTGAGCTACACTACGTTTGAATACGGAGAGCCTGTGCTGTCGAGCGTCAAGGTGCCCCGAAACGGGCGGTTTAGCGTTGAAGTTACCGTAAAAAATACTGGTGGAATTGACGGCAAGGAAGCCGTGTTGGGCTTTGTCCGTTGTCCGTATGCCGAACTTACACGCCCTGTAAAGGAACTGCGCTTTTTTACAAAAAAGGAAATAAAGGCTGGCGAAACGGTAACCTGCCGTTTCAATCTTAACGTAAAGCGTGACCTCGGCTTCGTGAACGAGAATGGAGAGACCGTGGTTGAACCGGGCGAATATCAGATAATAATAGGTGGAAAGACCGCAACATTGGAAATAACTGAATAAAATAAATGAAAAACATCAAGTATTTATTAGTCACCGGAGTGGTAGCCCTTGCTGCCGTAACGGCCAAAGCGCAGACGGTGACACCGGAGATTGAAAAGAGGGCGGCTGACATTGTGGCTAAAATGACCCTCGAGGAGAAAGTTTCATATTTGTCGGGAGCTACGTCATTCTCGCTCCGCGAGATACCGCGCGTTGGCATACCTACGGTCTTGCTTGCCGATGGTCCTGTTGGATTGCGCAACCATGCGCCACACAGTACGCTGTATCCGGCTTCGGTGCTTAGCGCCGCTACTTGGAACAGGGACTTGCTGTATCGTCTCGGCAAGTCGCTTGGCGACGATGCCAGGGCACGTGGTGTGGGCATATTGCTCGGTCCGGGTGTAAACATATACCGTTCGCCGTTGTGCGGCCGCAACTACGAGTACTTTGGAGAAGACCCTTATCTTACCGGCGAGGCTGCACTGGCTTACATCAACGGTGTGCAGTCGCGCGGCGTAATGGCCACGATAAAGCATTTCGCTGGTAACAACCAAGAGTGGAGCAGGCATCACGTAAGTTCGGAGATTGACGAGCGCACGCTGTTCGAGATATATTTTCCTGCATTCCAAAAGGCCGTGACCAAGGGTAGGGTAGGAGCGGTAATGGATAGTTACAACCTGCTTAACGGCGTGCATTCAACGGAGAATGCGTGGCTCAACAAGGAAGTGCTACGCAACCGTTGGGGCTTCAAGGGCATACTTATGTCTGACTGGACGTCGGTTTACTCTACTGTGGCTGCGGCCAACAACGGTCTTGACCTTGAGATGCCGAAGGGAAAGAACTTTACGATTTATAAGATTAGGGCTGCCATTGAGGCTGGGACTGTGGACGAACGCATTATAGACGAGAAAGTGCGACACATACTGCAGACGGTAATGGCGTTCGGCATATTTGACCGAAATCAGAAAGAATCCGACATCCCGCTTGATAATCCGGCATCTGCCAAGACTGCGCTTGAGCTGGCGCGCGAGGGTATTGTCATGCTGAAAAACGAGGACGGAGTACTGCCCCTGCAAGGAACTGTGGCTTTGGTCGGTCCTAATGCGACTGTTATAACCACAGGCGGTGGCAGTGGTAATGTTGTGCCGTTTACTTCGACTCCGCTCAGTGTGGCTTTGGCTAAAATGAAACCTAAGACGATAATGCTTACGGATGATGTTATTTATGAAGACATTACCGGGCAAGTGTTTGCCGATTCAACGCAGAGACTGCGTGGTTTCAAGGCTGAATATTTTAAGAACAAGGAACTGAATGGCACGCCTGATGTAACGAGAACAGACTCGTCTGTAGATTTTGATTGGCAGTACGGTGCACCGATTGACGGCTTCCCTGAAGATAAATTCTCGGTAAGATGGAGCGGATGTTATACGGCAAAGACTGACGAGACACTTAAGATATACATAGGCGGGGACGACGGCTACCGCATAAAGGTGAATGGTAAGACCGTTGCGGGCGACTGGGGCAACCACGCTTATTCTTTCCGCGAGTTGGCTTTGAAAGTTAAAGGAGGCGTGAGGAACGATATTGTTGTAGAGTATTTTGACAACATCTCGTCTGCAAATATAAAGGTCAGCCTGAAGCGGCTCAACGAGGAGAAGCTTGAGAAGGGTGTAAGAAAAGCCGACAACGTGGTTTATTGCGCAGGATTTAACAGCAGCATTGAGGGCGAGGGCTTCGACCGTCCGTTTGAACTGCCTCAGTACCAGCGTGAGATGATTGAACGCTTGGCTGCTATCAACGGAAACATGGTTGTTGTTGTTAATGCTGGAGGCGGCATAGCCTTTAAACCTTGGATTGACAAGGTTAAGGGTGTTCTTATGGCATGGTATCCTGGACAGGAAGGCGGTCAGGCTTTGGCCGAAATCTTGCGTGGCAAACTGTCGCCCAGCGGCAAGTTGCCTATATCCATAGAGGCGCGCGCCGAGGACAATCCAAGCTACGAGAACTACCATGAAAACATGAAGGGGCGCGAGCTGCGCTCGGTGGAATACCGTGAAGGCATATTTACAGGTTACCGTGGTTATGACAAAACTGGCGTGAAACCGTTGTTCCCATTCGGTTTCGGACTGTCTTATTCAACGTTTGAATATTCGGAACTTGATGTTGAGAAGATTGGCGAAAACCAAGTGAAAGTTGCCTTTAATGTGAAGAATACTGGTCGAATGGAAGCTAAGGAAGTTGCACTGGTGTATGTGTCGGATAAGCAGTGCAAGGTTAAACGCCCGTTGAAAGAACTTAAAGGTTTTGAGAAAGTGTCGTTGCGTCCGGGCGAGACACGGCGCGTAGAACTGACGCTTGACAACGAGGCTTTCGCTTATTACGATGTGATGGAAGGCCGTTTCGTGGTTGAACCTGGTACGTTTACGATATCAGTGGGCGGCAGTTCGGCAGATCTTCCATTGAGTAAAGATATTGAATTATGATAACCCTACAACTTGTTACTTTGTGATAAGTGTAAGATGGTGAAAGTACCGTAATATTGGGGAGTCGTGTTACAATGCAACATGGTTCCCCTTTTAAGGTTCATGAAAAAGCGTTTAAGTAAAAACTGTCGTAACTAAAATGTGTGATTGTCCATAAATTTCTTATCTTTGTAATGTAGAAAACGGCAGTACAAAAACTCCATACTGAACTCAAAGGAATATAATAACTTATAATATAATGAGGAAACTTTTATTTACATTGTTTATTACAAGTATAGTAGTTTGCAGTGCACAGCAACGAAACGAGGTAACACTGTCAGAAGACTGGTTGTTTTCACGCGATAAACTTACATGGCAACAGGTAAGTGTACCACACGATTGGGCAATAAACGGACCATTCGATAAGAAGCATGACCTTCAGACAGTTGCAATAGTACAAGACGGAGAGACTGAAAAAACAGAAAAGTCAGGCCGTTCGGGGGCACTGCCATGGATTGGTGAAGGGCACTACAAGAAATGTGTTACTATACCTGAAGGTTTTGGATACGTAGAATTGCGCTTCGACGGCGCAATGAGCGAACCAATAGTCAGAGTTAACGGTAAAGAAGCTGGACGCTGGGCGTACGGCTATAATGCCTTCCGAATTGACGCTACACCTTTCGTAAAACCGGGAAAGAATTTGATAGAAGTTGACTTGCATAATGTTGAAGAAAGTAGTAGATGGTATCCTGGAGGTGGAATATACCGTCCTGTAAAACTCATAATAACCAAGAAAACACACATTGACGACTGGGGCGGATGGTTCCGTACGGTAAAGGCTACCGAAAATAAAGCCATTGTCAACGTATATGCTAAAGTAGAAGGATATGAAAATGAATCGGGACTTGAGATAAAGGCTGCGCTGACAGATAAAGACGGTAATCTGGTATGTGGTCAAACGGTGCCAGTAAACAAAAAAGACGGAAGCATCGAAGTCGACCTCTCCGTAAACAAACCACAACTTTGGTCGCCCGAAAATCCTTATTTGTATACACTTACGACAACACTATACAGCAACGGGAAATGTATCGACAGGACACAGAAGCGTGTAGGTATACGCACAGTGGATATATCGGCAAAACACGGATTCCGATTGAATGGTATAAGCCGGAAAATAAAGGGTGTATGCCTGCACCACGACTTGGGTCCCATTGGTGCTGCAGTTAACAAGGCTGCCATAATACGCCAAATAAGAATACTCAAAGACATGGGATGCGATGCCATACGCACCTCGCACAACATGCCGTCTACAATGCAGATGGAAGTATGCGATTCCATGGGAATGATGGTAATGGCTGAAAGCTTTGACATGTGGATTTATCCCAAATGCAAGAACGGATATTCACGCTTCTTTAAAGAATGGGTCGACCGCGATATAACCAACCTCGTGCTCAACCATCGCGACCACCCTTCAATAATAATGTGGAGCATCGGTAACGAAATACCAGAGCAGTCAAGTGAAGAAGGACGAGAGATATCCAAACACCTGCAAGAAATTTGCCACAAACTCGATCCCACGCGTCCGGTAACACAGGGTATTGACAAGCCCGACGAAGCATTAAAGTCTGGAGTTTTGCAGGTAATGGACGTGCCTGGACTCAATTATCGTCTGCACAAATATGACAGCAGTTTTAAGCAACTTCCACAAGGTTTTCTGCTTGGTAGTGAAACAGCCTCGACGGTAAGTTCTCGAGGTGTCTACAAGTTTCCGGTGAAGGTAGTAAACCGTGCTGTATATCCTGACGGCCAATGCAGCGGATACGACACCGAGTGCTGTCCGTGGAGCAACCTGCCAGATGATGATTGGGCTATTCAGGAAGACCGGAAGTGGACTATCGGCGAATTCGTATGGACGGGTTTCGATTATCTTGGCGAACCCACACCCTACAACGAATATTGGCCTTCACGGTCAAGCTACTTTGGGATATGTGACTTGGCAGGACTACCTAAGGACCGCTACTGGCTATACCGCAGCCATTGGCGCAAGGATGCGGCCACGCTGCATCTGGTACCACACTGGACATGGCCAGGACGGGAAGGCGAAGTGACACCTGTTTACTGCTACACGTCTTATCCGGAGGCAGAACTTTTCGTTAACGGTAAAAGTCAAGGACGCAAGACGTTCAACAAAAATTCGCGCTTAGATCGCTACCGCTTGCGCTGGAACGACGTTGTATACCAGCCTGGAGAGCTGACTGTGGTGGCGTATGACGCCAAAGGTCGTGCCGCCGACACGTTGACGGTAAAAACTGCAGGTGTTCCTGACCATCTCTTGCTTACCGCTGACCGCACAGAAATTTCATCTCAAGGACACGATCTGGCGTTTGTTACAGTAACACTGGTTGACAAAAACGGAAATCCATGTTTAGAGGCTGACAATCAATTGACATTCAACGTAACTGGAGCAGGTAAATTCCGTGCAGTATGCAATGGCGATGCGACATCTCTTGTTACGTTCGATTCTAGACAAATGCCATTGTTTAAGGGACGACTAGTCGTTATCGTTGAGGGATGTGAACCAGGAATAGCATTGCTGACGGTCAGTGCGGAAGGTTTACCTGATACGTTATTACCTATCTCTGTAAAATAATACAACATGATGAAGTGACACCAAAAAGTTGGACTGGATAAACATTATCCAGTTATAGAAAGAGTTCGGTATTGCACCGGGCTCTTTCCTTTTAACCTGGATTTGATTCTTTTTTTTGTTGTAGTAATCAATGTAGTCATACAAAGCCTTTATAAAGGCCTCCGGTGACTCGAATTTCTCGGTATAAGGAATTCGGATTTCATTATGCCGAAGAAGTTTTCAGCCATAGCATTGTCAAGACAATTGCTTTTTCGAAACATACTTTGTATCATTACTGTCCACTAAAAATCGCAAATAGCTCTTTGAAATAATTGAATTATAGTTTGTTATAAGAGATTTTCTTGCGCAACGATTTGAAATCATAACTTTGCAGCCTTAACTTAGGCTGTATATGAATAAAGACAAATACGTTTTCGCCCAAATGGTTGAGTTTTTAGACAACTACAAGTTTCTCCGTATCGTAAAGAAGTATGATGGCAACAAGTGTGTTAAGCATTTTACTAGCTGGAATCAACTTCTTACTTTGATGTTCGGACATTTATCCGTCTTTATGGCTGTGCCAGCTGTTTCGGCATCCGAGAGCAAAAGTAACATTGGCTACAGTACATCCAAAACCATCTTGTGGTGCGACATAGCCTTGTAACCAAGCTTTGTCCGCAATTGATGTAGTCGTGATAATGCTTGCCCACTAACTTTCCCGTGCCGAACTGTCAAGCACAGACAATCAGTCCCGACACGGCAAGCAGCAAAAGTACATGCGGGTAGAAATGGTTGTTTACCACCGAACGCAGCGTTAGTCCAATGGCGATGATGAATGAGATGCCCCACAAATAGAATGTAAGGCTTTCGCAAAATTTTACCACAAGGCGATGCAGCTTCGGCATAAACTCCCTTGGTACCCATGCCACCAAGAATGGGCAGATTAGTAACGGGAACACGTGACACAAAATCAGCAGGAACTGTTCCATAAACGACCCCGCTGAGTGTATCTCCACCAAGGGGAACACAGCGGGAATCATTATTGCCGCCACTAGATTGCTGACGATGGTGTAAGTGGTCAGCGTGGTCTTGTTGTCGCCAAGCCGTCCGGCAATGACTGCCGCAGCCGTGCCCGTAGGGGCAATCAGGCTGACCAATGCGCCTTGCACCACAACACGGTATGGCGAGTCGGGGAAATAATGTGTCGGCACTGCCACCGCCAGGCAGCATACCAACTGGAACAGAATCATCACCATGTGCCACCTCTTGATGCGTATCTCGCGCGGGTTGACCTTTCAGAAGGTGGTAAACAGCATCACGAAGATAAAGAAAGGCATAATATAATCGTTGGCCCCATTCGCCAATGCTTTGAGGGGACGAGCCACAGGATGTAGCGGAACAAAAAATAGACGGCAAAGCCCGCACACATACCGAGAGGCAACGTCCACATCTTGAAGAAACGGATAATCTTTTCTCGCATATTCAAACAGTTTGTTCGATGTTGCAAAATTACGGCAACGGAATACGCCCGTCCATACACAGATTACGGATTGAAGCACCAATATCAACGAAAAAAAGTATCCTCAAAAAACGAAGATGCTTTCCCATTCTTAAATAAGTCTTTTAGTTTACAGTTTTGTTCCCAACCATTCGCTTCACATCATCCAATGTAGCGTTGAAGATGCGTTGCTCCTTATTGAGTGAACGTATCTGCTGCATCTCGTCGTTGCTGAGGGCAAAATCAAATATCTGGATATTTTCCTTTATATAATCGGGATTGGTAGCACCGAGTATGACAGAGAAGCCTTCTTGAATGTGCTAGCGTAGGATGATTTGGACTGGCGATTTGCCATGGTTATCAGCTATCTTCTTAACGACCGAATCACGAAGTAACAAGCCTTGACTCTGTGTACCTATCAGCGGATACAAGCATTCCACCTGGATGCCGTACTTGGCAGCTTTCTTACGCATTTCCATACACCGTACCCGACGCAAGAGTAGCGTATGCATGGACATAGAAAGTGGTGCCGGGAGTAAGTCCCATTGTATAGCTGGCAAATGATTCGGGAGATCCGTCCGATGCCGCATGCGAACCGCTCACGGTCGGCTCGGCGGAGGTTCCCCTGCAGATACCGAACTCGGTAATGTCTTCTATGCTGCCGGAGATGTGTCTGCCGGAAATGGCAGATGTAGCGGTTATGTCGGTCGTAACAATGGTTTCTACCGTTACTTCCGGCAACCATTCGTTTACTTCTGTGTTGTTACAAGCCGTTGCCATTGTCGCGGTAAGCGGCAGGCAAAATATCTGGAATATTGTTCTCATATGCAAATTATCGGATAAAGTTTGTATGTAGTATTTCTTCAGTTTCAGAGGGGGGGGAGTACTGTCGCACAGGTTGCGCAGCATCCACGCCATGTTGCGAGCCAGCGTGCGCATGGTTTGCAGGCCTTCCGCATCCTGCAAGGCTTCGCCCGGATTCCGCCAGTTTCTCGCGCAAGGTCAGGTACGTTTCATCCTGAAATACGCAGACACCTTTTTCCCTGCACTTGTAGCAACCGATACACCTCTGCACGGGACGGTTGCCGACGTGGACGATTTCAGCCTCCATGCCTTCTTCTTCCAACGTTCTCGCCACTTCCGAAAGTGCGGTAAACGTATTTCCACTGCGATGCGGACTTCCGTTTACCAACAGCACTTTCAGTCGCTTGTCCTTATTTGCTCTTACCATAATTGCAAAGCCATTTCACCGTCTGCGGGTCATAGTGTGAGAAGAACAGGCTCTGCCCCAAGTCCAACTGGCGGATGCGCTGCATGTCCTCGTCGCTCAACGTGAAGTCGAACACATTGATATTTTGCTCCATACGTTCCTTGCGGACGGATTTCGGAATGACAATCACGCCGCGTTGGATGAGGTAGCGCAGGGCGGTCTGTGCCGCGCTCTTGTTGTATTTTGCGCCGACGGCTATCAGTGTTTCGTTACCGAAGATGTTGTTGCGTCCTTCGGCGAACGGTCCCCATGCCATAATGTGTGTGCCGTATTGCTCCATAATCTTCTGCGCCTCTATTTGTTGGTTGAACACGTGCGTTTCCACCTGATTGACCATGGGCGGTATTTCGCTGAACTCCGCCAGGTCGATGAAGCGGTCGGGATAGAAGTTTGATACGCCGATGGCACGCAGCTTGCCAGCCTTGTACGCTTCCTCCATTGCACGCCATGTGCCGTAATAATCGCTGAACGGCTGATGAATGAGTAGCAGGTCGATGTAGTCGGTCTGAAGTTTGCGTAAAGATTCATCAATAGAGGCTTTTGCACGCTCGTAGCCGGCATTGGAAATCCATACCTTCGTCACAATAAACAGTTCCTCGCGTGGCACACCGCAATTCCTGATGGCATTACCCACGTTCTGTTCGTTACCATATGCTTGTGCCGTATCAATCAAACGGTAACCAGCACTGATGGCATCCTTTACACATCGTTCACATTCTGATGGTGAAACTTGATAGACTCCATAACCCAAAATAGGCATTTCCACGCCGTTGTTTAATTTTACTGTATCCATATTCTTTTTATCTTTAATGTATTATCAAAGTTATGATGCAAAATTACATCGGTAAAAGTCTTCTGTCCATACACAGATTACAGATATAAACACCCATTTTACCGAATGGACTTGTCTGGGATACCCATAATACACATTAGTTCAGATGTGAGTTCATGTTTGAACTTTTTTATCGGTTTTCTTCCCAGAAACGGACTGCACCGTCAATCCAGCCTTCGGCACTTGTACCTATACCCAGTCCAAAACCATGACGTAGGTTAGGATAAAGGTGAAATTTTGCCGGTATGCCAATAGCCTGCAATGCTTCCGTACGACGGCGCATTGTATTTGGATTGGCAATTCCATCGTTCGATCCAACTACAGCATACGTTGGCGGATCTTGCCGTGTGTATTCACTGTGCCCTGTGTATGCCATTACTACCGTACTTGGACGTGGAAGTTGCGCACCTCCAAAAGCAGCAGTGCCATAAGAACCGATATAAGCCGCCATACGCGCTCCCGCTGAACTGCCCCACACGGAGTAGCCAGCTGTATCGACTTGCAATTCCGTGGCGTGACGGAAGATATACTCAATACCTGCAGCCAAGTCTTCACAAGCAGTTTGCGCACTGCCAGTCTGATATTGGATAACAAAAACATTATATCCCATCTGGCTCAAAACCAATGCGTGAGAAAAGCCTTCGTGAATGGAACCTACATACGAGAATCCGCCTCCGGGACAGATAACAGCGAACGGTGCGCCCGGTCGTCCGCGGAAGAAGAACAGCCCGGCATCCTCACGTCCCAGGTCATAATAAATTCTGCGTCCGGTGGCTACCGAATCAATCATTTGATTGATATAACCTACACACCGCTCCGCATCTATGTAATTATGGTAAGGAAGTAACCGAGACACATTAGAAAGCTGCATGTCTGCATCATACCCCCATTCCAGTGGCAGAATGTAGCGGCTGAACCCGTCGAATGCAGGATGGGTTAATACATCGGCAATAGTACTGTGGATAGTAAGGTGCTCCATTGTTTCTGAAACGGGAATGTTTTCCTCACCTAAAGGGGGATAGGACTCGTATTGTTTTTTGTCACAATTACTAAAAGATAGTGTTGCCATAAGCAGACAGATATTGATAATCATTCTCATATTAATTTTATGATTTTGTATGAAGCAAAGGTAGTGTGAAAGCAATTCTTCATCCATACACAGATTACAGAATGGAACACCAATATCAACGAATTTATGACTGTAGAATTACTCTCCACCTATTGAATAACACATATTACTGAATCTTGCACCGATTTTACTGATTTGGTTTTAAGTACGATAAAAAGACCATAAAAAAGACTATTTTTGTATCATCACTTAAAATTATGGAGGAAACATGAACGACATTATAAACATCAGCAGCATTCACGATTACAATGAGTTTTTAGGAATTGAAACACTCAACCCTTTGGTTACGTTCATCGACTTCCGAAAAATTAATATTCTGAAACATAAACGTAAGTACTTTGGCTTCTATGGCATTTATTTGAAAGAGAAAATACACGGTAAATTGACCTACGGTCGTAGCCAATATGACTATAAAGAAGGCACATTGGTTTTTGTGGCTCCAGGGCAAGTAGCAGGTATTGATGATGGCGGTGAAACTGTCAATCCGGAAGGTTATGCTCTATTATTCCATCCTGATTTGTTGCGAGGTACAAGCCTGGCCCGTAAGATGAAGGAATATACTTTTTTTTCTTACGAAGTAAATGAAGCCTTGCATATGTCCGAGCGTGAACGACAGACTATTTTCAACTGCTTTGCTGAAATACAAGAAGAACTGCATCACACAATCGACAAGCATAGTCGCAGCATTATCACTTCCAATATTGAAGTCCTGCTCAATCATTGTCTCCGTTTCTATGACCGTCAGTTTGCCACACGTGAGGTTATTAACCGAGATGTACTTACACGTTTTGAGGCATTGATGCTTGATTACTTTAATTCAGACAAGCCGGAACAAAATGATATCCTCATCATTTAAACCGAGTGTTCAAAAAGGTAGTGGGATGTACACCGAATGAGTTTAGAAATGCAATGTGAGGAAGAGTTATTATTAATGGCTCAATTAAGATTCATTATATCTATAATATTTTTGTCTTTTTCTATTTTATCTATCATTGAATACTTTTTATTCTGTCTCTTATA
>ENA-OZDX01000301-OZDX01000301.1-human-gut-metagenome-genome-assembly--contig:-NODE-301-length-30593-cov-26.295239_pt1 | contig 30593 bp, 25 predicted proteins | sample MGYA00245062_ERZ653597 | MGnify/ENA primary metagenome ERZ653597 (study PRJEB26926, sample SAMN06165186) | human gut metagenome | biome: ENVO:00009003; feature: ENVO:2100002; material: ENVO:00002003...
CCTTGCCGGCGTGGCTTGCGTCCTGCTTCTCCAGCTCGCTTATGCGCGCAGTGTATTCGGCTATCAGACGGTTGCCCTCGCATATAGTGCGCTTGGCCTTGTTGATGCGTTTACGGTAATACAACGTAAGCGACAGGACAAGCAAAACGACCACGCAAAATGCCAACAACACATTGCGCCACACACCTTCCTTATACTTATCGCGTTCATAATCGCGCTGCACAGTAACTGCCTCTTCCGTCTTCATCGCGCGCCGCGCACTGTCCTGCAAAGCCTGTGCTTCCTTGTAGAAACGCGACGACGCGGCGTAGTCGCCTGCTCTGTCTGCCATCTCGGCACGAAACTGCAATATCTCAACTTTATCCTGAACTGAAGCATCCGGCCATGCTTCCGTTAACAAAGAGTCGCACTCTGCTCTATCGCCAAGCTTATAGCAGGTCTTGGCAAGATTTATCTGAGCCGAAAAATTCACGAACAATGCCAAGGCCTTACGTAATAAAGAATCTGCCTTCTTATAATCTCCTCTTTCATAATAAAGAAGACCAATATTTGTCATAAAACCGGCACGCTCTTCTTTATCTTGCACGTCATACAGATTGGGGATTATCTTCTCAATATAATAAAATGTGCTGTCCATCATGCCGAGACTGTAATAACAAATTGCGATATTATTATACGCAAAACACATCCATGAAACATTATTGTTTTCTTTTGCACATTCTAAAGATTTTCTTGCATAATCAAGGGCCGTCCTGTTTATTCCTAATAAGTTATTTATTAAAGACATGTTAATATGAATCAGGTATCGAAGCTCTGCCACATCAGCACTATTCACGGTACGCTCGGCCTCTTTCATAAAAAGCAATGACTCTTTTACCTTTCCTGATGCAAAAAATGACAAACCTTTATAATAATATGCTCGGGTCAACTTTTCGTAGTCTTTCTCATTCTTATAGTAGCTTATACTAAAATCAACCAAAGAATCAGCATTGCTCTTTTTTTCTAAAGAATAATCCGTTTGCAAGCACAAAAGATAATACAAAGCCTTATCCTCGTCTTCATGCAGGTCATTCTTATTTATTAAGGAAAGTTTCTTATCGGCTATAACATAGTTTTTTTCACCGACCAGACTATCCGCATATTCAAGCAAAACTTGTGTCTTGCTTTTCGGTGCATCGCAACATACGAGCAGCAGAAGGGCGGCAAAGTATAATAACAATGTTCTCATAAATATATTTTTCCCATGCAAAAGTAGCGATTTTCCATAAATCAAACAAAAAGCGTAAATATTTTTACAGCAACGAGGTTACACTTCAAAATAAGAAGTATGACGCAATGCTGCTTTTCCGTACAGGCCGTGGAACTTTAAATGCCTACATCGGCATAGGGCGCAAGCACATAACGCGCACACGGCAGGCATCGGAGCGTACAACAGCCCGGCGGTGTCGCCGGGCTTCGGGAACCCGCAAGGACGCGAGTCTGCGACTCTTTGCAATAGCGCGCATAACGCATTAATATTCAATGGGTTACAAACGGTATTGCAAAAGGTGGCATATTACAAGGCAAAAGGTTACCTTTTACGCTGTAAAAGGTAACCTTTTGCATGACAAAACACGGTCTTTTGGAAAGCGCCCGTGTTTATACGGGAATATGAAGCATCTCGAATTGAATGCTGTCACTCTATCGCGGCGCACGCATTGGCGAGCCACTGGCGGTCGGCTTCGTCGTCGAGCAGCGGCGCGATGCGGTCGAAGACGGTGCGGTGATAGGCGTTAAGCCATGCCTTCTCGTCGCCGGTAAGCATGTCGGTTATTACGGGCGCGGTGTCGATGGGGCAAAGCGTGAGCGGCTCGAACTGGAGGAAACGGCCGAACCCGGTCTCGCGGTAAGGCACTACGAGCAGGGTGTTCTCCGTGCGTACGCCGAAGCGTCCGGGAAGATAGATGCCCGGCTCGTCGGTTACGGTCATGCCCTCGACGAGCGGCGCGGGCTTATACTCCATGCGTATCTGGTGGGGCCCTTCGTGAACGTTGAGATATGAGCCTACGCCGTGGCCCGTGCCGTGCAGGTAGTTGTAGCCGTAGGCCCACATGTCCTTACGGGCAAGGGCGTCAAGCTGGGTGCCCGACGCTCCACGCGGGAACTTGCACAGCTCGAGCTGTATGTGCCCTTTAAGCACGAGGGTGTAGACAAGGCGCTCCTCGTCGGTGACTGGGCCGAGCGCAACGGTGCGCGTTATGTCGGTGGTTCCGTCAAGATACTGCGCGCCTGAGTCTATCAGTATCAGTCCTTCGGGACGAAGCTCGGCGTCAGTCTCGGGCGTAGCCTCATAGTGGACGATGGCTCCGTGTTCACGATAGGCGGCAATGGTGTCGAACGAAAGCCCACGGTACAGCTCCTGTGCGGCGCGCAGGGCGGTCAGCTTGGCGTCGACCGACATCTCCGTCTGCCCTCCGGCCTCGACGGCAGGGCGCAGCCAGCGCATAAACTTGACCAGCGCTACGCCGTCGCGCAGCATGGCGCGGCGGAAGCCTTCAATCTCGGTCGGGTTCTTGACGGCCTTCATTGCCGGTATCGGCGACGGGGCGACAACCTTCTGGCACTGTGGAATATTAAATAATGTGTAACAAGTCTCGTTGTCGTCCATCAGTATGTTGTACTCGCCGTAGCGTTCAAGACCACGGCGCACGTCGGCGTATCCTGCCACAGCCACGCCCTCTGCCTCAAGGTAAGCCTCAACCTCGGGCGTAAGTTTGGCGCGGTCGACAAAGAGTGTGGCACGCTTGGTATCGATAAGCAGGTAAGACACGAAGACCGGATTGCAGTGTACGTCGGTGCCGCGGAGGTTGAGCGTCCACGCAATGTCGTCGAGGGCGGACACCAGCATGCCGTAGGCGTGCATCGATTTGAGCTGCTGGCGTATGCGTGCCATCTTATCATGGCACGGCTCGCCGGCGTATTCGAGCGGGTGGATGCTCACCTTATCCTGCGGCACGGGCGGACGGTCGGTCCATATCAGCGCCAAGGGGTCGAAGTTGGTACGCACGGTTATGCCGCCCTCGGCACGCAGTTCAGTTATGAGCGAGGCGACTGACGAGGCGGAGTTGACCGTTCCGTCGACGCCTACCGTAGGGCTTTGCACGGTGGCGAGCTTCATGCCGAGCCATCGGGTAATGGAAGGCGTGCCCTCGACACGCTCCTTCATCAGGCGGAAGCCGGTGCCGCGCAGCTGCTCTTCGGCGGCTATGAAATAGCGCGAGTCGGTCCACAGGGCGGCGTCGGTCATGGTGACGACGGCCGTTCCGGCCGAGCCGTTGAATCCGCTTATCCACTTGCGCCCCTCCCAATGGGCAGGAACATACTCGCCGTTGTGCGGGTCGGTGCTTGGAAAGATGAATGCGTCAATACCCTCGCGGCGCATAACGTCGCGCAAGGCTTCAATCCTGTTGCAAATAATTTCGTTCATAGTATTCTCACTGGTTACGGGCTGTCAAGGCTGCATGCGCACGCTGAGGCGGTGGCACCCCGGCCACGCCGCTTCGCCTTTTCACCTTTTATTGTAAAACAGACATTACAAAGATACACCTTTTTATATTTAATAACAAACTAAAAGGAGAATAAATACCGCATATTCAGCTTTTTTCCCTAACTTTGCAACAAGTTCAGCGGCAGACGGACAAGCAGCCAAATGCGACAAGCAGGACTGTATATCCGCCCTGGCGTAAAAAACGTAAGGCAGACCCGGAACAGGGAACCTTGGCCGAAAGGGAACTTGTTTACTGATTTACTTACAAATGAATGTCTTAACATATAAAAAACACAAGTTACTATGGAATTTTTAACTAACGAGAAACTTACAATCGTCGGCGCAGCCGGAATGATTGGTTCAAACATGGTTCAGACAGCGCTCACTATGCGCCTGACTAACGACATTTGCCTCTACGACGTGTTCTCACCCGAAGGCGTAGCCGAGGAAATGCGCCAGAGCGGCTTCGGTGATGTGAAAATCACCGCTACTACCGATGTAAAGGAAGCATTCACCAACGCTAAATACATCATCTCTTCAGGCGGCGCTCCACGTAAGGCTGGCATGACACGCGAAGACTTGCTCAAGGGAAACTGCGAAATCGCAGAGGGCCTGGGCAAGAACATCAAGGAATACTGCCCCGACGTTAAGCACGTAGTAATCATCTTCAACCCGGCTGACCTCACAGGTCTTGTAACCCTGCTGTACTCAGGACTGAAACCTTCACAGGTTACAACACTTGCAGCTCTTGACTCTACACGTCTGCAGAGCGCACTCGCCAAGAAGTTCAACGTAATGCAGAGCGAGGTTAAGGGATGCGCTACATACGGCGGCCACGGCGAGCAGATGGCAGTATTCGGCTCACACGTAACTATCGACGGCAAACCCCTGACTGAAATCATCGGCACTCCCGAGTTCACAAACGAGGAGTGGGAACAGATGAAGACCGACGTTACAAAGGGCGGTGCCAAGATTATCGAGCTGCGCGGACGCTCTTCATTCCAGAGCCCGGCTTACCTGTCAGTTGAGATGATACGTGCCGTGATGGGCGGCGAGCCGTTCAAGTATCCTGTTGGTACTTACGTTTCAACAGACAAGTACGACCACATCATGATGGCTATGAACACTACTCTCGACACAACCGGCGCACACTACGAGGTACCGCAGGGCACTGCCGAGGAGAACGCCAAGCTGGACGCAAGCTACGAGCACCTCTGCAAGATGCGCGACGAGCTTGTAACGCTGAACATCGTTCCTGAAATCGCAAAGTGGAACGAAATCAACCCGAACCTGTAATAACATATTACACGTATAAAACGACAACGGGGCGCACCTTCGAGAGGTGCGCCCCGCTTTTTTAATGCCCTTAAGCCGGCTTGCCGTACCTGATGGTTCAGCGCATCAGCCAGCGTCCTTTATGCTGTATCATCTGCACAACGACTTCTTCCTTGAGGCTGTCGCCGAGGTGGAACATAAGGTAAACGTCTGACGTGCGGACGTGCGACTTCTTGTCGGCCGAGACTATCGTGTCGTTGACGAAGCGTATTACATCAACACTGCTGACTCCATGGTGCTCATCGTCCATGCGCCCCACAAACATCGAGGCGTTGGCCTCGAGCTGTTCGCGGTAATTGCCGGGAATAGTGTCGGGCAGGTACATGCCGCGAACAAAGCAAGCGTAGTTGCCCGCGAAAAGCGAGTCGTAATATTCCTTGGCTGCCCGAGCTGCCGCGTCGTCAAGCTTCTGCCGATCCGAGCAAGAGAAAAACAGCAGCAGGAAACACGCATTTATGATAATAAGTAATTTACGCATTATTTGGAATGGAAGGGTAATAAGGAGTTGGGGGCTAACAATCAAGGTAAGGACAAATGCACCGCATGCCGGACATCGGACAGCCCGGACATGTCACGGCGGCAGACATTTGCCCTTACCCTTAAGCGTTCCAACTACATGTTTTTGTTATTTCTGCCTTATGAAAATGTTGATAGGTGAGCCTGTAAGCTTCCAGTTGTCGCGTATCTTGTTCTCCAGGAAACGCTTGTAAGGCTCCTTGACGTACTGCGGCAGGTTGGCGTAGAACACGAACGAGGGTATCTGCGTATTGGGCAGCTGCGAGCAATACTTTATCTTGATGTACTTTCCCTTGATTGATGGTGGCGGGAAAGCCTCAATAAGGGGCAGCATAACTTCGTTGAGCTTGGTAGTTCCTATCTTTATCTTGCGGCTCATGTAGACTTCCTTGGCCATCTCGAGCACCTTGAAAATGCGCTGCTTGGTAAGCGCCGAGGCGAACACGATGGGGAAATCGGTGAACGGAGCCATGCGGTTGCGTATGGCGTTGACGAAGGTGTCGATGACCTTCTGGTCCTTGTCGGGCACGAGGTCCCACTTGTTCACTACGACAACGAGCGACTTGTTGTTCTTCTGGATAAGCTGGAAGATGTTCATGTCCTGCGCCTCGATGCCTCGGGTGGCGTCGATCATGAGGATGCACACGTCTGAATTCTCTATCGCACGTATCGAACGCATCACACTATAAAACTCGAGGTCTTCGGTAACCTTGTTCTTGCGGCGTATGCCTGCGGTGTCGACAAGGTAGAAGTCGAAGCCGAACTTGTCGTAGCGTGTGTAGATGCTGTCGCGCGTAGTGCCGGCAATCTCGGTCACGATGTTGCGGTCTTCGCCTATGAAGGCGTTGATGATGCTGCTCTTTCCGGCGTTAGGACGGCCTACGACGGCGAAGCGTGGGATGCCGTCCTCAAGCAGTTCGCCGTTATCGCCCTTAAGTTTGGACACCACCATGTCGAGCAGGTCGCCCGTACCGCTGCCGCTCATGCTGCTTATGCAGTACGGGTCGCCAAGTCCGAGCTTGTAGAACTCGGCTGCCATGTATTGCTGTTCGTTGTTGTCGACCTTGTTAACCACAAGCACGACGGGCAGCTTGGAACGGCGCAATATGGTTGCCACGTCCTCATCCCAGTCGGTAACACCTGTCGTCACGTCGACGACAAAGAGTACAAGGTCGGCCTCTTCAGTAGCGACAATCACCTGTTTGCGTATTTCTTCCTCGAATATGTCGTCAGACTTGACGACCCATCCGCCTGTATCAACTACTGAAAACTCTCGCCCGTTCCAGTCGCACTTGCCGTATTGGCGGTCGCGCGTGGTACCTGCCACGTCACTGACGATGGCCTGGCGCGACTTGGTAAGGCGGTTGAAAAGCGTAGACTTGCCCACGTTAGGGCGGCCTACGATAGCTACTAGATTTGCCATATAGTTATGTTTTAAGTGAAGAGTGAAGAACGAAGAGTGAAGAATCCATTACTCATCCTTCCCCTGTTTGCACATGGTTAAGCAGAGAAGAATGGATTAAGGATTCTGAATCTGTAACTCCTGTTATCTCGACGTACTGCTATTCACGTTTACTCCACCAATGATTATACTTTTATTATATACCTTTGTTATTATATTTTCATGCGAGGAGGTTCTGAATGAAGAACCGGCAACACTGCCGCCCTTCGTCCCCGCCCTCGAAATACGTTGCCTGCGTCACTCCGGATTATACCCGAAATTGTCCAGTTCGCGCTTCGAGCTGCGCCAGTCCTTGTCCACCTTGACGAAGGTTTCAAGGAATATGGGCTTGCCGAAGAAGCGCTCGAGCGCCTTGCGCGCCTCGGTGCTAACCCTCTTGATGGCTACGCCCTGGTGGCCTATGATGATGCCTTTTTGCGAATCACGCTCGACATAGATTACCGCACAGATGTGTATGTGGCGGTCGTCTTCCTTGAACGACTCTACGCTCACCTCTACCGAGTAAGGTATCTCCTTGTCGTAATAAAGCAGGATTTTCTCCCTTATTATCTCGCTTACGAAGAAACGGGCAGGCTTGTCGGTAAGCTGGTCCTTGTCGAAGAACGGCGGCGAGTCGGGCAGCAGCTCCTTGATACGCCTGAGCAGCATGTCCACACCGAACTTGTTCTTTGCCGATATGGGCAGAATCTCAGCCCCGGGCAGCAGCGTGTGCCACTTCTCCACCAAGTCGCCGAGCGTCTTCTGGTCGCTCTCGTCAATCTTGTTGATAAGCAGCAGCACTGGTATTGTCATCTTCCTCACCTTCTCGAGGAAGTCCATGTTCTTCTCGGGATTCTCCACCACGTCGGTAACGTAGAGCAGCACGTCGGCGTCCTTGAGCGCCGACTCGGAGAAGGCCAGCATGGACTCCTGCAACTTGTAGTTGGGTTTAAGCACGCCCGGCGTGTCCGAGAAGACAATCTGCATGTCGTCAGTATTGACAATGCCCATTATCCTGTGGCGCGTGGTCTGCGCCTTAAACGTGGCGATGCTTATGCGTTCGCCCACAAGCTGGTTCATCAGCGTAGACTTGCCCACATTGGGGTTGCCCACTATATTTACAAATCCTGCCTTATGCATCAGTGTCATATATTTTTTATGACGACAGCCTGGCACGGGCTGCACGTCGGATATAATCAAGTTTGCAAATATACTTATTTTTTTCATTATAACCAACTTAACCCTGCCGCATGGAACAAAAACAGGGAAAAAAGATGTTAAATAACCGATATGCCACCGCCGCCGGCAGGCCACCTTGCAATAGGTATCCTTTTGCGCTGTAAAAGGATACCTATTGCAACGCAAAAGACCACCTTTTGCAACACGAAAGGTAACCTTTTGCAAAGCGGCAGTAAAGGTACCGCACAGACAGCGTCAACATTACTTATATAGGCGGACATGGGAAATAAACGCATATATATGCAAAAAAAGTGTTTTTTTTTGACACCTATCAAAAAAAAGCCTATATTTGCCAAGTACACATAAACAGGAACATGTTCTGGGAATGCAGCGCTTGACGCGTTAATATTTACCAAGCGCAAAAATAAAGTTTAACCTCTTAACCAAAAGCAGATGAAAAAATTATTTACCACTGTATGCCTTGCGGGATTAGCTTTGGCGGCAAAGGCTGACGATGTGAAGCTGGTCGTCAATTTTGCCAACGACTCCCCGCAACAGGAGTTTGCCCTGTCCGACATCGGCAAACTTACGTTTGACGGAAGCGGCTTCTCCGTCGTCGAGGCAAACGGCACGGCTTCACCCTTCACTTATGCACAGGTGAAAAGTATCAAATTCGCCAACGTTACGTCAGGCATCGGTAATATCGAAGCCACGACAGACGGGCTGAAACCCTACTACCGCAACAACCAGTTGGGCGTTGACGGATGGCAGGCTGGAGACACGGCCAAGGCCGTAATCTATAACGTTGGCGGCATGATGGTTGCCAGCATTGACAACTGGGACGGAACGCCGATATCCACAACCAACCTCGCCGACGGTGTTTATATCTTCAAAGTAAACAACAACACCATTAAATTTGTAAAACAATGAAAAAAATATTCTCATTAATCATAATGTGCCTCATCAGCGCAACATCACTCTTGGCACAGACAAATCCGAACCGCGTCCTCATAACTGACAAGACTGGCAACACACGGGGCTACCTCGCAGAGCGCATAGACAGTATCTGGTTCGCCCAGATTGAAGGACGCATCGCTGCGGAAATAGAATACCTCGGATTCAACACAGGCGACACAGGCGACACATTGAAAATTGCCGTAACACGCACACCGGGCTGCGAGGCTTTCCGCATCGACTGCCTGCCCAAGAACAGGGCAGACCTGCTCACGACAGAGGACGCAATAGCCAACTATCTCGACCAGGGTGGTTCTGAATATTACTGGCAGGACTTCACCAACGCCGACATGTCAGGCTACACTTTCACGCCTGACGTCGAATACAGCATCATCACTGTCGGCTACGATAAATACGGAGTTCCCTGCGGTGCAGAGAGATGCGACTTCACAGCACCCAAGAAAGAACTCGTCGGCGACTGCAGCATCGAATACACTATCGACGAGGTTACCACCGACAAGATTACAATAAGCTTCAAGCCCGGCTCGGGAGTTGCCGGATATGCAGCTTGCTCTTACCCCGCAGGTACAGTAGAACAGCAGTTCGCGATGATGGGCCCGATGTTCGGATTCACACACATAGGCGACATGATTAAGGCATGGGGCTTCAACAATACAGGCAATGCTACCAACACTTGGGAAAACATGGATCCCGGAACCGACTATGATATATGCGTACAGGCTTGGGACAAGAACGGAACTTATGCCGACATGGTTATCATTCCTGTTACAACGAAGAAACTCGGTGGCGAAGGTGTTGCTGAAATGACCATCGAGATAGGCAACTTCGGCGGCAATGCAAACACCGGATACTACCAGGTTGTAACATACATCCCCAACGACCAGACTGCAATGCACCGCGACATGCTGATTGAAAAAGAAGGATACGATAAGGAATGGAATGAAGAAAAGATAACTGAATACCTGAAGGAAGACAATCCTTACGACCCGTCATGGAACCAATACGGCATCGACGAGGCATATTGGACGGCAGATCCGAACAAGGAATACATAGCATTCTCTATCGCCCAGAACATCAACGGTGAATGGGGACCTCTGGCAAGAAAGGACCTTAAGACTCCGGAAGCTCCGCAAAGCGCAGCAAAGAAGAGCGGCAAAATGCCAGAGCGCATGACAAGGCAGACCACTAACGGCACAGCTCCGACCTCATTGGTAAAGAGCCTTATGAAAGTAAAATCAGACAAAGTACAGCTTATCGCCAAATAAAATCAGGCCGTAAGCAATAAAACAAGCGGGACACACGGGCTCAAGCCCATGTGTCCCGCTTTCTTTTACCAACGCCGGCAACCGTCCCGGCCGTTACAACCACGCACGCCGGCCATAAGCACGACTAGGACAGCACAGCCGCCTACAGTCAGTCTTTCAGCGAATACGTCACCGTCGTCACCACACGCAGCTTCTTTATATAAGGCGTGTTGTCGTCGCGGTTCTCAATAGAGAACTGTCCCTGTCCCGCCTCGAGTATCTTGCCTATCTCGCTGTCGCTGTTGTCGGCGAACTGGCGCGCCGTAAGCTCGGCATTCTTGATGGCCTCCTGCATCATCTTAGGCTTGATTTGCTGGAACGACACATACTCGTACACTACGCCGTTGCCGTATCCGCCGTCAACAACGGCCACTCCCTGCTTGAGCAGTTCGCCCTGGCGCGCTATTATCGAGCGCACCAGCTTGACGTTGCGCGACGTCACTGTAACGGTGGAAGTAATGTTATACCTGTAATTACGCTTAACCGTGTTGTACTGGTCGGCATTCAAGTCGATCACCACAGGGGCGTTTACACTGATTTCCGAATCCTTAACGCCGTTCTGTTTCAAAAACGCCTTGACCTTGGCCGTGGTGGCGTTTATGCTTTTGTAGAGCGAAGGCAGGTCGTTGCCAAGCTCCTTTGTAAGTATCGGCCACGTCACCTTGTCAGCCTCGACCTCGCGTTCCGACAACCCCTTCACCGTAACCTTGCGGCTCCTGTCGGAAAAGCCGTCAAGCCCAGACTTCACACACAGTCCCAAAACAATGATACCGATGGCGATTACCGCCGCTTCCTTGATTCTGTTCATAATGTCCGTTTTTTGGTTTAACCGGGGTAAAGATAGCGTTTAAAGTGATTAACGCAAAATAAAAACGAGTAAAACGGAAATTTATACCACTAACAACTACATTTCCGTACGTAAAGCACCGTTGTACTGGCAAAAACAAAGACAGCCACATCCTCCGAGCGGATGTGGCTGTCTTAAATATCTTTTACCGTTCGCTTACTTAGCAGCGGCGGCGTCAGCACCGTCGTAAGCCCAAGTATAATAGGCTGCTCCGTGAACGAAGCCTGCTCCGAACGCCGTAAGAATGAGGTTGTCGCCTTTCTTCAAAAGGTGCTCATTCTCCCAAAGGGCGAGCGGGATAGTTGCCGCGCTGGTGTTGCCGAAGTGCTCGATGTTAACCATCACCTGGTCCATCGACACGTCAAGACGCTTTGCAACGGCCTCGATTATACGTATGTTGGCCTGATGGGGCACAATGAAGCGTATGTTGTCCTTGTTCAGTCCGTTGCGCTCGGCTATGAGGGCGCAGTCGTCGCTCATGCTCGTCACTGCATAACGGAACACCGTGCGGCCCTCCTGGTAGAGGTAATGCAGACGGTGGTCTACGCTGAAGTGTGAAGGAGGACATACCGAACCGCCTGCCTTGGTGTGCAGGAAGGGCAAGCCCTTGCCGTCGGCACGGAAGAAAGAGTCCTTAACGCCGATACCTTCCTCCGAAGTACCTTCCATCAACACTGCTGCGGCACCGTCGCCGAAGAGCGCACATGTGCTGCGGTCAGTATAGTCGACTATGGACGACATCTTGTCGGCACCGATGACTATGATTCTCTTGTAGCGGCCCGACTGGATCATCGAAGCGGCCACGTCCATCGAATAGAGGAAGCCGCAGCATGCAGCCCAGAAGTCGAAGGCGAAAGCGTTCTTAAGTCCGAGTTTCCCTATCACGATAGAAGCCGTGGAAGGGAAAGGATAATCGGCCGTAGAAGTTGACACTATTACAGCGTCAATCGTATCCGGGTCGGCTCCGGTCTTCTTAAGCAGTTGCTTGGCAGCCTTGCGCGCCATGTAAGAAGTACCGAGACCTTCCTCGGTGAGAATGCGGCGTTCCCTTATGCCGACACGCGTCATAATCCATTCATCGTTGGTGTCGACCATTCTCGACAGCTCTTCGTTGTTGAGCACATAGTCGGGAACGTAACCTCCGATGCCGGTTATTATTGCGTTAATTTTCTCCATTATTCAACCGTTTCCTTGACGATAGCAATCTTTCCACGATAGTAGCCGCATGTCGGGCAAACTGTGTGGTAAACGTGATAAGCGCCACAGTTGGGGCATACTGCCAGTGTGGGAGCTACTGCATTATCATGAGTTCTTCTTTTACGGGTACGAGTCTTTGACTGTCTTCTTTTAGGATGTGCCATTTTCTTTTAATCTTTAATTATTGTTTTTAATTTTTCCAATTCACTCCAACGCGAGTCCACGGCGCCTTCGCCACCGCCATCACTGCTTCGGGCAGCTGAGTGTTCTTCAAGAACCTTAATCATCGCAGGATTGCATTTTCCAGGTGCATGCACATGCTTAATGGGGATGCTCAGGGCTATAAACTCGTAAACGAACCATGACACGTCGAGCAAGGCTTCGTCCTTGTCGACCGTCACCAGGTCGTCGTCTTCAGAATATTCCTCTCCAAGGCGTGCCGTCAGACTGTTGTCGGCGCAGACCTCCTGCTCCATGTCCTCGAGGCAGAGGTCGCACGGCACATGAACCGTGCCTTCGGTATGAAAGTCAAGACTGTAAACGCCACCCGTACGGTTGACCACCAGGTCAACATGCACGTTGCCACGTCTCACTTCGGGAGCGTCAACCGCCTCGAAATAAGCGTCGTCAAGGTCGTATTCAAAAGTAGTCTCGCCTTCCTTCAGACCGTTCAAATCAATCTTTAAGGGCTCTAAACTGTACATTGCTAAAATTATGTAACACAGAAAAGAGTGTCCTTGCCCTTCACAGAAGCTGCACGCATCGGCTACGGGCGGCACAATTCTTTGGGCTGCAAAGTTACAAATTATTTTTCATACAAGCATAAAGAAAACGCAAAAACATTTGTTAATTGCCGTATACCACATAAAAAATCCATCACAAAAGGAAGCCTTGAGCATGAAAAAACACGCATGAAAAAGCCCCGCAACCTTACGGCGGCAGGGCGTCTGTCTAATTTTGCTTTTATGTTCGTCTGATTTATCATTCAACAAGAACTTTAACCGGTTTGCCGGCAACTACCACGACATACGTACCCGCCGTAGGAGCCTCGACCGTAGTGCCTTCGCCCACTTTGCGGCCTGACAGGTCATATAGCACAACCTTAGCCGAACCGTCAACGGTGCTTATGCTTCTGCCGTCAACGCTGATTGCATCCTTCCCGTCCACCGACGGTATGCTGATTGCTGTATCTTCTATCGGTAAAATATACTTAAAAAAATCCGCCCAATCTGACGCCTTATAGTCTTCTACGCTGTTCTCCGGCACGTAGAGTGCTGCATACTCAGGAATACCTAAGAAACTACTAATAACTCCTCCATCTTCTAATTCAAACATAGGAGGAGTGACAGCCTTACAAGTAACCGAAGCTAAATACTCACAAGAAAAGAATGCACCAGCACGAACAAGGGTCAAGTTTTCGGGGAGCGTGACAAAACCCAATGATTCACAATTTCGAAAAGAACACCAACCTATCACTGACACACCATCGGGAATTGTAATTGAAGCCAAGGATGTACAACCATAGTATTTACAACCGATTATTACTCAATATTTTATAGATAATAAGTCAGAAATATGGTTGTTATTTTTAATTGCACATTCTAAAAGGTGAAGATTTAACGCTTTTATTGATTATTAACTCAAAAAGGACATCAACTTGGGTCGTTTCTTCTCTTTTCCTTGCTATTCGTTTCCGATATTCCACTTTTGTTTTGGTCTATCTCATATGTACTGCAAAGGTATTGATTTTTGTTTGATATTGCTCCTTGCTTGCTCCTTGTCGTAGATTAATTTTCACACAGGAATTTTTGTTCTCTTTCTATAGGGGCTTGAAACAATCCATTTATTGGAAACAATTAAAGACGGAGCTGGTTTGCCCCAGTGCTTTTTAAGAAACAGGGCAATTATTTTATCTCCACAAAGGCTCTTGTTCCCAATTATGAGGAAAGCCTAATAAACGAGTTCTTACTGATGGGTATTTCGATAAAAGCTGCTTGAAATCTGCAACAAAAGTGTTGCCCATAGAAATGGAGTTAAGCCAATACACCACATAGCAGAGTTGCGGATAAAGTGTTTGTTCACGGAACGAGAAATCCGTAATCCATGTGTTTGGCATACGCATAGGCATCATTGGCTTGACAGGAAAGACCCGATTTGACAGTCTTGAATGATGGGCGCAGCAATTACGAAGTACGGGTCTGGGTACGGATTAAAAGGCTAAGTGATTATTTCCAGTCATTTAGCCTTTTTAATTATCTAATTTTTCCCCACATTTTCCCCACAGCTGTCTATTTATATATTTTAGAAACATATTTTTCCGTAAAGTTATGTACCTTTGTCGGCAAATAAAGATATTCTCGTCAAACAAATATAAATAATATAAACATGGAAAAAAACAGAAAAAAACAAATCGTAGTTTTGAGTATAGCTTTAGTTTGCATTTTCATCTTGGTATTTTCATTGTTCCATAAATCAGCGACAAAAGATAGCGCAAATCCTCCTTTAACAAATGTTTTGACTGATAGCATTTCTCAAATTGTCTCAGCTTGTCCTGGCGAAATTGGTGTGGCGGTTATTGTTAATAACAGAGATACGGTTAAGGTCAATAATAAGAGTGTTTATCCTATGATGAGTGTGTTTAAGGTTCATCAGGCATTAGCTCTTTGTAATGACTTTGACAATAAAGGAATTTCACTTGATACCTTAGTAAATATAAATAGGGATAAACTTGACCCAAAGACTTGGAGTCCTATGCTGAAAGATTATTCAGGGCCAGTCATATCATTGACAGTGAGAGATTTGCTGCGTTATACTCTTACTCAGAGTGACAACAATGCAAGCAACCTTATGTTTAAGGATATGGTTAATGTCGCTCAAACAGATAGTTTTATAGCCACACTCATTCCTCGTTCAAGTTTTCAGATAGCTTATACGGAAGAGGAAATGTCGGCTGACCATAACAAGGCTTACTCTAACTATACATCTCCTCTTGGTGCTGCAATGTTGATGAATCGTTTGTTTACTGAAGGTCTTATCGATGATGAGAAACAAAGTTTCATTAAGAATACGTTAAAAGAATGCAAAACAGGTGTAGATAGGATAGCAGCTCCACTTCTTGATAAAGAAGGGGTTGTTATAGCGCATAAGACAGGTTCAGGTTATGTTAATGAAAATGGTGTTCTTGCAGCTCACAATGATGTTGCCTATATATGTCTGCCTAATAATATCAGTTATACCTTAGCGGTATTTGTTAAGGATTTCAAGGGAAATGAATCACAAGCGTCACAATATGTTGCGCATATATCAGCTGTAGTATATTCTTTATTAATGCAAACTTCAGTAAAATCTTAAACTGCACTTGCTTTGATAATTAATGATAAACAATCTAAAAGCACTCTAATCGTTATCGGAGTGCTTTTAGATTACTAATCAAATTGCTTCTATTATAATTTGAATCCTCTACTTTTTCTTTCTTCCTGTTGCGGCACTCTTGCTCCATATCTAAGCCTGTGCCATTGCTCCCTGAACCAGTCGGCAATCGGCTTCCTGTTTATTGTCAGGTTCAGCCTGCTTTCATCGTCAGGGTCATTTTCCACCCTTAAAATATCATCCTTTATATCAAAGTTCCGCCTGTGTTGCTCGGAATAGATTTTACCGCTACATTTCAGGGCTTCTTTTTTGACTATAAGACTTTCAGTCATTTCTTTAGAGAATCCCAGCATGGCACAAAACTTTTCCATGCGCAGCATTTCCCTGAACATCGGAAACCACCTGAAAGCCTTGTCTATGATTCTGGCGAGCCGTGACAGTTCTTTTTCTTTCATGTCAAGTTCCTGCCTGTGCATTTCTCTGAGATTGTGGATTTGCGTATCATGCTGTTTCTGCATCTGCTGTACTTGGCTCTGCAATTTTTCAATATTGGTGTTCCGTTTTGAAACCTCGTCTTGCAGTTTTTCGTTGGCACGTTCCAGTTCTTTCAGTTTTCCACTCCCGAAAAGAGAAGCAACTCCACTAGTTATGGCTGTCGCTGCCGTGGTGGCTGTCTTCTTTAACTTGTCAGTGCGTATTTCTGATTTCACCTGTTTCAGTTCCTGCTCGGCAAGATTTATCTGTTCTTCTTTGTGCCGTTTGGCTGCATCCATGCGTTGCAGTTCAGCTTTCTGCTTCTCAATGATAAAGTCGTTCCGTTCCAGATGCTCCTTACCAGTGACAGCCTTTGACTGCCCGCGTTCCATCAGCAGGATGTCGGATGCAAGGGTCTGCATCTGCATCATGTCATCGTCATTGAGCTTTCGGCTCTTTCCTGTTTCGTGGTTCATCCAGTCGAAAACGATATGGGCATGATAGTTCGGCTTGAACCATCTGTCCCCGACTTTGAAGCTTTCCCTGTCTTCCGCTTCCGGCTGACCGTTCAGCCAATGCCCTTCATCCTTGTGCAGGAAGATTTGCAGCGGTGTGATTCCCCAGCGTCTTTGACACTCCTCACCGAATTTACGCACGTCTGCCAGTGTGGTGTCCGACCTGACAAGCAGCACTCCTTCACGTATGGGGGAGCATCCCGCAATCTTGACTATTTTACCGTTCTTGCCTTTGCGTTCACGCTCCTTTTCCTGCATGGCACGTCCGGTCTTTTCCTTTACCATCTGTCTGATATTGTCATAATGCATCCGCAAATCCGGACTGCCGAAGTCGGGATTTATCCACTGTTCGTTATCGGTGGATAGTTCAGGAACGACATAGATTCTGGACTCTCCGATGTGGCGCATGTATTCGGCAGTCCTCCTGTTGTGAGCCTCGCTCGATGCGATGTTGCAGGGCTTGATATGTATGCTTGATTTTGTTGCCATAGATACTTGTTTTTTGGTTTGTACTTTATTGTTTGCTTTTCCGCTGTCCGTAAACGCATGGGGTTCTTAGGGGTGCAACCCATAAGCGGAGATTGCAAAGAGAGGGTCACTCTTTGCTCTGGGTTCTCAGGGGAGAAACGCCCTGAGTGGGTCATTAGGGTAAAACCCTAATCCCCTCGGGAGAGCCCACAACTACGTAAGCGGAGCGTGTAGTTATAGTGGGCTATATCAATGGCAAGCCATTGTCTGCAAACTCCAGCCTACGGCTTCCGCTCTCCTCCGTCAGGGAGGTTTTTCATCATCGTTGCCGATTGGAGATGCACCGACCAGCACAAGGTCTAAATCGTCTATCAGTTTTTGCAGGACGGGATTCTTCTCTATCATCCGCTGGAGGATTCTCTCAGCCTCGACCAAGTGGTTGGCTGTACTCATCACCTTGCCCTCCCGTATCTGAAAGATAATCCAATCGGCTATGTCGATATGGGCTTCTTTTTGTTTCGGGGTGGCATTCCTTTCGATGATGTCCGAAACCACCACCTTACAAAAGTACATGCTCTCGGCTCGCTGTTTCCACTCGGCATAAGCATCGGCATCGGGAAAGAGAAGCACGGTTCGCCCTGACAGTACACGGAGTTTCTCTTCTCTCATCTGACTCTTACCACCCGTAGCCAGCCATACATAATCGGGGAAGATAGCAGAACCGATAACGGCACTCTTCTCGGATTCCACCAAGACCACCACCTTGTCGGGATGCGTTTTCAACAAGTGTTCCCCGAAAAGGCATTGGGATAGTTGCCAATCCTCTGCCAACACACGCTGCTTTTTCAATATGCTGTGTATCCAGTTCACTGCCGATGTCTGTCCTCCCTTGATACGGTGTCCGTCTTCGGGATTGTACTGCATCACCTTTCCCGTGCGTACCTTGCCCGTCCTGTCTATCTGCCAAAAGATAACAGAGCCGTCACGGGTAGCCCCCAAACGGTATTCCTCCAACAACCGCTTCAACACCTCTTTCGCCTTGTCGCCATAGTAGGAAGTAAGGAGTGTGAAGAGGAAACGGAAGAAATTGCTACGCTCGCTTTGCGACTTCTCCACATAGTGAGGGGGAATATAGCCGATGGCTGTCGGCTTACTTTGCTGCTTCACTTTCTTCTGCTCTGCTCTTTGCCTGTCAAAAGAGAAATCATTGGTAGTTCTGTGTTCAGGATGCTCTTGAAAATACTCTTTCGGAGTGTAGTGATACCCACAACCGCTTTCGTGGTTACATCTGCCGACCGATGGATGCAACGGCACATTATTTTCGTCCACGTAATAGACGAAAGAATGCCTGTCTCCGCATTTGGGGCAGGTATGCCGTGTTGCCGTTCCTTTATACTTCTGTAATGAATAATTGCCCATAGCTTAGTCCGTTTTTGATGGTTGATTGTCGGCTGTCCCATCCTGTCCCATTGTCCCACACTCTAAGGGTTGGGACAGTGGGACACTTGGGACACCTGCGTTTTTACTCTCTTTGCTGCGCTGGATGATACGGTTTACGGTGGACTTGCCACAATTCACCTGTGAGGCTATCTCCCTGACGGACTTGCCCGATTGGGAGAGTTGCAGAATTTGGCAATCCCTTTGGCTTGATTCATTGTCGCCCAATTTTTTCAAGTGTTCCTTTTCCGTGGAATAGCCCCTGAACACGAACTGCAAGAAAGCATCCACCTTGTCAATCTCGTAAACGATTACATTATCCGCATCATGAGAGAACGTGCCATAGCGCACTTTAAGCTGCTTCACATAGCGAAGCCCTCCGTCTTGGGCACTTTTTCCAATGGTGAACACGCTGTCAAAGAAATTGTAGAGCCGTTTGCTTCCGGCAAGGTCGTTGGATGTGATGGGACAATCCAAAGAGCGTTTGGGCGTATGTGCTAGGACAAGGATAGAGAGCGCATATCTCTTTTTGAGATTGTTCAGCTGAATCATCAGCCGTCCTGCGGCATCGCCTTTCTCCATGGCGCAACACAGGTAGGTAAGATTGTCAATGATGAAAATCTTGCAGTCGGTCTGCACAGCCATCTGTTCAATGCCGCCTATGATAGCTTCCTCAAAGTTGGCATCCAAAAGCTGGTTGCAGTCAATAGACACCCGATAGAGTTTGTCGGGAAAGGTGTAGAGCTCTCCATGCTCGTTGGTATAGCGGAGCTGGAACTGCTTTTCGGACAGTTCAAAGTCCAGATACAGCACATTGTCGGTTCGGGCGATGCGGTCGGCTATCTGCACGGCAAGGATGGACTTGCCCACGTTGGAATCGGCAAACAAGCAGGAGAGTTCCCCCTCGTACCAAAAGCTGTCCCACAGCGCACGGGGCGTAGGCAATAACGATGCTTCAAGAATGGTTTGGTTTGCCGTCTTGATATTCATCATGCCTACACTGTCGGGCATACCGTTATGCGCTTGGGATGCTTTTGTGAGGTCGCCACGTATCAGGTTGATATAGTTCTTATCCTCTTCCATATCATTCACCAGTTACGTGGGTTGGGCTTGCGACGGTGGGAAGAGGATAAGGACTTGTTCAGTTCCTCGTCTGACAACGGTATGGGATTCTTTCGGGCGGTTTCCAGCCACTTGTCCAGTTCGTCACGGTAAAGGCAATAGCGTTTGCCGGGCTTGGTGGCAGGGATTGTCCCTTCTGACAGTTTCATGTAGAGCGTACCCTTAGGGATACCTAAATACTCTGCTGCCTCGTCCACAGACATGGGCACGTGGGTGTCCACCGTTTTGGCATTGTTCACACTGCGCTGCTCGGCGAGCAGGCTTTTCAGGCTCATCACTTCGTCTCGAAGCTGAGCGACAACCTCGGGGAGGTCGTTGAAGGTAAGAATTGATTTTTCCATTCGCGTACTCGTCTCTTTTGTAAGACTTGGCGCAAAGGACTGAAATGATATATCCGTGAATATCTCCACGACACGTCATTGCAAAATAATTCCCGAATAATTAAGCCCAGCCATAAATGACGGGTAAAATTACTCGGGAAACGATGTAAAACAGGCGGTTATGAGTTACCGGATGGTTGTCGTTGGTGTCGTGATTATCCTAATTCCGCACATAATCCTCGGGATAGTGGAAATCAAGTTTGCCGTTTTCGGGTTCATCAATGGGAATTTCCGTCTTTAACGGCTCTACCTTGAAATTCTTGATGGTTGATAAGTCTGTATCAGCAAACGATTTCGGGAAAAGGGCTTTGATGAACTTGGCACGGTTATCCCCATTGTAGTATCTCTTGTACAGGAAACGCTCAGAGATATTCCATACGAAGTGACGGAGTGGAATGTTGTTGATGTCTTTGGTAAACGGTCTTTGTATGGGCTTCGGGGTATAAGTGTTAAGATTCATCCATTTGTCCACCTCAGTACAGATGTGGTTCACGGTTTCTTGGTCGGCAATGCGAGGCAGGTAATAATGGCAATACTCCATGACCATGCGGATGCGCTCTTCCTTTTCCCGTTGCTCTCTGCTTGCGTAATTGGCACGGTTCTTTTCGTGAAGATCCGGGGCGATAGTAAGCTCTATCGGTTGTGTTTGGATAAGTGTCTCTTCTTTTGTCGGGGATGATTCGGGTACAGGCTCAGGGACTGATGTAGGTCCAGGCACAGATGTGGCTTCTTCAAGTGTATTTTGTGACAGTTCTTCCTGCACCTCTATGGCTTCGGCAATCGTTTCTTTCTTGCCGAACTTGATTTTGTAGATTTCGTATGTATCAAAGATAAGTGTCTGAAAGGAGAGATAGAGCAACCATCCCAACAGGTTACAGCATACGAATACTATCCACCTGACAAAGTTGTCTTGGTTGAAGCTGTCCGCTATTACCAGCGTGGCAATGGAAGATATTAGGACGATGGCGAAGCCGACAAAGCCCAAGATGATGTATTTGTCCTTGATTGATGATTCCATATTTCGTTGAGAGATTGAATGTTCCTGTATTATTTTGTGCAAAGTTAATGCTATTTTTCCCAATTACTGCCCGTTATTTGCGGTTAGAACGGTCTTTTTCAATGTATTTCACGAAATGTCATCATATCATACTCTGTTTCATACTCTGAGGGGCTTATAAATGGTGGCATCAAGCCAAAAACATAGAGGGGCGATTATAGCCTTGTAGCCATAACCGCCCCTCTGAATACCTGTCAATGTGAGACATTTATGCCTCCTTGCGCTTCAAGGTTATCTTGTCCACCACCTGACACATCTGCTGCGCTGCTATCTTGGAATAGATTTGTGTGGTGGTAATGTTCTTATGTCCGAGATAGGCTTGGATGACAGCCATGTCCGTTCCCATTTCCACGTGCAGGCTTCCGAAGCTGTGGCGGGTACAGTGAAAGGTGATTTTCTTGGTTATCCCTGCTGCCGTGAGCCACCGTTGGAGTGGTCCTTGCAGCATCTTGTCCTTGAAATCCTCAAAGATAAGTCCCTCGCCCCGTTCTCCCAGCAGTCCATAGGCTTCATCACTGATGGGGTTATGCACTATTTCTTTGGTTTTCTGCATACGGGTGGTAACGAACATCCTGCCGTTGGTGTATGGTTGTATCTGCTGCCACGTGAGCTGTCTGATGTCGCTCTTTCTCAGTCCCGTAAGACAGGCGAAAAGAAAAGCTTTTTTCAAGACCTCCTCCTCACAGGGTGTTTCGGCAAGCCGTATCAGTTCCTCTTGGCTCAAATGCTCCCTGATGGTGGGAATGCACTCGATGCGGTCTAAGAAGCCGTTTGGGTTCTCCTTTATCTTCCTGTCACGGTAAGCGGTGTGCAGCACGGCACGGAAAGTTGACCAATAGCCTGCTGCGGAGTTGATGTGCAGCTTTTGGTTGGTGTGGATGGATTGGGGTGCATCAAGCAGGTATTCCATGAACTTGCGGCACAAATCCACATCCACCTCCTCAAAGGTGCATTTGCCGTTCACGAACCGCTGGAAATGCTTGTATACGTGCTGCCACTTGATATTCTTGCGGTCAGCCAGTCCTTTGAAATAGGCAAGGAAATCGCCCTTCATCTTGGTCTTGTCAAAAAAGCCGTTGTTTTCATTGAAAATGGCTTCGTAGCGCTGGTTGCGCAGGATGACCGCTTTCTTCATCATGCGTGCGTTGAAGTCCCGTTCCTGCTGGTTTGCAGGTTTGGCGAAGATGTAAATTCCTAAGGCTTCACGTGTAATCACTCTCATGGTGACATTGTCACGGTAGCCGGGATAGTAGTCAAGGCATAGTGAATACTGTGTCCCGTTCTTAATCTTGCGCTTACGCAAGGTAACTGTTTTGCATTTACTCATAATAATTATGTTTTAATTGGTTGTATACATTTTGGAGTTGTATCCATGTTTCCGATGGCAAAGGAACAACGTGAAATATCCGTGAATACCTCCACGATACATCATTTTGAAATAATTTTCGATAATCCCGATTTTTCACGGTTATTTGTTCCTTTCAGCCATGACACGCTCCACATCTGAGCGCAAAAGCAGGTTTTTCACACCCACCTTTATCTTTTCGATGTGCTTCACCTTGACGATATGGCAGATGTTGGCTGACGAAAGACCATAGATTTGCTGCACCTGCTCAACGGTATAGTAGCGTTCATCGTTCACAAGGTCAGTTCTGCGGAGTTCGTTCAAATGTGATTTGGAGTAATAGGTACGCCCGTACTCTCTTTTAGTGGGTATCTTATGGCGATAGGTGTAGGCACGGAGTGCGGTCGGCTTCATGCCGAACAGTTCCTCCACCTCCTCGGTCAGTAGCCAGTCGGTAATTTCGCTAATATCAACTGCCACACCGAAAAACTCGTCAATATGCTTCTTGCTGTAATAGTTCTTTCCTGCGATACGGCAGATGGGGATATGGTTACGCTTGGCGGAAGTGTAAAGCCATGACTGCTTTACCTTAAAAAGGGACATCACCTCCTCGCCCGAATAGAAGTCCAACACTTCTTCGCTTTCCTTTTCCCTTTTTTCTCTTTTGGCAGGTAAGGAAGATGAAGATGATTTCCTTGGTGTGGAGGTGTTGCCGGGCAGGATGCGGTGATAGGGATTGCCCTCCAACATCTGCTCGATGTCGGCTCTGCGGATGAATGCCATGCGGTTGCTGATGCGTGAGGCTTTCAGCTTGCCGATGGCTACAAGTTTGTAAATGTACTGTCGGGAACAGCCCATGAGGATGGCTGCTTTGGAAAAGGTGAGATACTCCTGATGCTGTATCTCCATCAAGGGTTGGGCGACTTTGAAGAGGTTGTTCTTCTGCATCACTCTGGCTCGTTTGGCTTCTGCCTGACAAGCCTCACTGCAATATCTTTGCATACCGCTTCGGGTTACAAAGGACTTGCCGCAAAAACTGCATTTTCTGGTTGCTTTCATACCGTTTTATCGTTTAATGGTTCATTTCTTCAATCCTATATCTCTGAAATGGTAAACGGATGTGAACGGAAGTCAACCATTGTCGCTTTTCTACACAGTGTGACTGTTTCCGCATATCGGGGCGGTTATTGTCGCTTGTCGTAAACGGTTGTAAACCCTTGTCAACTGTCTGCACGGTGTGACAAAAAACAAGCCCCGCAAATTCTCCACGTCAGAAATACGTCTCAAAAATATGTGGAAATTTGGGAAGCGACAAATGGCAACCGAAAAGTGTTAAATTTTAGAATATGCTGGTAATTAAAGATTTACACTCGGATATTTCTGATTAGTTTTGGTTGTTCTATGGTTATAAATACAACCGTCGAATGCATCGGCACCAATAGAAATAAGGCTAGCTGGAAGCGTCACAGAAATCAAGGACTCGCATCCATCAAAAGCAAAATCATCAATTATTGTGAGAGTTTCAGGGAATGTAACAGATACTAAGGAAACACAATAGGTAAAAGCCTGATAACCAATAGTTGTTAGTCCTTCCGGCAGCGTTATGGAAGTTAAAGAATAACAATGTTCGAACGCATATTCGCCAATAGTGGTAAGCCCTTTGGGGAACGTAATTGAAGCTAATGAATAACACTCATAGAATGCCCAATCACGAATCGTAGCAAGCCCTTCAGGAAGAGTTACTAACACCAAGGACGAACAATGGTAGAAAGCCTTCTTACCAATCGCTGTAACTCGATAAGTGACTCCGTTGTCAATAACTGAAGATGGAACAGCAATTTCCGTACAATTTTCATTCACAGGTTTAGACACTTCAACCTCATCAACCCCAATGATTTTATAAGTCAACACATCATCAGAGAACACATCGCCAATTGCAGCGTATGACACTTGGCATAAAGCAACAATTAATAACATTGCAAGGAAAATTTTTCTTTTCATAAGTTATAAATGTTTAGTTGATAATATTAGCAGGTTTTATTAAGCAAGCACCTTAACAGGGTAAAGAACGGCTACATGTACCTGCGGTTGTTAATACAAGTCCCTACGCGACGGGGATTTTTCTTCATTCTCGTTTCCTCATACACCATAATACAATTTTTATGATGCCTCGCAAAGCTCCCGAAATTAAGGCTAAAAGTCTGAATAGATAAGATACTAAAAAAGACGTGGGAGTCTCTACTTCTCGCTTATCCCGTGTCTCAGGCTCTCGCATTGCCTAACCCCAAGGATAAGCAACGCAGTCAGCCCACGCCGTGACATATCAATACAGTGAGGGTGCAATACACCCTTACAAATATAATACATCCCACGTGGACGTTCCCGTTGCCGTATCTCTTTGGGGTTTAGTCAAATTTGCGAGATTTGAGACACCAAAGATAACGTCCGTAAACGTCCTTTACCAGTAAATAACCCACCAAGCCCTATTTAGGCCAACTGAGTCGGTTACAAAATTAAGTATTTTTATGTAAACAACAAAAGTATTCGGATTTAATTTTAAATAAAAACCGATAAAAGCTGCGCTACCGACTTTCCCGGCAAATGCAGACAAGCGACAGGAGAACAAAATGCCTTTGGAACATACAACAAAGGCAAGGGCTTGTACTGATTTTAGTGAATACGTTTTCTGTTATCAGGCATTAAAATGCCCAAATGCCACCTTTTACCTTCCAAAAGGTTACCTTTTACGCTGCAAAAGGTAACCTTTCAGAACGCGAAAGACGACCTTTTACAACGCATTGAGAGTCAAGAGGTTACAAAGGGAGAGCGCAAATGGGCGGCGGAGGTTGGCGGAATGGCAGGCTATAGGCTGCGGAAGGCGTGGCAGTTGACGAAAAAAAAGCGCGGTAGCAAACGGGAAAAGGCACGGTCGCAGACATAAAAAGGCGCGGCAAACCATTGCCGCGCCACCACACACCGCACAGGGACCGGCCTGCAGTTATTTCTTCTTGGTGGTTACGTAGATTACGCCGTTCTTGGCTGCATCGCCGTATTTCGCAATCGTCTCCTTGTCCTTATTTATCTCGATGCTCTCTATATCGTCCAGATTATAGTTCTTTATGTCGTCCACCTGCTTGCCGTCGACGACATAAAGCATGTTGCCCGACATGTGAAGCCGACCATTCTTGGGCAAATCGTAACGATTGAGTATGTCTATGCCGGTGCCGTTCTTGCCGCCGTCAATACGGAACGCCACGGGCAGCGAGTACTCCACGGCTACGCACTTGCCATCCTGCTTGCCGGGAGTCCACTTCGGCATGGACCTTACGATGCGGAGAGCCTCTGCGTCGAGGGCGTCGCATACGCTACGTGCGACCGTGGGGTTTGTGACATTACCGTTCTTGTCGATGACGAACTTCACCACAACACGTCCCTGTATGCCGGCTTCGGCTGCTTCCTTTGGATACTTCAGATTGTCTGCGAGCCACCTCATCAAGGCATTCTGGCCGCCGGGGAACTCGGGCATTTCTTCAACAGTGTTGTACACCTTGTCGTCATCGCCGCCGTCAAGGCTGTTGTTTCCAGTTGTCACAGCAGCCTGCCGTGCCTCCCCGGCGATGCCGGTTGCGGCATTAGCGCCCGCCGTAGCCGCCACTTGCGGAGCCTGCACCGACGGCGTCTCGCCCGCAGGCATCACGGCACTTACAAGAGCGTCGCTCTCGTTCATTATTTCGTTACCCAGGCTCTCGGCCTTCGGCGTGGCAAAAGCCACCACGGCCACGGCGGCCACCGGCACAACGAGGAGCGTCCTTACGCGCCGCCACGGATTTGATTTCTTTTTCATCATCATGGTAATTCGTTTTTTTAGTGAACATTGGTTTAGATTATTAGCCATAGTGAATAGTTTGTCGCCCACGGCCTTGCGTATCAGCATGAGCTGGTACGCGGCGGCGTCGGCACCAGAAGAGAGTACCGCGCTGTCGGCCTCGTACTCGTGCAGGTTTTGCAGTTCGGCCTTGAGCAGCCACGCCGAGGGGTTGAACCACTGGAACACTATCAGCGCGTCGCACAGCAGTATGTCGGCTGAATGGCGTCCGTATATGTGGGCACGCTCGTGCGTAAGTATGTACCGAGGGTCGCCGGCGTAGTCTTTCGCGCTTATCACGATGTTGCCCATCCAGCTGAACGGCGACACGTCGCCGTCTACGACAATGATGCGTATGCCGCCGGAGCTGTCGACAACCCTGCCGCCACGCATCAGGCGGTACAGGCTGACGAGCGACCACGCCCAGCGGCAGGCGAAAAAGAGTACGCCGAGGACGTAGACGATGAAAGCCGCCTGGGCTGCCGTAAGTACGAAACTTTCCGTCCCGTCGGCGACGGCATGCACTATCATGTCTTCCACGACGACGAAACCGGCTACACCGGCCGGTGCCGACTCCATGCTGACGTGAACTAAAGGCAGCAACAGCGACAGGCCTATGACGGCGAGCAGCACGACGCGGTTGAATCCGAAGAAGGTCTCGCGGCTGAGCAGCAGCTTATAGACAAGGTAGAACGCCGTAAGGCAAAGCGCTACTTTGAGTGAATAAATGAAGAACAGTCCCATAGGATTTTACGTTATATTATTATAAGGTAACAAGTTCATTGCCGCTAGACATGCGCGCGGCACAAGAGTTAAAGGGTGTCTGCCTGCCACGCCGCGCACGCCGGCAAACGGCCGTGGCGCAGCGCGAACACATGCCATCAACGTGCATCGGCTCACTTTCCGTCGGCAGACTCAACCGTCTTTATCAGTTCGCGCAGCTCGTCGAGCGATATCTTCTCGTCCTTGACTAGTGTCGAGACGACGCCGAGATACGACTTGCCGAAAAACTTGTCGACCACGTTTTTGAGCGAACCGCGGCGGTAGTCGTCGCGCGACAGCCGTGGAAAATACTTGTAGCTCTTGGGCGTTATGGCCTTGTGCGACAGGAAGCCCTTGTCTTCAAGGATGTGTACGAGCGTTGAAAGAGTGTTGACGTGCGGCTTGGGGTCGTCATAGAGAGCCTGCAGCTCGCGTATGTGCATCTCGCCCTTGTCCCAATAATGCTCCATTATTTCTTCTTCACGCTTGGTTAATGTTTTCATACTATCAATTTTTTTAGAGTTAATAGATTTCCATAAGTAACACGACGCAAAGTAACTAAAAGTTTTAGTAACATCCAAATGTTTTGCCGAAAACCAGACTAAAGAAGGTAGTTATTTAACTAAAGTTATACGTTTAAGCGTCATTCTGCATGTACAGCAACAATATTAGCACGGTAAATGCGTTATAAATACGTATGCAGTGGACTGACAGAATACGCCATGTGAAAATAATCCTCGTAATAGCCGCGGTAGTGATAGCCGTGGCCTCGCTGGTTGTGTCAAACGCGCTGGTGCACGAGCTGGCCGACGAGGAGCGCAACAAGATGGAAGTGTGGGCTGAAGCCATGAGGGCACTCAACCTTGCCGACGAGAACACCGACCTTAACCTTGTGCTTAAGGTGATTAACGAGAACAACACGATACCGGTAATAGTGACCGACGCCGGTGGCAACGTACAGACCTTCCGCAACGTGAAACTTAACGGCGAGACGTATGAAGACAGCCTGAAACAGGCCGGACAAATAAGTGAAAGGCTATTTGACGAGGGCCGATACATAAGGATCGTACTTGGCGACAACACCCGCGACGGCTACATCAACGTGTGTTACGACGACTCGGTCATGCTGAAGCGCCTGGCCGCCTACCCTTACATACAGCTCGGGGTGGTGATGCTGTTCGTCGTGGTGGCCATATTCGCCCTGCTGACTTCAAAGCGCGCCGAGCAGAACAAGGTGTGGGTGGGACTGTCGAAGGAGACCGCACACCAGCTGGGCACGCCGATATCGAGCCTCATGGCGTGGGTGGAGATACTGAAAGAGAACTACCCCGACGACGACCTGATACCAGAAATGGACAAGGACGTGAAGCGCCTCGAACTGATAGCCGAACGCTTCTCCAAGATAGGCTCGCTGCCCGAGCCTGTCCCGGCGAGCCTTAACGAGGTGATGGCGCACGTCATGGAGTACATGGACCGCCGCACATCGTCGAAGGTGAAGTTCATAAAGGACTTCCCTGATGAGGACATAATCATCAAGATTAACGCCTCGCTGTTCGAGTGGGTGATAGAAAACCTGTGCAAGAACGCCGTCGATGCGATGGAAGGCAGCGGCACCATAACCCTGCACATGGAGTCGGCCGCCGACAAGGCAGTGATAGAAGTGACGGACACAGGCAAGGGAATAAGAAAGAAAGACCTGCGCAACGTGTTCAAACCGGGCTTCACCACCAAGAAACGCGGCTGGGGCCTGGGCCTCTCGTTGGCAAAGCGCATAGTGGAAGAGTACCACAAAGGACGAATATTCGTAAAGAGTTCGGAGACCGGAAAGGGTACGACTTTCCGCATAGAACTAAGAAAGTGACAACAATATCATAAGTATCATTTGGGCATAAACTTCACAGGCACAGTGTATGTTGTCTCTACCAGCTTGCCCGAAATCTTTCCGGGTATCCCATTTGGGCATTCGTTTAACCAATCGTAACGCCTCCGCGTCGAATTCGGGTGCAAGCCCTTTAACAACCCTAGGATCTTTAACAGTACCGTCTTTCGCTATCTTGAACTGGACAATAACACGCCCGCTGATGTCACTTCCTGTATCAGGCCACCGCATGTTTTCCTCAAAATATTTCATCAACGCAGCCTCCCCGCCTCGAAAACTCGGCGGGGTCTCCGACACTACACCGAACAGTTTGTTTTGATTCGGCATCTGCACAGAGCTGTTATTTTGTCCGTCAACACTCAACTTGTCGCTACTACATGCCGCAAACGAAGCGGCTCCAATGGCAATTCCGGCTACTGTGACCGCCTTTCCTGCAAGCCTTCTAAACTTCAGTTCTCGCTCGATGTATCTTACTTCAGCCTCACATGCCGGACAAGTTCCGCTGCATTCACCATCGTTGGTGCATTTACCTGGCACGTATTCTATGCCGTTGGCATCAGCAACAGCCTTCCTCACGGCTTTAAGTGTATCACACAAGTCTTTTCCTTTACCCATGACAAAAATTGTTTCAACAAAGATACTCATTTAATTCAATATTTACATCTTTGCCAACACAATTTATTGCAAATGAACTTGGAAAGGATTATATTTGTACTATGCTTGCAAAACTTATAGGAATAGAACGGCACCGCATCACAACTGACGGACAGGGCGTGACAACACTTGTCGCGTTTCACGGCTGTACACTGCATTGCAGATACTGCCTCAATCCGCAATGTCTCAATCAAGACATCATCTGCCGTTGCGTCACACCGGAAGATTTGCTTGAAGAAGTATCAGTAGACAGCCTGTATTTCATCGCAACTGGTGGCGGAATAACATTCGGAGGTGGCGAACCTTTGCTCAACAGTGCATTCATAACGGAATTTTCCAAGATTGCCAACCATCAATGGCGCATAAATATCGAAACATCACTGAATGCCAGCACACATCTGCTGGAAAGCATTCTGCCTTGCATTAGTCATTATTACATAGACATCAAGGACATGAATCCGCAAATCTACAATGCCTATACGACAGGTTTTAACGGTATTTTAAAAAGGAATCTACAATTACTCGCATCGAAAGTCTCACCTGACAACGTTACAATACGCCTGCCACACATTCCCGGTTTCAACAATGAAAGCGACATTCTGGAAAGCAAGAAAGAACTTAAACAAATGGGATTTATAAACTTCGACACGTTCGAATACGTCAAGACAAGCTCAAACCGTTAATCCGACTGGCAAAATATCCTACTAGGAGTGCAGAATCACAACACACAAACATCCACAACGCTTCCTTACGTAATGAAAAGTCCCGTAAAGATATGATTTTCCTATTTGTCCCATCTCTCCCATTCGTCCAATTACTCCCATTCCTCCCATCACCGGCACGCACAAAAAAAGAGTCCCGCAGGAATCTCTTCCTGCAGGACCCTCACTCAAAAAAGGCGGCCTCCTACTCTCCCGCATCGCATTGCAGTACCATCGGCGCAAGC